>JAEIGA010014330.1_pt1 | contig 12072 bp, 11 predicted proteins | sample 9270691 | NCBI WGS metagenome assembly JAEIGA01 (sample SAMN17057246, study PRJNA624740) | gut metagenome | biome: biome; isolation source: fecal sample | host: Bos grunniens | place: China: Xizang | collected 2019
AAGCACAGTAAGAGCCGTGACGACTCTACGCCTTACGGAGATGAAGCAGCGCGGCGAGAAGATTGCCATGCTCACATCGTATGATTACTCTATGGCAAAGATTGTCGATAAGGCAGGCATCGATGTTATCCTCGTCGGCGACTCAGCAGCAAATGTGATGGCAGGTTTCGAGACAACTCTCCCCATCACCCTCGATATGATGATCTACCACGCCAAGTCGGTGGTGCGTGCCGTGGAGCGCGCACTGGTGGTTGTGGATCTCCCCTTCGGCACATACCAGGGTAACTCCAAGCTCGCCCTCGACTCTGCCGTTCGCATAATGAAAGAGACTGAGGCAGACGCAGTTAAGATGGAGGGTGGCGAAGAGATTTTGGAGTCTGTACAGCGCATCATCTCGGCAGGCATCCCCGTGATGGGACACCTCGGTCTTATGCCACAGTCTATCCATAAGTTCGGCACATACAACGTACGCGCAAAGGATAAGTCGGAGGCCGACAAGCTCATCCGTGACGCCAAACTTCTTGAGGAGGCGGGCTGCTTCGCAGTCGTCTTGGAGAAGATTCCCGCAGAGCTCGGCAAGCGCGTGTCGGAGGAGTTGCACATCCCCACAATCGGCATCGGTGCTGGTGGTGCGACAGATGGTCAGGTTCTCGTAGCGCACGATATGCTCGGCATCACACAGGCCTTTTCGCCCCGTTTCTTGCGTCGCTATGCTGATGTAGGCACAACAATTCTGGAGGCTGTAGGTCACTATGTTGACGACGTCAAGAGCCGCGACTTCCCCAACGAGAAGGAGCAGTATTAAATAATTAGTAATGTGTAATTAGTAATTAGCAATTTAGGGAGTTTAGCGACTTGTTTCACTAAACTCCCTAAACTCTTTATACCGCACACTCTTTTACAACTCCTCCAAATAGTAGTACTTGCAAAACGTATCTACGATATTTTTATACAACATAATACGTTCCTGCTTATTCTCAGATGCTGCCACTTGTAAATATTCCATATACTGATCGATATTTTCCACAAAGTCATCTACATCTAAAAATGATGAGTCACCCTCATCGTCAACATACTGCAAAATTTTATAAGGAAAAATTACAGAATTTAACAACGATGCCATATTCAAAAAGACGACTTGCTTATTAAGAGGCAACTCACACAACTCATTTGGCATCCAGGACTTATACCTATTGACAACCATAGCTCTCATCTGAATAGGCTCATCAAATGCCCAAAAATCATCTATATACAATATCTCTTCATAGTACTCCTCAATGCCATCAAGTTTCTCTGGATCCTCATCATACGCACAATAAAAAGCATGATATCCCAAAACACTCTCCAGGCTATCCCAATTCAACCCATATTTGTTGACATCTTCCATGATATAATCCACCAGTCTCTTAGACCTCGTGTATATAGCTGTATCATATGGAGAAATAACCCGTTGATCACCATCATAGAGATAATAGACACCATCTACCTCTCTCATATTAAATGCATTAGTACCCATAACTACCCAACGAAAAAATTAGTTCTGATAATTGTATAAAATTTAAGTGTTACAAATATACTATTTAATTTACGAACTATTACAACAATTCACCACATTATGCAATTAAGACCTTAGAATTTACAGTCACCACGGACAATTATGGAGCCTAATGAGTCACATCATTAAGTTAGTTAAACTATTTAGAATCACAAAAGACACTAACGATTCTCCTTCAGTAGCGATGAGTCGCCATAGCTCAAAAAGCGGAAATCGTGGTCCAGGGCGTAGCCACTCTCCTGCACTATATAAATAGGTATAACGAAAGGTTTTCACAAAAATTAAGGCATTTGCGTATATTTTACGCAAAATGTTTGGTGGATTGAAAAATTTGACTTACCTTTGCGTAAGATTAACGCAGTAAGCGGTACGACAGAGAAGAATATAAGCTAATAAATAGGAGGATAGAACCATGAAACAACCACTTAACACCAACCCAAATCAGCTCTTTAATCGAGATACCAACAACACCTACCGAGGAATCATTGGTGCTGTCATCGGAGACATCGTGGGCTCGTCGCGAGAGGGTAAACCCGTATCAAGAGATGGGTTCAAGCTCTTCACCAAGGAGTCAACCATAACCGACGACACCGTACTCACAGCTGCCATTGGCGAGTGGTTGCTCAACTGTGACAACACGAGCGCCGAGAAGTCGTTGAGGAAGTGGGGAAAACTCTATCCCCGTGCGGGCTATGGCAGTTCGTTCAAGAGGTTCGTCGCAAGCGACGAGGGCACTAGCCTCAACAGCACCCACAATGGTGCGGTGATGCGTGTAAGCCCCGTAGGCTACCTTGCCACATCGATTGAGGAGTGCATGCAGTTGGCTTGCGAGTCTGCCCTTCCGAGTCACAACAGCCCATCGGCAATCAGGGCTGCTCAGGCCAACGCGGTTGCCATCTTCATGGCCCGCACTGGAGTTTCGAAGGATGAGATATGCGACTACATCGAGCAGCGTTTCTCATACAACCTGAACACCCCATACGAGGTACTTCGCTCGGAGATACGCTCGGCAAGGATTAACCGCGACGAGGCGACTCGAGAGGCCAACCATGAGCGCATCGTGGGTGCTGAGACTACGATACAGGATACCCTGGTTGCATTCCGCGCGGGTAACAGCTACGAGGAGGTCATCCGCAAGGCCGTCCTGCTTGGTGGTGACGCCGACACCGATGCTGCGATTGCCGGAAGTATCGCCGCGGCCTACTACGGCGTACCCGAGGAGATTATTCGCCAGGCCCTAGTATACATTCCATCCGACATCCTCGACATCATCAACAAGGTGGATGGCACTGCATGGGAGGCGTCGAAACTCATACCACCCAAGTCAAGCAGATGGAGTCGCAACGACGTGGTAGTATACGCCTCGGATGAACACGACACCATGGGCGAACGCTCCTACTACCTCACCCATCCAACGAGGTTCAGCAGGCACTACAACGAGGGATACCCGATCATCATATTCGGCGGTGACGTACCTTCAATCAAGGATCAGGCCGATCTACTGCGTGCGAAGAGCTCAAGTAGCAAGGATACCCGCTGGCACCTCCACGACATCGGCATTGAGAGTGGAGTCCTCACCGTTGAGGAGTTCCGAGAGCTGTTCTCTTGGGCTCTAGACACTGATAATATACTTGTAACACCTACATTATTAAATCGTTAACCTTGAAAACACTTTGCTATATGAAACGTATTATTGACCTTGTTAAGACTATCAACCGCCCAGGCGTAGATGCAGTAGTAGACTACATCATGAATAGTGACTTCGCTACTGCGCGTTGCGGAAAACATCACACCGGCAAAGGTGGACTTGTTGACCACTCACTTGAGGTACACGAGTTAATGAAACAAGAGCATAGTGACGACATGCCCGAGGAGTCTATTATCATTTGCTCACTCTTCCACGACCTTGGCAAGGCGAAACGCACAGGTTGGTACTTCAAATGCAAGCACCCTGCACGCTCTATAGCAATCCTGAAGCGCTGCGGCTTTAAACTCACTAAGGATGAGGAGTTTGCCATCCGCAATCACCACGATCCGGTCGACGGTTTACTCACCCACAAATACCGCAATGCGCTCACAAAGGCTGACATGACCAGCACATGTAATTGGAAGGAGAAGAACAACTGTATGACATTCAATGATTACTTGCTCAAGCTCGGCATAAATCTTCTGTAACACGACACAACGAGGATCCCTCGGCTCAAACCCTCCGAGGGTCTCCTCCTTACAATAGATAAAGACCACCAATCATCTTACAATACTCCTCACCCTACTCCATATTAAAAAAATTTACTACCTTTGTTAACACAAAGCGTAACATATACAACGATTGAATAACATAACCCTAAAACTAAAACAATATGAGTAAGTATCCAACATGGGATCGCGAGTACGCAGCCCAGAGAGAGACAGCAGGCCCAAAAAAGGGACAGTTACTACGTCAGGATGTATATAAGAGCAACGTAGAGGTATTCCACGCAGGTGGCTACACCTGCGAATCGGGCAAGACCGTAGAGCTTCCCATAGATGACCCGATGCTCGAAAAGACAATCGTCTACACCGCACCATTTGATGTGAACAACATCGCAACACGCAACTGCGACACAAAGACCGATACTGTGAATGCTGACTGCATCACGGTAGCGAAGGATATGCTCTCAAGAGGCTTAAACCCATGCGTAATGAACCTTGCTGATGCCTACACCGCATGTGGAATGTATAAGAGAGGTTCGCGTGCACAGGAGGAGAGCCTGTGTCGTGCCACTACCCTATCACGCTCATTGTTCCAGTTCTACAAGGCAAAAAGCGGCAAAGCTTCAAGATATGCCGATGAGGCAAATGTTAAGATCAGAGAGTATGCCTACCCTATGGACTTGAACTTCGGTGGCATTTACTCGCCTGGCGTAACAGTATTCCGCACCGCCAGCGACCTATTTTCATTCAACGAGGAGACATACAAGGTCAGCATCATATCTGTTGCAGCTCTCGACTTCAACGAGAAGCATGGTAAGAACCGCGAATACCAGGCACCCGATGGCGGCTTCACCAAGGAGGGTATCGAAGTGATGAAGAACAAGATACGCACCATCTACCGCATCGCTCTTGTCAATGGTCACGACTCACTCGTTGCCGGAGCCTTTGGTTGCGGCGCCTTCCGCCTACCCGCCGACAAGGTAGCACAGCTATTTGCCGAGGTATACGCGGAGTCAGAGTTCAAGAACAAGTTTACGGAGATTGTCTTTGCCATCCTTGACAAAGATGGCGCCAAGGGTAAGTTTGCTCCATTCTACAAGATGTTTAAATAGCATCGAGGAATCAGCAATCAGCATTTAGCAATATAGGGAGTTTAGCGACTTGTTTCACTAAACTCCCTATACTCTTTATTCACCTCTTATTCCCTAATATCACTGGCGATTAACCTTCAACAGCGACGAATCGCCGTAGCTCAAGAAGCGGAAATCATGCTCCATGGCGTAATCGTAAATCCTGTGCCAATCATCACCAACATAAGCACTTACGAGAAGCAACAAGGTTGACTTGGGCTGATGGAAATTGGTAATTATATAACGCACAATGCGGAAGCGATAACCAAGAGGCGTAATCATAATCTGCGTTGCCGCCTTAAGCTGCTCAATACCCTTTTCACGCATATAATTCACAAGCGTAGAAAGCACCTCCGCGCCCGCGAAATCGGCAGGGATATCATACAACTCCCACTGTCCAACCGTACGCTCCTCACATGGGCTACCCTCACACTTAATACGCCATGCAAGCGCCGTCAATGACTCAAGCGTACGCACCGACGTGGTGCCCACAGCAACGATATTTTCAGCACGCGAGAGCAGCGACTCCAATGTCGAGAGCGTTACCGAGAAGTGCTCCGTGTGCATGGGGTGCTCCGCGGCATTCTCATCCTTAACGGGAAGGAACGTACCCGCACCAACGTGCAGTGTAACACCCTCAAAACCAAAGCCCTTAGCACGCATATCCTCCATCAGCGACTCCGTAAAGTGGAGACCCGCCGTGGGTGCTGCAACAGAGCCCTCATAACGCGCATAGACAGTCTGGTAGCGCGTGTTGTCAATCTCCTGGCTCTCGCGGTTGAGATATGGAGGAATAGGAATACGACCAAGCTCCTCAAGCAACTCGCCAAAGGTGCAGTCTGCCGACCAGCGCATGCGCACGATATGCTCGCGTGTGCCACGCTCAACAATCTCGGCACGCAACGTATGCTTCTCACCCGCAAAGTCGAAGTCGATGCCCACTTCGCCCTCCTTCCACTTCTTGAGGTTACCCACTATGCAACTCCACTCGCTCTGGCCGCGCTGCTGAAAGGCGCGCTCATAGTCCGCAGGGTTGTGTGGCTCGAGGCAGAAGACCTCGATACGCGCACCCGACGCCTTGTGCATGACGATGCGGGCACGCACCACGCGCGTGTTGTTGAACACGAGCATAGCACCCTCGGGCAAGTAGTCAGCCACGTTGCGGAAATTACTCTCCGCGATAGTACCGTTGTCGTAAATCAGAAGCTTTGATGATGTACGCTCCTCAAGCGGAAACTTGGCGATACGCTCATCTGGAAGAGGATAGTTGAAGTCGTTGATATCGATATGTCGCTCCATAGGTAACCAGTATAAAACACAAAAAGATGTCTTGCGACATCTTCCTGATTTTTAGTAGTCGATAGGGGATTCGAACCCCTATGTCCTGCGTGAGAGGCAGGTATCCTAGCCCTTAGATGAATCGACCAGTTTGTGTTGTCATCAGGCTTATCCCCTTTTGACACTGCAAATATACGGACTTTTTTTTATTCTGCAAATTTTTTCGCAAAAAAAATGCATTTTTCTGTCATTTTTCTTAAAATCGGGCAAAAAAGCCTGCTCTCGCGCCCAAAAACGACATCCGACGGAGACTGTCGCACCGAATAAATTGGAGGAAGTTTTTGTCGTTACAATAAATTTTCATACCTTTACACTATTAATTATAGTTTTTAGACATGAGAAGAGCAAAATATTACATACTCGCTGCGATTCTAATGTTGGTCGCAGCTTGTAACAACGAGGCCGCAAAGATTACTCTACCCGAGTTCGAGACCTTCGAGTACGAAATGATAGAGGAGGGCAACTACTCGATAACCATCTCGTATGAGCGCATAGCAAACACCGAGGCAGACAAGGCATACGCACTTATCGACAGCATGAACTACCACACCACATTTGGTGAGTTCGCACTCGACGAGCCCGACCTGCAGCGCTCGGCAGAGATGATGGCAGAGGATGCCCTTATAGGCATAGAGCTATACGACATCTTCGACCTTGCCTACGACATGCACCTATATCAGGTGGCATCACTCGTGCGCAACAACACCATCGTGTGCTACGACACCGTTATGGAGAGCAACTTCGGCGGCATCTACCCTATCGTCAGCCAGAGCTACGAGTGTTACGACCTCGCCTCGGGCAATGCATACGACTTCAGCTACCTTGCCGAGGGCGAGTGGACAGACGCTCTGAGGGTTGTGCTATTTGACAAGATGATTGCCGAGCACGGCTCAGACATAACTGTTCCCGCGGCAGAGAACCTGCACATATCAAGCATAATATACCTCAGCGAAACAGGCATTGTATTCATGTATCAATCCTTTGAGGTAGGCGCGCCCGACATGGAGAACGTCTTTGTTGAGCTCAGCGACGAGGAGCTTGCGGCAACAGGTGCCCCCATTGTCTGGGAGTAGCCCAACCTAAGTTTATATGTGTGCGCACGCGTACGCATGCGCGCGAAATTCACGATAACATAAATCAAATATAAAAATCAGAAAGCATGAAGAGACTATTTACAATGTTGCTACTCGCAAGCATATCATTCTCGGCAGTAGCAGATGAGGGCATGTGGCTTTTGCCCTACATCAAGAAGATGAATCAAAAGGACATGGAGGCACACGGTTGCAAACTCAAGGCTGAGGATATCTACTCGGCTGACAAGTCGTCATTGAAGGATGCTATCGTTATCTTTGGCGGCGGCTGTACTGGCGAGATCGTATCGCCCGAGGGCCTTATCTTCACCAACCACCACTGTGGCTACGATGCCATTCAGAAGCTCTCGTCTGTTGAGCACGACTACCTCGCAGATGGTTTCTGGGCTATGAACAATGCTGAGGAGCTCCCCGCAGAGGGTCTCTCAGTACGCTTCGTGCGCCACATTTGGGACGTAACACCCGATATCGTGGGCAACATCCCATCTACTGCTGGTCAGCAGGAGTTCGAGAAGATCGCCAACGACAACAAGGAGGCTAAGATCCAACAGCTCAAGGCTCAGTATCCTGGCTACGACATCATCATTCCAGGTTTCTTCGGCAACAACCAGTTCTTCGCATTCGCCTATGAGACATATACCGACGTTCGCCTGGTGGGTACACCTCCATCATCTATCGGTAAGTTCGGCGGCGACACCGACAACTGGATGTGGCCACGCCACACTGGCGACTTCTCTATCTTCCGCGTATATGCAGGCAAGGATAACCGCCCCGCAGCATACTCTGAGGAGAACGTGCCATACAAGGCTGAGAAGTGGCTCGACATCTCACTCGACGGCATCAAGGAGGGTGACTTTGGCATGATCATGGGCTTCCCAGGCTCTACCGAGCGCTACAAGACATCTTACGAGATTGACTATATGCTTGAGGTTGAGAACCCACAGCGCATCTACATCCGTGGCGAGCGTCAAGCAATCCTTCGCAAGTTCATGAACGAGGATCAGGCTATCCGCATCCAGTACGACGCTAAGTTCGCACGCTCGGCAAACTACTGGAAGAACTCTATCGGCATGTCACGCGGCATCGAGAAGCTCAACGTAAGAGAGAAGAAGGCGGCACAGGAGAATGCATTTGCAACATGGGCTGCGGAGAACACACTCCCACAGGAGCGCTACATCTACGCACTCTCACTCATCGAGCAGTCACAGAAGGAGGCTCGCCAGGAGAATGCAACATTGCAGTATCTGTCAGAGGCGTTCCTGCAGTCAGTGGAGCTTATCTCTGTATTGTTTGACAATGGCAACATCGAGCAGTTCTACAAGGACTACAACGCCGATGTTGACCGCGCAGTGGCAAAGCGCATGTTCACCATCTATCGCGAGAACAACGATCGCCTGCCATCAATCTACAATAAGATCGACACAGAGTTCGGCGGCAACAGCGACGAGTATGTTGACTGGCTCTACAACAACTCACAGCTCACAAGCTACGAGGAGTATATGGCTGTACAGCAGCTCGACGAGGAGGCTCGCAAGGAGGCATTCAACCTTGAGCCCGCATACGAGTTGGCAAACTCTATCATCGAGCTCTATCGCGAGCTTGTTCCTCCCGTCATGGCTGCCAACAAGAAGTTCGAAGAGGGTCACCGCCTCTATATCGCAGGTCTTATGAAGATGAACCCCAAGAAGGCGTGGGCATCGGATGCTAACTTCACACTCCGTCTCACATACGGTAATGTATTGCCATACAGCCCCGCAGATGGTATCATCTACAACTACTACACAACTCTCGACGGCGTTATCGCTAAGGAGGACCCAACAAATCCTGTTGAGTTCACCGTTCCCGAGCGCTTGAAGGAGCTCTACGCAGCAAAGGATTATGGTCGCTATGCCGATAAGAATGGCGAGCTTCCAGTGGCCTTCCTTGTGAACTGCGACATCACAGGTGGTAACTCAGGCTCTCCAGTCATGAACGCTAAGGGTCAGTTGATTGGCTTGGCATTTGACGGCAACTGGGAGGCTATGTCAGGCGACGTTGCCTTCGAGCCAGATTTGCAGCGCACCATCGCTGTTGACATCCGCTACGTGTTGTTCGTAATCGAGAAGTTCGCAGGTGCAAACTGGTTACTCGACGAGCTTACCATCAAGTAGTGCAAACTACTAATAAATAACCATTAAAGCAAGTGGCTCCTACTCGAGGGTAGGAGCCACTCTCTTTTTTTGCATTATTATTCTATAAGTTAAACACCAAAGGATAGTACATGTATGTACTATCCCTTGGCGTTTTCTTTTGTGATGCACCACTACTACATCACTCTGTCGCTAAATCAGGCGCGTAGGCCAATGCAACAGATTGTGATAGACTACTATTTTAGTTGTGTCGTGCTACGACAGTTGTCATGCAGAGGGTGTTGCCATCATCATCGAAGACTTCGACAATGAAGTTGAGGTTCTCCTTGTCGAGATAGCCCCACTCGGGTGCAAAGGTAAACTCGAAGGGCATCGTCTCGCCCGAGAGCGTTAGGTGGTGGTCGTTGTGTACGATGAAGTTGTCGTGCATGACCCTGATGTAGCAGTCGCCACAGAAGCCGCCGATATTGCCACTACAGAGGTATGTGTGGGTGTCAAACTCGTGGTCGCTGGTGTTGTTGGATGTAGGTGTCTCCTTGATACACTCAATGGTTATATCTGTGAGCTTAGCGCTCTTGTTCCCCAATTCAATATCAACATCGCAGGCCATAAATGCCAATGCCACAAGGGCGAAAAAAAGTCTTTTCATAGGTCGTAAGTTTTAATGTTTCACTATGCAAATTTACCCCCACCATTTTCCCAAATTTCTTAGCAATAAATTGATAGTCAGGAGAGTAAATTTATGCATATTGCATCTATATGCAACGTGTCATTCTGAGCGTAAGCGAAGAATCTCCTCGCAGAAAATCTGCTGTCATCGCGTTGTTGTCTGTCGGCTACGAGGAGATGCTTCACTATGTTCAGCATGACAAACTATCTATCGGTTTCATGTGGTAGCCTACTTCGCGAAGTTGTTGAGCTTCGAGGTCTTAATCTTTGCCTTGCCCATGTTTGCTACGGTTACATCGTCGGCAATACCGTGGAACTCTGTGAGGCCCTCGCCAGTGCTTACTATCTCCAACTTCTGGCAGTCCACCTTAAGCAATGTGTTGTCGATACCCGATGAGGTGTGCAGTACCTTAGTTGCCGTTGTCGCACCCCTCATATAGAGGTAACCCGTGTTTAGGGTGTATAGCTGCTCGGTATTGAGGTTGTCAACCTTCATGGTCATGGTGCCCGTGTTGCAAATCTCCATGTTCGACTTTGCGGTAATATCGGTAGCGATAATCGACATGGTCAGGGTGTTGACCATGTCCAGCTTGTCAGCACACTTGCCACTCTCGAAGTAGAGATTCATATCCGAGGTGTTGGTGATACTGCGCAGGCTCTGCGAGGGGATGGTGACCTCAATATGGCACTTCTGGTTGAGTGTCGCCATAACCTTTTTGGGAGCATCATTGTCGCTGGCGATGGCGAGCGAGTCGCCTCTAAAGTCGAATTTGAGGTAGGGGAACACGCTTGTGGGCGCTGCAATGGTTATTATGTCGCTATTCTCGTCGGTGACGGTGACCGTTGCGGGCAGGGTGGAGATAAGCTCCTTAAGCTCCGCATGGCGTAGCTCGGTAACTGTGTACTCAATGGCGTGGTTGTCAGCTTTGCTTATGCTCACAACCTCCTGTGCCTGTGCCGCAGCCACAAAGCAGACTGCCGACAATGCAATTAAAAATATCTTTCTCATAATTGTAATTTCTTAAAATTTGTTGCTTACTCCTCTTTGTATATAACCTGCTCGTAGACCGTGCATAGCGAGCCATTGGTGTCGAGACGGTAGATGCGCTTGGGATTTGAGTATATGGCAGTTATTAGGCGTATCTTGCCATTTCCCTCCTCCTCCCATACATCGGCCATGTCGCGCTCTGCGGTGAAGGCCTCGATAAACTCCTTGGCCAAGGCCTTGTCGTCAATTATCGAGAGTTCCGTTACGCGCTTTATTATTTGGCCAGTCGCTGGGTCGCGTTTCACAGCCACGCGCAGTCCCTGGCCATACTTATTGCTCTGCATGTCGCGCTTGAGGAGTGCCTCTATCCTCTCTTGTGCGCTGCACTCTGCGACGGTCACCACAAGGAGTGCAACAATAAAAATCAGTCGTTTCATTTTGCTAATCGTTTTATTTACAGCGCTGTGTTGTTACTAAAAATTGGTATCTGCCCATGCTATAAGCTCGTTTGCCTCAAGCTCTATGGCCTCGGCGCGAGCAAAGAGCTCCTCGATGTCATCCTCGATAACCTCTATGTCGTCGTAGCGTATACCCGCCTCGACAATGTAGCTACCCTCATATATATTATAGGTGCGCATCTTGGGCTCAGTGTTGCCGTGGGGTAGTAGTACGACCACTACGGCTGCACAGGCTGCTACGACACCTGCTGCCGCTACCCACCACTCGCGGCGGATTGTCATGTGTGGTTTGGGCTGCGCAGACGCTACTTTATCGGGCATTCCCTTGGCATACCAAGCGAACATCGCCTTGAGGTCGCTCCACTTGTCGGGCACATCTGCCGTAGCGAACCACTCGTATAGCTCGCGCTCCTCGGCATTCGTTGTGCGACCCTCGAGGAACTTATCTACGAGACTCTCTATGTAGTGTAGCTTATCCATCTTTGCGGTTTTTGAATTGTTCTAATATTGCTCGGCGTGCT
>JAEIGA010014331.1_pt1 | contig 12072 bp, 15 predicted proteins | sample 9270691 | NCBI WGS metagenome assembly JAEIGA01 (sample SAMN17057246, study PRJNA624740) | gut metagenome | biome: biome; isolation source: fecal sample | host: Bos grunniens | place: China: Xizang | collected 2019
ATCGGAAAAACTATCAAAGATGGACTCAAGCGAGAATTTGACTTTGTTGCCGATTTCGCGTCCGCTGGTGACAAGATTGCAAAAACTTCACGGCTTGTTGGATTATCCGTCAAGGATTACCAGGCTTTTAGCTCGGCTGCGAAGCATTCCGGAATGTCTGTTGAAGAAATGGACTCCGCTTTGAAAAAATTCAATGTGGAGCTTGGAAAAGCGAAATCTGGTGATAAGAATGCACTCAAGATGTTCGATGCCATTCTTGGCGGTAAAAAACTTTCCGGATTCAAGGATTCGACGGAAATCCTGAAGGAAATTGCGAACGGTTATACTAAATTGGCTTCTGCTGAGCAGAAGGCTTTTGTTACACAAAGTCTTTTTGGCCGTGGCGGCGCTCAGATGTCTGAGCTCTTGTCTGGTGGCGGCAAAGGCATTGAAAAGGCTATCGCCGATTTCGAAAATACGGGTGGCGGTTTTACAGAGGAAGGAACGAAAAACGCCGAAAAGTTCAACGATACTTTGCAAGAAATGAGCGAAACTATCAATTCGCTCAAGATTTCTGTTGCGGAAGACCTTTTCCCGACTTTCAGCGAAATGTTTAAATCTGTTGGGGCTTATGTCAAAGAACACCGTGGAGAATTGATTCCGCTGATTAAAGAAGTTTTTACCGGTGTTGCGAAATTTGCAGTTAATTTGTTGCCGAAGATTCCAGTAGTTTTGGATAAAGTCCTAAACATTGTGAATATGCTTGGGCCAAAGACGGTTGTCGTTGGCGTAGCGTTTATGCATGTTCTTCCGGCTATTACGTCGATTGTGGTTGGATTGGCCAGTATTGCGCCTTTGGTGTTTAAAATTATTGGCGGTGTCAAGTTGCTTGCTGGACTCTTTTGGCCTATTGTCACGGCTGTTAAGTTGACAGCTGCTGTGCTTGGCGGGTCTGTTCTTGCGACTATCGGTTTGGTTGTCGCTGCGGTCGTATCTTGGGGTATTGCTGTCAAGAGTGTTATCGACAACTTTGAAATGTTCTCGAGTTTTGTGCGAAATGACTTAAAAAATTCATTTGGAGTTGTGGGTAAATATCTTGATTGGCTTGGAGATTTTTTTGCAGATAAAATTTTTAGAGTGTATGAAATTGTAAAAAATTTTAATTTCGATGATCTTTTTGGCAGTTTAAAAATGGCAGTATTAGAATTTGGCTCGATAATTTACGATACTATTTTTGGCAGTATGAGTAAGGCTTTCAGCGCTGCAAAATCCATTCTTAGCAAGATTCCAGGATTGGGCAAATTGTTTGGCGGTTCTGAAACTCCGCTTTCGATTGCTCAGTCTGCATCCGTTGGCGGTGCTGGCGAGACGAACACTCAAAGTGCCGCCGCCGCTCAGATGATCAGCGAATCAAGAGTTACGACTACTAACCGTTTTGCTGTTGATTTCAAAAATATGCCGCGTGGCGTTACTGTCACGCCGCCTGAAAACGGTGGTGACTTTGACTGGTCTCGCGGTTATATGCTTGGGGGCGTCTAATGGCCTGGAATTACGAATATGCTGATACTTTGCAAAAGGTTGTTGTGAATACTCCAGCCGGTGAAGTTGAGTGTGTCGCCGCTTCGTATAACGGCGTACCATTTTTTGTTAAAGTTGCAAAATCGTCTGGCGGTCGTGAGATTATCACAAGTGTTTTGCCTTTTTCTGACAAGCATGTAAATGAAGATTCTGGCAAAAAGGTTCGTTCTTTTTCTTGCACGATTTATCTTGTTGGTGTAAATTGCGATGTTGACCGTGAAAAGCTTGAAGAAGAATTTAACAAAGAAGGCTATTTTGAATTAGTTCATCCGTATTATGGCAAGTTCAACGCCCGTTGTCCTGTGTATGAATTTGAGTACAATTCCGATATTCAAGAATATGTGACGGGCGAGGTTACTTTTGTCCAGGAATCGGAACCAAAACAGTCTGCTCGAAGTGTTGAAGATTTGCGCGGAGTGTCGATTGAGAAGTCTGCTTCTGTATTGACTTCGGCGAAGTCTAATTTTGTCGAAAATTTCAGCATTGTGAGTAAGGCAAAATCTATTGTAGATACGGTTGTTGGCTACACCAATCAAGCTCTTGACATAATCGAGAACGCGAGAAGTTCTTTGAGAAATGTCGCTGAATTTGTCAATGAAATATCTAGAATTCGTGAGAATATAGAACTTATTCTGGATGCTCCGGCTGATTTTGCATCGAGATTGCAAGATCTGTTGACGATGGTCAAAGAGACTTTTTCGACGGAAGATGCGGCTAATAATTATGTCAATGAAAGTTTGACGATTATGAGCGATACGATATCTGCGAGGGCTAGTTCTTCGGATCTTGTAGCCGGTGAAATGACCGGATATATCGACCAGCTAATAGTTGCTAGTGCTGCGTCAATGGTTGCACGGTCTGTCGTTGATTGTAGCTTCAAAAGTGCGGATGAGGCTGGAGAATTGCAGACCCGTGTAAGCGAGTCTTTCAGGGTTGCCGCTGAATCGGCTACATCGATTGAAGACTATGCTAACATCATGGATTTGCAAGCGACATCTCTTAAGTATTTGCGCGATGAAATGTCGAAGCTGGCGGTAGTTGTCGAATTGCCTATTGCTGGCAGCCGTGATATTTTATCTGTGTGTTTCGATTGCTATGGCGATTTGGACCGTATTGATGACATCCTGGAACGAAATCAAATCGGTGATCCTTTGATTGTAAATCGTTCTATTAAGGTGCTTTCGAAATGATTGAAGTGTTTGCGAATGGTCGAAAATTTACTGAGTGGACAACGGCCCGCGTTGTCCGTTCTATTGAGCGAATCGCGGCTGAATTTTCGCTTACTTTGGTTGCCAGAAATCCGGATGGCGAACGCGTTCGGCTGTTTCCGGGTGATTCCGTGGAAATTTCTATAAATGGTAATAAAGTGATTTCGGGCTATGTGGATAAACTTTCTACATCATTTTCTACAGGTAGTCATTCTGTGACTGTTTCTGGTAGCGAAAAGACATCTGACTTGGCTGATTGTTGCGTTACGGATCAGTTCGAATGGAATAACAAAAAAATGGATGAAATTATTCGCATCATTTGTGCGAATTTTGGATTGCAATTTTCGAATGAAATGAGTGTCGATGTTGGCCAGCCGTTCAAAAAATTTTCTGCTGAACCAGGAGCAAAAGCGATTGATACAATTTCAAAACTTTGTAAGGAACGCGGTGTCCTTTGCTGCTCGAATGGTCTTGGAAAACTTTTTTTGTTGAAACCTGATTCTTGCGAACGCGGCCCCGCATTGCAACAGGGCGAAAACCTCGTATCTGCAAGCATCGATTTTTCGCTTGTGGACCGTTTTTCAGATTACACGGTGTATGGCACTGGATGTGCTCGAAAGAAGGTCGTTGCGACGGCGAAAGATAGTGATGTTACGCGTTCGAGGCCGATGCTCATTATTGATTCTTACGCCGTTGAGAAAGATAAGGTGCAGACCCGTGCCGATTGGGAATGCAAAGTTCGCAAAGCTAAATCGATGGGTTTCCATGCTGTTGTTTGTGGCTGGGAGCATTCTTCCGGGATTTGGAAGCCTGGTGTAATTTGCTCGTTTTATGCGCCTGAACTTTATGTTGAAAATTCCATAGACTTGCTCGTGTCTTCAGTTGAGTATGCGTGGGGGGAGGGGGGCGAAAAAACGAGCTTGAACTTGGTTTCGCCTGATGTTTTTATTCCTCAGCCGGAATCGAAAAAAGTGAAGTCGCACAAAGTAAAATCGGACCCATGGAATGCTGTAAAAAAGGCGGTGAAAGGAAAATGAATTTTGAGACCTTGATTGAAAAAATTATGAGCCGTGTGCGACTGATTGTCAGTTATTGCACGGTGACCGCCAGCAAGAATTCTGATGACGGAATGACCGTTGACGCGGAGTTTGTTCCTGGTGAAAAAAGGACCGGGCTTGAATTTTTTCAGCAGTTCGGTTTTTCTAGCCGCCCTAAAGGTGATGTTGATGGCGTTGCTCTTTTTATTGGCGGTTCCCGCGATAATGGCGTTGTAATCGCAACTCGTGATGCCAGTGGTCGGCAGCTAGAAGAAGGCGAAGTAGTTGTGTATTCGGCGTTTGGCTCCAGCGTCAAACTCAAGAAAGATGGCACGATTGCTCTTAGTCCGGCGTCTGGAAAAAATGTCGTGGCTGAATCGGACTTGCTGTGCAAAGGAAAATTGCTGGCTACGGGTGATGTCTTCGCCGGGGTGACGGATACCGGCGAAACAGTTGTTACAGCTGGTGGCGTGAGCTTGCATATGCATATGCATCCGACGGCGGCTCCGGGAAGCCCGAGCACTCCTACTCCTTCTGCGTAATCATTCATTTTCGATTTCGGCGTAATTGTCGATTAGCCAGCGGATGAAGGTCGATGCGTTCTTGGCTGTTGAAAGCTCGACTCCGTTGCTGATGGCTTTTTTTTGGGCGGCTTCGAGAGCCTGACGGTCTATCATCAGGCTCACGCGGCTTAGCGGCTTGTCACGTAAAAATGGGCGTGACATTGTTAGTCCTCCTCGATTTCGATAATCTCGAGTTCTTTTCTCTCGTCTTCTGGGTATTCGGCGAGACGCTTTTCTGCGTACTCCCTAGTTTCGTAAACCTCGTCATATTCGCCGCTGTAGTTGCTGCTGTAGTTGCTTAAGAATGGGTCTTTAAAGTCTATGATGTATTTCACGCTAGTCCTCCATGATCATGCAGAATGCTTCGTCGATATCCATCCATTCTCTAGCCTTCCATTCGGCTCCTTCGCTCTTCTTTCCGTAACGCGTGGCCGTAATAGTGCAGTCTTGGTTGAGCTGGAGACTAAAAGACTTGAACTTCATGTCGGCTGGCCATTCGTAAGTATGACCGCAAGTAATGAGCTGGTATTCATCGCTAGTAAGTTCGCTAGAGAACCAGGATGTCTTCCCGGTCGTCGAAGTGCCGCGGCGAAGATGAATAACGATATTGTGGATGGCCACTGTCATTTCTTCACCATTTTCATCAAAGACCTTTTTCGCGACAGCTTCGCGTTCCGTGCGATTCGTCCCGGCATATCCGATGTGACTAGATGCCATCTTAGCCGTAGTGTACTTAGGATGACCGGCCATCCTGATGACATTCTTGTTACCGTTGATGAGGTTGAAGATTTGGGTTTTCATGGTGTTTCTCCTGATGTTAATTTGTTTAATGGTCTGCCGGGGCGCGAATCCCGGCAAGCGCTTTAGACCTTATGCGTTGAAGTCGCCGTAATACGCCTTGATAGCGTCGTATGCTTCGGCGCAATAATCATCGGCGTTTTCGTCGCCGTGAGCGTCTTCCGCTATCTTCATGTCACGGAGAGCACAGGCTATAGCTTCGTGTTGCTTGTCTGTCATGTTGTCGTAATTCTCGATGTTGCAGCCGTTTGCTTCATAGCTTATTACTGCGTCGATGAACTGTTTTTCGGTGTATTTAATCATTTTCGTATCCTCTTGTTTATTATATACATTATGTATAAAAAGCAATAGGGAAATGAAAAAAAATGAAATTTTTTTGAAAACAAAAGATGGTGCAAAAAAAGCCTATTATATGGTGATTTCGCTTACATTGTTGATGTGAGCGATTTGGCTGTATATCGTAGAGCTGACGGCAATTTTGACCTTGCTTTCGACGAAAACAAGGGCGATTTGTTGACTTCTGAAGGTCTTGAAAATGTTGTCGTCATATCGATCGGCACTTATGCCAGGGAGAGAAATCTTGGCCATGTCGCCAACTTGAAGCCGTGCTTTGGCGGCTGGTGGGGTGACGCTCTTGATGAAAAGGGAAATCTTGGCGGTTATCTGTATGAGGCATTTCCGGGAAAACTTGATGATTCGACCGCTCGCAGTGTAGAACATCTGGTTGCCGAGTCATTGCAATGGCTGATTGATGATGGCGTCGCAAAGTCTATTGATTGCAAAGCTGCTGTAGTTGATCGCGAATATATTTCTTTATCTGTAGCAATTACAAAGCCTGATGGCAGTCAAGAAAATCCGTTTGTCTATGAACTTAAGTGGAAGGCTACAAATGGAATTTAAAAGTTTAAATGACCTTGTTCGTATTGCTGAAAATGCACTTGCGGTGCAGTTCTATGGGCAATCTTCTATTTTACGAAAAAGTGTCTTGAAGGTTCTTGCGTATGTGATTGGTGGGCTGTTATACATGATGAGCCTTATCGCAAAAAGAATCTGGAAAAACCGTTTTGTAACGACGTGCGATGTTTCCGCTCTTGATGGGTTTGGCGCTGAATACGGCTTGCCTCATAAGGTGCCTCTTGCCGCTTCCGGTTCTGTTACGGTTACTCTTGACGATGGCGTTGCGGCTGTTACTATTCCGCAAGGTACGATTCTTGTAGATAGTACAAGATCATTGGAATACGAAGTAAAGGCTGACAAGACGATCAGTGTTGGGAATAATTCGATTGATGTTGTCGCTGTTGAAAATGGCTATGGGTATAATCTTGATGCGGGGACGCTTCTTTCGTTCCGCGATGATCCTATAAGTGGAGTAAGTTCGATGACTTCTGTAGATGTATCTGGCGGTGTTGCAGAAGGCGTTGAAATTGATGGCGAAGTGCAAGTGTGGGGTGAAACGGCTGAAGAATACAGGGCTCGTTTGCTTAACCGTGTGCAAAACCCGCCGAATGGCACTTCTGCCAATGATTACTGGCTTAAGGCTACTCGTTTTTCGTTTGTTACGGATGCATTTGTTTTTTCGAATCAGCCTAATACGAATTCTGTATCTGTTGCGTGTGCAAATTACCATTCTTCGTCGATAGCTCTAACTTCCACTCAAATTGGCGAAGTGTCGAATTACATTGCTGATGATGTTCGCCGTTGTGTCACGACGGATGTTCGTGTATTCTCTGTTACTCCAGTTGGAGTGACGATGACTGTGTCTGTTACACCGTATAATGAGGCTAACCGCGATAGTGTAAAGAAGGCTATTCTTAGTTATTTGCGAAAAGTTAAGCCTGGAACTACTGTTTCCTTCGGAGACATCGAAGATTATGTGCGTGCTAATTCGAGTGTCAAAGTATTTGCCGTGCAAAGCGTGAAAAAAAACAATTCTGTTGTTCAAAATTTGGCTTTTACGCTTGATTTGTCGGATGATGACAATCCGATTGCCGAAGTCGCGAGAATCACTAATTCTGGTGTTGAAGTGGTGACTGGAGAGTAGCCATGCTGATAGTTCAGGCGATGACTCCTATTCATGTCAATGCGGGCGGTTCCGTTTTTGTGTACGGCTCCGGATTTGATTCGCAATGCTGGGTGCGAATTGGCTCCCAGTATATGCCGGTTTTGGACTATGATGATGACTGTCTTGAGTTTTCCGCTCCATTCGAAATCGCCCGATATACCGTTACTATTGGCCGTGGTGCTGTAGTCGTTGGTGAATTTTACTTGAGCGTGGTTCCTTTGCGGGAGTCTTCGACTTGGAATGTCGGCGACAGAACGGCTGAAGATTTTAGGGACACTTTGATTGGTATGATGCCGCGTGGCTTCGCGTGGTATCTTGGTAGAGACGGGAATTGGTGGAAACTGTTTTCTGCTTTTGGAAATGTTGTACTTACTGTCTATAATTTGTTCAAGTCGCTTGTGCTTAACATGTCGCCCGCCAAAACGACGGCTTATAGCGATTGGGAACGTGAGCTGAATTTGCCAATTAAAGGACTGGAGCCGTCTTCTGATGATGGCCGGTTGGATGAAATATATCGCGTTGCTAGAAAAAGAGCCGGTGACACTGTGCCTTACTATCGGAGCTTGGCTGCTCTGTTTGGCCGTGATGTCAAGGTTTACGAATATTTTAAAAATCCAGAAAAGTTTGAAGGCGTCGATTTTGGCAGTGATGACCCTAATTTTTATTGGATGGTCGAGCAGACTTCTTCGGATGACGATTGGCATATATGCGATTGTAACGATAACTGCAACGATTATCTTGGTTGGTGGTGGAATCCCGTCCTGGAAGCGTATTTTGAGCTTCTAAAACCAGCTCATACGAAAGTACTGTACACATATGCTTTGCCCGAAGTTGTCCGCTTTATTACTGAAGATGGTAACTATTTCGTAATGACTGAAGATGGTGATTATGTTGTTACGGAAAATGGGGCGTTGTAAAGGAGAATTTAACAATGAAAAGAATTTCAACATCTACAGCTGTTCAGAACAAATTTGTTGATGGCAATAAAGCAACAGGTCAAAAGGCTACTCAGTTTAATGCGGAATGGTGCAACCAGGTCCAGGAAGAAATCTGTAATCTTCTTGAGGCTGCTGGTGTGACTGTTGGCGGTAATGATCATCAGCTGAAAGATTTGCTTACGGTTCTTTTTGTATTGGATTTGAAGCTTAAATCGATGATGTGCAAAAAGACTATTACTGGTGGACAATCTACAGTAACTTCTGATGGCGAAACAATTTCTATTGGTGCATCCGGTAATGGAATTACGGATGACAGTGCGGCTGAGTTATCTCGACTGCTGCTGAAGTTATTTAAGACCTCTTCCGGAAATTCTTTACAATCCGAAGTTTCGCCGGAACATGTTGCCGTTAAACAAGTAGGCGCTGGCAATGCGACTATTCTCGTTGAACTTTTGAAGGATAGAATTTCTTTTAAGTCTGGATCTGGAAATTCTTTGACTGAAATTGGGTCGATTGTATATAATTCGACGACTGGCAAAATGATTTTTAATGGTACCAACGGCATCGATTTTGCAAATGCGGTTAGAACGGCTAGTGGTATCACTTTAAATAAAAGCTTTTCGGGCGGTACATCGGATGTTACTGCCGATGGCGAAAAAATTTCGATGAGTGCCGAAGGCTCTTCTGTTTCGGATAACAGTTCTTCTGAACTTTCGAGAATGCTGTTGAAGTTCTTGAAATCGACTTCTGGCGGATCCTTGCAGACGGAAATGAGCCCTTCTCATGTCATGGTTAAAAGCGTCGGTGCCGGTGATGCGAATGTAATTGTTGATATTCTTAATGACCGCATTTCTTTTAAGTCTGGGTCTGGCAATGCTGTTGGGGAGCATGCTTCTATCGTTTACGATTCTTCGACGGGTAACATTACTATTAGCGGTCTTGGCGGTATTACTTTTGCCGATAAAATATATGCGGTGATGGGCTTACTTGGAGATATTGAAACTGATTCGATTACTCCGGCGACAACAGATACTCCGACTCCTGTTGAGATTGGTTCTGCTGCTGGTGGCGTGAAGCTCGTTGGCCGTACTACCGGATTTGTGGGCAAAGTTACAACAAATGTAATCGAAGTCGATGATCCTAATTATCCGATATCGGCTAATGCAATTTTAAAGGCTCCGAATTTACCGAATGATTTTGTTGAAATTTCGTCAAATCTTGATCCGGATGCTTCTAGAGCTATTCTTTTGAATAGCTTGTGGTCTTTGGGTGCTGTTAAGAGAATCTTCAATAAGGATTCTTCTGATCATACCATGTATATCTATACGGATAATCAAGGATCCAATTTGCTTATTACTATTCCGCGTAATTCTTACGTTAATTTGGCTTGCATTGGTTTTTATGATAATGCGTATGATAATAAAACATACGCTGTTACTGTGTATAACTGAGGTGCTAAATGAACTGTGAACATACTAACGACTTTAAAGAATGGAGAAAGTTTTTGCAGCCTCTTGTTACTTGCTTGATTGCTTTTTTTACTGCGGCAACTCTTTATTTGCAAAGAACAGATAGCTCTCAGGCTGATGTGCGCTTGGCAAATATTGAGGCGTCTATTGCGTCAATGAATGTTTGGAAGGAAAAAACTGAAGTTAAGATCGATGCAAGTAGCAAGGAAATTTCGACGCTGAATGTACAGCTGGCTCAGGTGCTTGTAAAAATCGATAATGTCATTGACTGCCTAAAGGAGCTCAAGGATGCTAATAGAAGATAATCAGGCTGCTAAAGCTGATGTAGGCAAGTTGCAAATTTCACTTGTCCCGACTCAGATTGTCAAGGATGTCGCCGAAGTACGGATGTATGGAAATAAAAAATATGGCGATCCGGATAACTGGAAAACGGTTGAATTGCGTCGTTATGTAGATGCTTTATTGCGTCATACGCTTGAGTTCATTGATGACAACGAATCGAAAGATGATGAATCTGGAATTGAACATTACAAGCATATGGCTTGCAATATGGCTTTTATTTGTGAGATTATGAGTGGTAAGCTGCCACAAAAGTGTAAGACTGTGCAAGAAATCGTTGAACGCGAGGGCTGATGTGGTTGATGTGCGTTTTTGTTGTAGCCGGTGGCTTTATTACTGAATTTATAGATAATGATTAAATTATTTGTAATTGCGAATATCGTGAATGTTTTGCTTTTTGCTTATTTTGCGATGTCGAGCAATTAAGGGAGAGTCTTATGGATGGAAAACAAAAAATGTCGCAATTCGGCTCTAGCACGCTTGCGTCGATGAAAGCAGCTGGGGCGAGTGTCCCTGTTTTTGTTGCTGGGACTAGCAACAAGCAGATTCCGGCGGGTGATTTTGCTGGAGCTGAGGATCTTTCGAACACGCAAGCAAGCTTGGCAAATGTCGCTGCTTATGTGGGTGTAGAGTATAGCGAAAATGCGAACTATACGCCGAATAATGTTGTGTGGCATGAAGGATTGGCGTATGTATGTATTGCGAATACTTCAGGTGCTTGGGATTCTGCAAAATGGACTGCTGTGACTGTATCTACAATATTTGGCATTATTGGCGATGTTGAATCGCTGTTGGCGGCGTTGTAAGGAGATTTTGAAAATGACTATTGCCAGTGAAATTACGCGCTTGCAGGGCGTAAAATCGAACATTATTGACGCTATTGCTGCAAAGGGCGTTTCTGTGCCGAGCGGTGCGAAGCTTGCCGATTGCCCGGAGCTGATTGCTTCTATTTCTGGCGGCGGTGGTGAATTCGATATTACTAATGTTGTTCCTATTGTTCCGGTAAGCAAAATTTATGTTGTTGATGATAATGGCTATATTGGTTACGATATAACGAAGTATTTCCAATATGTTAATCAGACCATTTATCACAACTTTGCAATTTTGGCTGCTGGAAATGATTTTACTCAAATGGGACTGGGCCAGGTGACATTTACACCTGCTTCGACTGATTATATTGGTGGACGTGAATATTCCACCGTTACTATTGGTGGCGTTACTTGGATGGCCGAAAATCTTGATTTTAAGTTCAGCGGTCTTGTAGTTGGTTCTTCCGGAACGTCGTCGTCTGAGCCGCGAGGGAATTATTACAATAATAATGAATCGACTTATGGCAAAAATGGAAATAAGTATGGCTTGCTTTATAATTGGATCGCTGTGAAGTACTTGCAAGATAATAGATCGTTGTTAATCCCTGGATGGCATGTGCCTAGCAAATCGGAATGGGATGCACTTTCGGCTGCTGCTGGTGGTGATAGTGTTGCTGGAACCAAACTTAAATCTACTACAGGATGGTCTTCGGGAAATGGTGACGATACATTTGCGTTTTCCGCTTTCCCGGCGGGCTACTACAATGGCAGTTTCGACCTTGTTGGCTCTTACGCTTACTTCTGGACGGCTACGGAGAACAGTAGTAGTTACGCTTACTACCGGGGCTTCAATACGGGCGCAAGTATGTATTCGGGCTACAACTTCAAGAGCTCCCAGTACTCTGTTCGTCTCGTCAAGGATTCCCCGTCCGCATAGGCGTAAGCCTTGGCGGACCAGCCCCTAGCGGCTCAGGCCGCAAGGGGCAACATTATTTTTTGGAGATTGTGTGAAAACAGAAGATATTATTTTGATTGAGAATAATGCTGGTGGAGAAATTCATCTTGTCAAAGATCGTTTATTTTGGCAAGCATGGGAACGCTCCGCGTTTCTGTTTGTACAAAATTTCAAAAATTACAAGGTACATCACCGTTTTGTTCAAAAGGTGATGCAGGATTTTGTATGGCTGGGATTTCCTGAAAAAGCTTTGGGCGCAATTCTTGCGACTGCAAAAAGTAAAAATTTTGTTGTCAAGAACATTTCTGATGGCCATATTGTCATTTCTAACATTCCC
>JAEIGA010014332.1_pt1 | contig 12072 bp, 6 predicted proteins | sample 9270691 | NCBI WGS metagenome assembly JAEIGA01 (sample SAMN17057246, study PRJNA624740) | gut metagenome | biome: biome; isolation source: fecal sample | host: Bos grunniens | place: China: Xizang | collected 2019
AGAAAATCTTGAAGCTTTTTCAACTGGTTTATAGTACGTTCCGAGTATACTGTAGGAAAAATCCCAGAGTCGTTCGTTGATATGATACTTTTGATTTCAATAATGGTATTTGTATCTTGTATAAAAATGTCCGTCTTATAGTCATCAACCTTGTGTTCGCTAAAAATTATATTGCGTTTTCCCAAATATGAAAAGCGTGGCTTACGCAAGCTATTGATCACAGCAGCATTTGCCATAGAAGTATTGAGAAGCAAATAACTTCTTTTAAAGGGGACTGCCAGCAAAGCATATTTTGTTCGTGAGCCAGGCGTTAAGGTTGGAACAAGCAAAACCTTTTTATTTGACAAATCAAGAAAATTACTCAAATGACACGAAGAAGGGACATAGCAAACGGTTGCCTCCCCGTTAACGAGCACCTCGCAAAGAAATCTGTTCTTAAGCTCCTTCACAAATATGCCCTCAATATAATTGGCGGATTTCTCAACCGTTTGCATTTCATCACCTTCTGTTCGTTTATAATAAATGTTCTATAAATTTGGACAGTTCGTCCTCTGAAATATAGAGACCCTGCATTCTCATCGTATCACTATCCGTGACCATTAGCATGTCTCCCTTGCCTAGAAGATTCTCGGCACCGGACATATCCAAAATAGTTTGAGAATCGGTATGCGACGGTAATCTAAAGGATACTCTAAAGGGGATAACCGCCTTCAATGCGCCAGTTACAATTTGCGCAGAAGGTCTTTGGGTTGCGATTACAAGATGAATTCCAAGGTTTCTAACTCTTTGCAAGAGCATTTGAAGATTTTTTTCAAATTCTTTTCTATTGCCTTGCATTTCGGCTGCTTGAATCAAATCTGAGTACTCATCAATAACCACCACAAGCCGCTTCATTTTTGCATTAGGATTCTTTTGGTTGTAGGATTCAATGTCTCTGCTTCTGCATGCCATAAGAGCTGCTGTACGCTCCTCTTTATCTACAGCATTAATTTGCTGTAGCCTTTCAAGTGCTTCTTCGGCATCCTTTACTACATGTCCACCATAAAGATGAGGGATTCCCTCAAAGAAAATAAAGTCAGTTTGCTTGGGGTCAATAATGAGAATTTCTAATTCCTCAGCAGAATATTGATGAAGCAAGCTTACCAGGATAGAATACAAGAATATAGTTTTACCAGAGCCTGTTGTACCAGCCACGAGCATATGCGGTGCCTTGGAAATGTCCATTACTTCAAACTTACCGTCAGGCTTTTGACCTGCGACAATATTCAAGGCCCCCTCCTTGCTAGCTGTAAGAGACAAATGATCCATCAAGCTGATTGCTTTGCCTGAATGAGCAAATGGAATATCTACAGAAATATATCTGGTTCCCTTGATATGGTTAATAAGAATTTCACCATTTGCTTCCAATTGAATGCCGATATCGGTCTTATATCTTTCAAGTGAGCGAACAGTCTCGCCAGATTTTAGCTCTATGGGGAATCTTGTAAATCTAGCAGCCTCTTGGACCATTTCAGGATTGACGGGGTGTGCATTGATACCGTAATCCTTAAACACCTTATTAAGCTTGATGCATTTTTCTTCAATGGCTTTTCTTTGTGCTAATTTTTCATCGTTGTCGGTGTCCGTAGGAGAAATATCATCTGGAGTTGCCACAGCGGTAACTGTAGATGTTGATATTACCGCCGGCTCTCCTGATGCTACAAGGACATTTTCTGTAACTATAACGTCCTCACTTTCTTTTACAACTACAGTTGTATTTGTGGGAGAGGTGTCCGAAGGCTTGGTAGTTGTTATTATGGATGAGGGGATAAAGTCACTATTGGAAATGATAGCTCGAATTTCATCACTACCGATTGTATCCAGGAAATATTGATTGCCGGCATATGCGTCCCTTCCTACATATACCTTGTAAGAGCTTTCCGCATTTTCAAAATCAACAAAGGCTATGCTTTTATTGATTTCAACACTATATACGCCTGCAAACAATTCGTTTAGCATTTCGCTATATTTTAGCTTATCCTTGGGCTTCATCTGGGATTGGAAGAGAGCCTCAAAAACTTGCTCGCGCAAAATCTCTCGTCTGGAAACAGTCGTTATTCTCTCGGTTGCTCCGAAAATTTCTTTGGCCAATGCCTCCAGGACAGATGCCTGCTCAACTGCATGCCCCCAAATAGTGTTTCCCTCGACGACGAAGGCATGATCATTGTTGGAGTATGTTTTTACTTCAATAATATCAACAATCGCCTCGTCTGTATCCGGGTTGAGTCTTAGACCTATCAAATCAGGCAGAGTTCTTTCCTCACGATCAGACAGCCACTCTTTTGCCAATTGGGTGTCCAGACCGACCAAGAGCGCATCCGGATGCTTTCTCTTATAATGAATTGCCGAAACCGCAATACCCAAGCTTCCCTTGCCGTGATTTGTATCAAAAATTCTATTGGATTTGTGAGAGGCAATACTTAATAAGCCGTCATCATTAATTTCGCGAATAGATTGAATTATTTCTTTTATACCATCAGCGTTGGGAATAAAATTGCCTAAGTCTTTAATTAAGGTTTCATATCCTAGTATGAATTTTCTGCAATTACTGGAATAAATTCCAATAGAACGGTAGTCATTTTCTCTGTAAAACAGCTTTTCACTTGCCGCACGAAGAGAAACATCCCAGGTTTTAAGGCTTTGGTCTAAAATAATGAGCCAATCCGCTTTTTTCAAGAAAGCATTGTAGGTATCAATCTTGAGAGGGGTGTGGAAATATGTTGCTGTATGACTAAAGGCAGAGGGATGTTCATTTAGCTTCTCAATGATGCTTGAGTAAGTGCTAAAGATACCGCCCTCACTTGCGGGTCGTATTTCAACATTGTTCTCCAAAGGATTATACTTATAAATTTTAGGAACACACAAAGGATGTATATGAATACGTCTGTTGTTTTGAGCCGTTTCAATTTTAACCTCATTGGGGTCAAAAATTATAAGCATATGCTGCTCTTGTGTCAGATCATCAAGAATTTTAGAATAATTTCTTTTTTGATCGATTATACGAAGCTTAAAGTTCAGAGAGCGCTTGCCGCGGTATTTTCCAAGCATACCGTCATTAAGCGAGTCGTCATCAATCTCAATCCAGTCCTCGGAGGCTTCTTTGGTTCGATATATAGTTATTTCAATTCCTTCAATGTCGAAATCCTTATCTCCGTTTAAGAGCTTGAGCATAGATACAATAGTTTCCACCGATGGTGGATCTATCACAGCAAGCTTAAGCATCATTCCAGCATGGGGATAGAGACAAAGATATCTAATGATTGCTTCCTTAAGGGCATCAATACCGCTTTCGCTTTGATTGATTTGCTTTTTCGTCGAATATATCGGTAATGATCCCAATCTTCCTGCGAGTGGAAGAAATGCAGCAGACCCATTTGTAATTGTAGACGGAAGCAAAATAACCGAAAGTGGGTCAGGGATATCCTCTGCCTTTCGCACAATAAACGCCTTATCGTTTTCGTCTAAATATGCATCCTCAGTCGCATTGACACCCTTGCTTGAAAGAATTTCTTTTGCCAGCTCTACATATTTCCAAAGATACATTGGATTCAAAGGAGTCGGAATAGCATGATGCTCAGACTCGCCAATGATGAAAACATAATCCAGGGACATTATCGCATTGATTATAGCTTTAGCATTAGAAGGAGCTATCTGCCATATTTTCGGGAAATCATCATTGATAGCAGTTAAAAGCTTTTCATATGCAGAGATATACTTGGAGAAATCTTCATATTTGGACAAAACCTGAAGCATAGGAACATCCTGCAATCTTTGCCTATACGGAACAAGCACAGCTCTTGCTGCCAAAAAGCTTTCTAAGCAATCAGAGATACTCTCGCTGTCCGAAAGCATCGTTCCAATTTTTGAAAGATTTTCCCATACGGAGTCTAAATAAGCTTTATGCAAATCTAACGTTTCGTATTTTGCTTTGTTTTTTACGGCTTCATCCGGTGTTTGCACATTGGCATAAATCACTGTACCATAATTATCCTCTGTTGCAAGCTCGGAAGCTATAATCTCAGTTGCCGGCTCTGCTTTGAATTGCATTTTAGTATTGTCTACATCAATGTCAATTCTTTCTCCCTTGTTAGGGTTGGGGCGTTTATCAACCTTGTTCTCCAATTCTTCTATGATATCATCTATTTTTTCAGGAGAATCGTCAAAAATGAGCTGCGCCGCCATAGCGGTTGGTCTAACAACCGGTGCTTTCGGTTGCTTGGGCTTACGAGGTGTATCGGGAGTGCTACTCTCCTTAACAGCTTTTAAGCATTCCTCTATTTCCTCTAATTCCATCAACCTCAAAAGCTCTACGTTTCTAGTTTTGTAGTAGCTTAGAATGAGACGCGGTATATCCTTATTTGATGTGCTTTTAGAATAATAATTTGTAATACTTTGTCTTTCCGTACGCTCCAAATTGCCAATACGCTCTACTATAGCGTGATTTCTCTTGATTCTTGCAACAAAATCATCTGTAGAGGGGTTTCCGCTGTCTAAATTTCTATCGTGGCAAAGCCCCAGCATATAATACTTTTCTTTGAGAGTTTGTGGTAATTCAGCAGCGTTAGCCTCAATAAGAACCTCGAGATATTCAATTACACGCTCAAAGCTAAGCATATTCTGGACGGGTTTTCTTTTGAGTGCCGATATCAAGGCTTCAATAACCGAATTGGTGCTTTTTAATTCATCCTTTGCATATTTGCAGCTTTGAGCATACAAGGTGGTTAGAGTGATTTCATTGAACCATCTTAATGACGAGAGCTTCTCTAGCTCTGCTCGCTTTACGATTAAAATGCGAAAAACATTTTCGTTTCCGCTATTTCTCGAGCTTTCAGCCGCTTCAACGGTATAGCTGTAGCTTATGCCCTCAAGTTGAGGAAGCTGAGAGGCTAACTCAGCCTGTGCTTCATCCGAAAAGCCTAGAAAAAACAGCTCCAGATTTCTTGAGGAATCAAGCCCCTGAACAAAGCGGGGGTAATCAAATTCAGGAATGTTTATTAAAGACACTCCGTATTCCTTTGCTTTTGCGTGTCCGTTTACAAGCTTAATAATAATTTGGGTTAATAATTTTTTGCTCATTTCATAACCTCCAGCCTATAAGGGTAACCCCATCAGCATACCTTTTGGCAAGACCAAGGGATATGTAGGTATCCGCCAAGCGCTGCGCATTTAGGGAAAGATCACCTCTTAAATCACCCGGTGTTGATTGTGCAATATTATGCTTTTCCAAAATTTCATATTCTTCATCAGCACTTGCGCCCAAAAGGATATTATATGCCAGAACTGCTTTTTCGCTCAACTCCTTAAGATCAATACCATATCTTAGATCCTCCTCCGACAATATACTTAGTGTAATTGTCTCCAGAGTAAAGCTATTAACAAGGTATCGCTTAACGTTGGCTCTATTACCACGGGGACCTACCAATCCGCATCGTGTTCCTAAAACTCGACAGTAATCGGAGGGGGAATTGTTTTTGTACCTAAAGGTATACAGAACAATTTGCAGAGCTCTTGACAATGCAAGAAGTGGATCATCCTTCTCGTCAATAAAGCTATTAAAGTAACTCGTTACAGCGGTTTTAATGTCACTTTCCTTTGCCGAATCACTCACAACCATTTCATCAATCCACTTTATGCAAGCCTCGGTAGTGCTGGAGTCAGCAATTTCAAGCTTTAATATTTTATAAATCGTATTGACAAAATAATCCTCAACAGACTTTTTAGCTAATGTATAGGATTGCTCACTTGCTTTCTTTATGGATTCAAGATCTCCTCCGGCATCAATTACTATAGGGGGATTAATGCCGTTGTAAATAGCACAGTTTGCATGTGTCAGATATGCAAATGTAGCAAATCCAACAAAGCAAATAATACGTCTCAAAACTAGCAAGGAATTTTTTGCCTCCCCTTTGGCTTTAATATTGATTGCTAATCTGTCAAAGCCCTCTCTGAGTCTTGCCTTGTAGGCGTCCCATTTGATTTCATCTTCGCTGAAAGCATCAACCTCGAATATATTCCGCTTAACATCCTTGGACGGGAAAGCTATTATAGGGCTGATAAGCCTAGTTAGATCATCCGTATCGTTTTTTAAAGCATCCCGAATTAACTCTATTGCCGGAGATTGCTTTTCGTCAATTTCCTTTGATAAAATTCCGTATATGAAATCTCCTATGTGCGCCTCCGAGTTAACTCTGCTTCTAATTAGCCAATGCGAGGATATGGTCATAACGGAAAATTCCAACGCTGGATATACAGTGTTATCTTGATTGAAAACCTCTTCAAGGAGCAATCGGAAGCGTTTGATATTTTCAGGCTTTTCCAGATTTCCCTCTTGAAGAATATCCTGATATTTTTCCACGATTTCGGCAGAGGAAGTTATCTTTTTTTCGTTTTTCGGATTAAGCCTACGCTCGCTCAAAACCCATTCGTGAATTTCGCTTGTGTCGCAGGTTTCTCCGGCACAAACACGAAATAATCCGTTTGCGATATGCGGAGGCTTGGTTGAATCCGAGGTAGGGTCAAAGATTAAGTGATCATTTATAATTTCACTACTCAATCTATCTAATGTATCCTTGGCAGCCATTAGTTATCTCCTTCCTCAAAACCATATTTTCCGTTTTGAATATTAATAATCATTTTTGCATTGTTTTTACGATTAGCGATTATAATTTCATCGTCATCGTTATCCTCTGTCAGTCCCAAATCATCTAACTGCTGAAGGAAAATCGCAACAGCCTGCTCGTATTGAGGAGCCAAGAGAGCTATCGGATACCCGTTTTCAATTGCATCAAGCGTTCTTAAAAAGTCAACATCAATGATAAGTTTGGGTTCATCTTGTCGTCTGTGCTTAAGAATAATGTGGTCTGGAGTATATTCCATACCCTTAAGCCAATCTGCGGGACGAGGCATCAAGATGTCCAGATCATTGGATTCAACAGATTTGCTTGAAATAGCAATAGCAGCATCCTTGCTCATATCAAATTTATGAGTTGTCCAAATATGAAGGTCGCGCCTATCATCTGAAGAAGGAAGGAAGAGCTTATTAATCGCATGGATTATGCGCTCCTTGATTTTCTTGCGCTGAGACTCAAAATGTGTAAATATATCTGCACATTTTCTGATTTCGTCAGGCTGAAACGCCAGCAATGAATGGCCATCCGTGTTTTCAAAATAATACTTTCTCTTGATGCTTTTGAAGCATTCAATTGCACCTTCCACATCGTCATCAAAGCTTTTGTCATTTGGCCAAATTGTAGGGGCATTTAGCAGCCACCCACTCTGCACCTCGCCATTCCATAGCGCCTCGTCTAAAGACGGGGTGGTTATATAAATAGGATCAAACTGCTGTATGCTTTTCAAAAGCTTATTAGTGCCTTGGAAAATTGCAGAATAATAGGGTTCGTTTTCATATTCCGGCATCGTACATGCTGTAAACAAAAATGCAAGCGCTCCTAAAATGTCTCTTGTTACAAAATGCTCGCACCCAAATGCCGCTAACTCAAACACCTCCACCACCTGTCGCCTTATTCTTTCATTAGACAAAGCACCAATGTTGTTGGATAGGACTTGATATCCCGTTGTTTCTTTCTGAAGAAGCGAAATAAACTTGACTATAATTTCGTCAGTTATATGCCGCTCCTTCGCCATAAGTGTTCTTTCGTTTAAGTCCAGGATGGCAATTTTTCCGCCGAGGGGACGTGAGGTGTCGTATGCTATCGCGGATTTTTTTACATCCATGATTTCTCTGTATATTTCTACAGATTTTGTCTTAATTGCACGGCAAAGCAATAAAAACGGATATTCATTAACCGCAATTATAGCCGGTCGATTGTTCTGATAACAATCGATAATCTCGTTTGCTATAGTATCGTATTGAGTTTCTTTATTTAAGTCGGTCTGAATATATACATTTTCCAGAGATGTTTTTTCTTCTATGGCTCTTATGATAAAAGTCTTGCCGTCTCCAGGGTTACCTGTGAGAAAAACAATTCTTTCCTTGCTTATCATTTCCACCACGATATCCTCTACCTTCGATTTGAGATAGAGCAGACCGATTTCTTCAGCACTCATATGATCTGAATAGCAGTTTTTACCATTATAAAGCTTTTTTACAAATTGTAAATTACTCATATGAAGCCTCCTTTAAATATTTCCTATGAGAATATGATTAATGTTAAATTCCGTAAGACGCTGACGCAAATCGATTGTATCGCATCTGTTTTTTGCCCAACGGTTATACCAATAAGCGATCAATTCTTGAGTCTTAGCCGCAACCTCCTGGTCGTTGTTAAGGTCAAAACCGTACTGTGGGGTATCATCTATACCCATAAGATATTGATTTGTATTTTTGGCTAAATTAATAGAGTAAACTATTCTCGGGGAATAGTGCTTTAAAAATGCATCTGCGCGTATTCCTATGGCACTTAGCCCCTTGCTAATCATTCTAAATCTAGGGCTAGTCCCTTCACCAAAAACATGGTTAATTCTTTTGCCACCATCCTGCAGTTCAAGTATACGTGAAAATGTGGATGTGGTTTCTCTAGAAAAATATACAGTGCCAAACCCTTCAGTAACACCCATTTTTCTAAATTCCAGGAAATCGCCATCCAAGGGGACCTTGATTCTGTTGTACTGACTGCTTCCTACTGCATATAAGCTTGTTGTGCCCAAATAAACCAAATGACTATCTCGGACAACCCTTTCGCCCTTCATACGAGAGGCAATTTCGCTAATCTGTCCGGCGTAACGTTGTGTATAATCTCGGATTACAGTTGGGCTGCAGGAGAGAATACTGACCAATTTACCTCCAAGAAGCTCGTTATAGGGGGGGATAGAGCCGCAAACAATTATATCCATCATATTGGAGCCAATTTTGCACTTACGATTCGCAATCAGTGCCGTATGTATGGCCTTGCGACCTTTTTCTGTGGAAAGAAGATGCTTCAGCCGTTCAAAGCTCGTATGTCCCTCTGTTGCCTGAAAAACAATTTTTGTTGCTAAAAGTTTGGCTAACTCCGCAGCCCTCTTTCTTACAAAAAGATTGCTTTTTGCCTCTTCCTCCCATATGGGAGATTTTTCATTATTTTTGTTGTTTATAGATAATGCTGCATATTCTGCGGAAATTGCATTAAGCCTATCAACCATTTCCGGGGTCGGATAGCGTGTTTGTCTGTGATATCCAAGATCCTTGACATAGATATCTGAAATGGCAAGGTCAATATTTTTCACCAGCAAGGGATATATTTGCTCCGCATATGCTTGAGCGCGTACTAAATATTCTTCTTCTGTTTCGGTGTATTTCGTATCTTCGGCAAGGACCGTCTTTCCTTCTGTACCTCCAAGCATTTGCTCGTAGCGATACTTGACGCTTTGACGGTTCATGTTTTGCTTAATTGCATCAACTGTCCATCCAATATCGTTATCTCTTACAGTAAGATTCAAAACGGAATTACCCAAGGCAAATATTCCAATTACGGGATGATACGGCTGATGTCTATCTCTCACAAGGTAATAGATATTTCTTCCCGGCATGGTCTTATATGGAATAGACCAGGTGTACCTAAAATATCTCCATATATCCGATAACCAATATCCTGTCAACACATCCCGCTCGTTAGTTACCATTTGAATATAGGGCTCACACAAGACTTCTCCGCGATCCATTGCATCAATTATCAGTTGAGGATCGCCGAAAAGATTTCTGACAGAAATCATATTTCCACCAAAATCTTTTGGACTCTCCATCATACGGACAAATGACTGTACGCTTCCGGTTTTAAATTGGGCGTTTCTTTCGGCGCTTAAGCGGTATCTGATTCTTTGCTTATCGTCAACATTGCTATTTTCCATTTTCAATGTAAGTGCTCCGCCATTGATATCGAATACCCATCCCTGTTGAGATAGATCAATCAACACATGCAAAGTAGCAATATACTTTAACTTTTCTATTTCGTCCTCAAGCTCTGCATTTTCTAAGGCTGCTTGGATTGCATTCTCAATAATTTGATTTCTATCGAGCGGCAGCGCTCTTGCCAAATGTTCAAGGAGCGCTCGAAAGAGCTCCATATATTCATGGCTTAAGGACGGCAGAAATGCTTCTGAAGCTATTTCCTTATCTATATTTTCTGCCTTTATACTCACAGTATGGCCTCCGTTGTCTGTTAATATTTTTTAGGCCGTGCCTCATCTAGCGGCATTAATCTCCGCTTCCAATTTTGCTATGCCACCCATAATTTCATCGAAGCTCGGCTTCTGACCGAACAGCATATTCTGCATATGCTCATAGTCGGCGTGAAGCTTATCAAGATTGTAAGCAGGGGGCATCAAGTTCATTGTTCCACGCTTTGCAAGGTCGTATCTCGCCCAGGGGCAGCGGTAGAACTTGTCCTTAAAATCGACAACCCTTGTTAAAAGATCGTTATCTGACAAGGCATTATCTTTAACCTCGGTCTGCATCATGCGATATAAATCGTAATAATGACGCGAGTATCTCGTGGGGAACGGTCTGTCTTCCGCACGGAAAGCTTCTCTATGTAAAATAGTAACCTTCTCCCAGAAGGTGCGTTCCGGTAAAACAGTTAAAATTTCCGTTGTGGGTTGAGCAAAGACTCTGCCGTACACCTCTGCTGCATACGGTGTAATATCTGCGAGCTTTACGGGAGTCCACGCTGCAAGCGCACCGATTTCAAGACGAATCTCCTGAAGGATGGACATATCTGCAAAGCTGTTCGGATATGCAATTTTTACGGTCTGTGCATCGTCGGGATCTATAAAGCATTTTACGCCTTCACCGATTTCAGCGGCAAGATCAGCAGCAACTTTAGGAAGGAAGGTGTCGCGCAAGAATTCCTCGGCTCTTGTGTTGGCTTCCTTATTGAAGATATCCTGCTTGGTATTACTGCGCTCCTCCCAGGGTTCATTGATACCATACCCAAGAACTCGCCAATCGAGAATTAAGTCTATGTCTTCGGAAAAACGCTCAATGAGTCCGTATGCCTTGGAAAGGCTTGTACCACCCTTGAAAGCAAGGTTATCTTTCCATTCACAACGATGGAAAAGGTAGTCGAGCATATAGCATACCCAGAAATCTTTTTCAATGATTGCTTCGCTCATACCCATCTTGGCAGCAGTATTACGGAACAATGCCTCTCGGTCACGCGCCGGAATGGTTGCTATTTTCCTCATTTTGCTCCTCCGCAAATTTCTTTTATAATATCGTAAATCCAGGATGTCGCATACTTTGCATCCGCGAACATCGTGGCTTTTTCTTCAGCAGTTGTTGTTGTGATGATTTTACCGATAATTTCATCGGTGATATTTTCCTTGCCAAGTGCTTTCAAGGCTTGGATGACAAGTGCTGTCTTATACGAAATCTTGGATATTTCTTTATTAGTCGTGCGTTTGAATTTAATAACAATATTTCCGTATGCATATTCCTTGTAGGTTCCGTCGCTGACATAAAGCCACACCGAAGGAACCTGGGTGGAGATGCCGAGCATATTCAATGCGGTATCTCCGCAAGGAACAATAGTCCATCCGAAATTCCTAGCAAGAGCGTGGGCAATCTTATCGGGTTTCGGCTCGATATACTCTCCTAAAAATTCGTTATATTCAGGACAATCGTAAACGCCACGCATAATACGGCGAATCTTTCCATCCTCCTCAAGGCGCGACAAAACCTTGCGAATGGCAGCGTCATCCGCAAGATCAGAAAAGTCAGATATAATAAAAACCTCGCCCGTAGGCATTGATTCGATTCGCATGGATATCGGATCAAAACAATTAATTCGTGCCATATCATCACCTCGTCACAAATATTATATACTTTTTGTGACGAAATATCAATACCCTTTATAAAAATAATTGTAAATTTATTTGTTATTTTTGATAACAGCATCGAATACCGCTTGACTTTTATGCCTTTTAGAGTGATATATGTAGTACCCAAAATAAAGGAGGAAGTCATATGAATTTCATAAGCAAAGAGGCACTTGCGCGTATACGTGAGGAATACACCGAAGGGAAGAGGGTTGAACT
>JAEIGA010014333.1_pt1 | contig 12072 bp, 10 predicted proteins | sample 9270691 | NCBI WGS metagenome assembly JAEIGA01 (sample SAMN17057246, study PRJNA624740) | gut metagenome | biome: biome; isolation source: fecal sample | host: Bos grunniens | place: China: Xizang | collected 2019
ACCTGTATTCGTCGAACAGCTTGCGGATCATCAGAGCCTGATCGTCCGTGCGGAGCCCCTCGCAGGAATCCGCGTATACGATATTGGAAACATACCGCCCGCTCTTCGTCGGCATCATGCTGTTTATAAAGATCGACGTCGCGTCGTTCTTGTTCCGCTTCGACGACATCAGCGCAATATCCGCTGAGAGCAGCCTCGTTTCCCCGTTCTGTTTTGGCGGAATCCGAAGCGCCTGGTTCGTTCCGACCTTCGATGACAACCGGTCCGGAAGCATCGGGAATACGATCTTCCGATTTTTGGATATCGATTCGAAATCGAAAAACGCTCCGTCCGCAGCGCCGTAAAACTCCGCGCCCATCTCCATGGCAAATTTGATTTCCGAGAAATCTGCCTCGGCCATTTCGTCCTCTACCAGTTCCGGATCGAGCAGTCCTTCTTCAATGGAAAGCTGATACGGGAAGCCGCAGACAAACTGCCGTCTTCCTTCGAACAGCGCCTTGAGCGCGTCCTTGCATTTGGTATAAGCCCACGAGTCCTTGAACCACGCGGAGCTCAGATACATCGTCAGATTCTTTTCCTTGTCGTACTCACGCTTTCTCTCTTCCTCCGTCAGTTCCTCGAACCGCGGCATCCTGCGCAGCGTAAGGAACTTGCGCAGAACCGTATCGACGATATCCTTCGGCATCAGGCGGAACTCGTCCAGAAGGAGCACGTGGCATCGGTTGCCTCGCGCGGAGTCGTTTGCCGTCACCACCTTGATGGTGCTGGAATTTTTGAATACGATGATCGCTTCCGTATTGTTGATATGCGTTTTCTTGTCGTCGATCTCAGCCCGCAGCTCCGGCGAGAGCGGCATCAGCTCATACATGATCTTGTTGAGCACTTCCGTCGCCTGACTTCGCCTTGAAGACGCGACGCATACTCTCGTTCCCGGCCACAATATCGCGCGTATCACACAGTAGATCGCGGAAAGAAACGTCTTTCCGATACCGCGGCACGCTATGAATACAAATACTGTAGACCAGAACATCATCATGAGCAGAATCTTCTGGAACTTCCTCAGACGCAGATGCAGATACATCTCCGCAAACTTGTCCGGGTTCTCGCGGAAAAACGCGCCCCACAGAGCGGCGCCTTCCATGACGCGCTCAGTTTTCGTCGTCTTCCGGTTCTGATTCTTTTTCATTGTCGTCCTCCTCGAACAGGCGGTTCATAAACGCTTCGTCGTCGTCGCCGTCATATTCGGGACGCTCTACGCGCAAACGCGCCACCTCGCTCTCATAGAGATCCGAGTAGGCGTTTTTGAGGCCGAGCATCTTGCATAAATGCCCCATCCATGTAAAGACGTATTTCCTGATACCGTTGACGTCCTTCATGTCCTCATCGATTTCCGGGAGCGGCCTCTTCTGTTCGTATCGGTACAGCCATACGCCGAGCGGCGTGGATGCCAGCGCGGCGTCCGCGTTCGATTCTTCCTTCTTCTGCGCGGGTTTCAGACTTGCCGACCCGAGCAGGCTGTTCAGCGCGTTCACGTTCTTGTCGATGGAACGTCCCGCCGCCCTGTCCTGATTGATCGTGATCTCCATCACGCAGATCTGCCGCAGAATGGCTTCCGTTCCGACGTCCATCTCGACGCCCTGCGCCTTCAGCTTCTTCATCCAGAACTGACGCCTCTGCTCCAGATCCCGGTACATCACCGGAGTGAACCCGGGACCCCAGAACGCGACGTCCTCCGGAGACGCTTCCGGAACCTCTTCTTCCTGTTTCTCTTTTGTCTCTTCCGCCGGAGCTGACGCTTCCTTGCCGAAATTCCAAAGCGTCCCCTCTTCCAGAAGCGTATCGTCGTAGGATCTCCCCGCATAGGACGGGATGTTGATCTTCGTGATATATGCCGCCATGGTGGAACGCGCGGCGCTCTGTTTTTCGACAACGTGGAAAAGCGGTTCGTTCCAGTACAGATCCAGCTTGCGGCACGTCTGACGCACCGCGTCCTTTGCGTTATGGCACTGCGCGAGATACCCGCTGTATATGCCGTCCACGCACTCTCTGCAAACCGGAAGATACTGTATGCCCTTATAGAGCATTGCGTAACAGACGGGGAAGTTCCCCTTCCGTTTTCCATACGCCAGCCCGCATTTGCTGCAAACGACGGAGTTGGACGTAATCTCAAGCGCCATTATTCTTCACCGTCCTCATCCACCTCGTCATCGGCTTCATCGTCCGGCACATTTTCTCCGTTCAGCATGTTGTAGACCTTGACCGCCATCCTGAGCTTTTTCCCGAACGCGAATCTCGGGACGTAGTGAGACCCGATGTCTCTCTTTTCGCCCGTTGACGGGATGGTCGCGATTCTCTCTTCGATATATTTCAGATTGAACGACCCGAATCCGTGAAGCGTAACCTCTTCGCCGTTTTTCAGGCTGTCCTCGATAGCGACGAGACAAGCGTCGAGCACGGCGGAGACGTCGTCTACATTGAACAGTACGCCTCGTCCCGGCTTCTTGATCGTGAAGTCTCTCACGTTTCCGTCGTCGTCGCTGACATGCAGAATACTCTTCTGTGTCGGAACGCTTTTCCGCACATTGTTCTGCCGCAGTATTTCAGCAGCCTTGCTGACCAGTTTCTTTTTTGTCATGTCCTCACCTTCCTGTTATTCCGCCGCGGCTCCCCGAATCGAACGGGGAATTAAGCCTGCCGTTTCTTCCTGACGGACAATTTCCGCACAGAGAACCACGCGCCGCGTAATTTGTTTATGTATCCAGATTCACATCGTAGTGGCATATCACGCCGCTCTCGTCGCATACGCAGACCATCTGTTCCGGCCTGCCGTAAATCCTCTTCTGAACGCAGTAGTCGTCAACGCCGACGAAGCTGCCTCCCATAAATGTACGGATCCCCTGCACCACGTCCGTCGCGTTGTGATGCAGATGTCCGCAAAACACCGCATAAAGCGGAGTCCCGGCCAAAGTCTGCAGAGCCTGCGTCTTGCTCTCGGATCCGTCGTAATCCCCGTGTACGCAGCAGTACGTCTTTCCGCGTATATCAAACAGGGACATGGTGGGATCAACCCTGTGCCCTCCGCCGATCACGACGTTTCCGAAATTTTGCAGCCGCGCCTTCAAATACCATTCGACCAGGTCGTCCAGCCGTTCCGCCAGAAGCGCCTCGTCCTTGTTCGGCGTGAGCCGCGAGTGATTGCCCGGAACGGAAATAAAAACGACGCTCCGGAAATGCGCGCTGAGTTCCGCGATGAACTGCGCGATCAGCTCCGAAACGCCCGTGATCTGCTCGATGACGTTTTCCTTGTTCGTGACGGAAATGCTGTAGTGGATATTCCCGGATATGCAGTCTCCGGCGCACGCCACGTAGCAGTTCTCGCTCCCGTGCGTCTGTGCGATCCGGATGATCCTGTCAAGATATACGGAAAACATGTCGCGGCATATGTCGGAATTGTATACGCGCCACCGGTTGTTCACGTCTGCGCCGTAATGGATATCGTTCAGCGTAACGATAAGGTCGCTGCCGTCCCATTCGCATTCCATCTGCTCATAGGAAAGCTCCGGAAGGGATCCGCCATTGATGGCGTTCACAAGGATCTCGTTCAGCTCCTCCTGCCGCGCCCGTTCCCGGATCAGCTTGTTGTAGGCCATTCTCTGATCCTGTATCTTCTGCCGCTCCTTTTTCAGTTCCAGAAGCTTCGCGTCTATTTCGCTGCCTCCGTCCGAAGCCTGACGTTCCGATCTGTCCGCGTCGACAAGTCTGAGCGTGCGCATGGATCCGTACGCCATACGCCTCGCCACATCCGAAGAAAGTTCCTGCCCGTACAGATACGGGGACAGCGTCGCGTAGTCCAGATCGAGCGTCTTGTCCGTGAGCTTCGCTTCGAGCAGCCGTCTGTGATATTGAAGGTCACTTTCGCCGTCCTTCCTGACGAGAAAGCTGTCCGCCGTTATCGTCTTATCTATACCGGCCGCCTCCCCTCTGGTCATCCGCAGAGGAAAGCCCCCTGATCTGATTCAGAAATCTTACGACATTGCGGTTCTCTTCCACGTAATAATGATGCCGCTTGGATTTCTTCTTCATCGTTCTCACAATGTGTACGTACGGGAATCTCTCCCGAATGGCTTCTTTCTCCGCTTTGTTGATTGCTATCATATGATCCGTCCTTATAAATTCAGATTTGGATAAAAGATTAAACGATATTTATCCATCACATCACCGCCTCATCAAAAGTCAAAAAGCCGTTGGGGCACAACGGCTTTTCGGACGTTTAAGATTAAACGCCTTTACAATTTGTACATATTTTGTTCACGAATTTCGCGCCCTTGTCTTCCTCCAGCACTCATGGGAAGAGCATTCACTGCAGTAAATCTGCTCCGCCCCGCGGTGTCCCGGCATCTCCTGCGGAACGCTCCGGTTCTTCCGGACGACGATCCCGCACCCCTTGCACTTTATGTAATCCTTGCTCCCGGTGTAGTACAGATACTGATATCCGAGATTTCTGAAATCCGATACCGTAATCTCCGGCTCGGCTTCCTCCGCGAAACAGACGCGCACGTTCGTATTGCCGACCTTCCTTGAGAATTCGACCATGCCGCATTCGTTCAGCTCGTGATACAGCGTGCTCTGTCTTTTGATGGACGTGTTGATGTTGGCGAGCTTCATAATGTCGCTGTCCTTGTTGTTGACCCACCAGTCGCATTTCGGATTCACGGCCATCCAGTATTTGGAGAGACACAGCAGGGTAAACGCAAGGCGCTCAAGCTGCTTCTTGCCGAGGGATTGTATCCTGTCCATCTCGCCGGCTGTGATGCCGATCCCGTCTATCTGTATGCTTTTGTATTTCGCCGCCCTGTTTACCGCGTTGTCGAGCGTGTTCGCCCATTTCGGAAGAGAGACGGTCGGGTCGCACTGGATCAGAAACGTGTCGAGCATCTTTCTGACCGTTTTCTTCCCATAGTTCTCATCGAGGTAGTATCTGGCCACGCGGCATAAGGTCTCGTAAGGCTTCTTTCCGAGCGATCGGGAAGCGATCATCTCCTCCGCCCACTCGTGTTCATTCAGTACAATCGTCATTCTACCGCCTCCATTTCCATTGTTTCAATCGTGAACGTCCTGCCGCCGAACGCGATCTCTCCGCCGTCGCGCGCGACAGGATACGAGATCCGGTTTCCGTTTGCCCGGAGCAGGTTCCGGATGATCACGCTGCCGCACATGTTCCACGCGAATCTCTTTGTGGAGCTGCGCGAATAGCAGATATCCAGCGTGATGTCGCAAAGGCTGTCCTCGTTCGGGCAGATCTGTTCGCATTCTCTTCTGAACTCGCCGTTCATCCTGACGAACTCTTCCGCCGCCTCGTCCGTCATTCTCTCCGTGTATGACAGTATCTTGTAGTTCTGCAGCTTCCTGTTATATTCCTCGTACAGCTTTTTCACGGCGGCAAACTGACGCGCGGAGTAGCTCGCGCCGCTCTTCAGGATCCGGTAATCAAACTCCCCGCAGATAGCCCGCCTGTCGTCCGTCTTGTCGAACGCCTCCTCGAACTTCCTGCAGATCTTGTTCATCACGCAGTCGTTCATCCCGACGGGCATCTCGATTTCGTAGTATTTCAGAAACTCGGCCTCGCGTTCCGTCAGCGCGTCATGATCCTTCCCGTAAAGCTCGTCGACCGTCATCTGAAATTCCCGCATCGCCTGCCTGTCCGTGTTCTTGATATATGTATTGTATTGGTTGGCGAGATCCGGATATATGTACCGCATGAAATACGGCTTCCGGCTCGCCACGATGGACCGGTACAGCCTGCACGCATCCCGATCCTCGATATTCCGCGCGGCGTGCTTGTCGTGCCATGAACGCGGCATGGGCTTTGCGATGATCCCCTTGCAGCTGTCGATGACGTTCTGCTGGATCAGCTGCCCGCAGCAGATGCGGTACGAGAGCGTCCTGTACTCTTCGCTGTCCGGTTCGTACCCCGCCTGAACCTCATACATGCTCGTGATCCAGTTCGTCGTCTGGCCGATGTCGTTCCCGAAACTTTCCAGATTGGAACGTATGAAGTCTTCCTCCGTGGAAACTCTCTTCTCAGCCTTCCGCTGCACGCACATCAGAGCCGGAAGCTGCCTCAGCTTCTCCACAAGGATTCTGTTATCCGTCAGCATGACCAGATCCCCGTCGTAGTCGCATCCGTTCAGCGCCGCCGTCGTGGTATCCCACGCGTTGAGAACCGTGCATGCGGTCATGTGCCTGTACCAGTAGGACGCGTCGTCCCGTCTCACCGGCGTCATCAGGCGTATGTTGTTGTGGCATGTCATGGGCGCCCGAAAGCACGCGAGCTTTTCCGCGCCGCTGTCCGCCCAGAACTTGTTGTAGATCTCCCCGGACTTGAGCAGGCCGGTAAGCTCGAGCCCGAACATGCTCTGGCAAAGCAGATACGGATCCCCGGATACGATCGAGTAATTCCCGTGAACCTTTATCACGCCCACCTTCGCCTGATTGATGCGGTTCCGGATCATCTGGTAGATGCTGTTCTGAACATACGGGTCGTTCAGCACCCGCTGGTCGATCATGATCGCCTTCACATAATCGTCTTCCGCGTGCGCGATATTCCGCTCGTTCAACCCGGAACCCTTCAGATACAGCACGGATTTTCTCCAGTCCCCGCCGAGAACGTCCCTGATCTCTTCCATGGTAGGCCGGATCAGCTCGTCGATGTCGTCGTCCGTAAGCTCGTAGCTCTGGATGAACTGATAGTTCAGGTTCCGCTCCGATTCCAGCTCCCGCGGACAGGTCTTCGCGATCCCGAACGTATACCCGTTGGCCACCGATGTCCGCACGTACGCGTCGCAGCTCTCGTAGCTGTCCCACAGCTTCACCATGGAGGTTGTGAGAATCAGCTCCACAGTCCGCAAGTCCACGTCGTTTCCCCAGGCGTCCTTTACCATATACCCGCCGACCATCTTCTCGGCGAAATCCAAAAAGTCAAAGGTGAACACCATCCCCTTCTCGAAGGAGAACCGCGTGTTGAGTCCGCTCACCGTGTAGTCGAGCCCCAGCTCCGAGCTCCACCGTTCGGCGAGGGAGGGAAGCATGATGCCGTATCCGTCGGACGCGTTCATCTGGATCGTCTCTCCCGCCCTGTTCTCCATAACAGGTTCCCCGTCCTCCTCGTCGGTCAGGTAGATGACGTCCGATTTGAACTCCGTCTTCGCATCGTCGATCACGAGGATCCCGTTCGGGAGCGAGACGGGAACGGAAGCCGAGCAGGTCAAAGCCTTGTACGCTTCGAGCTTCGCCGTCACGAGGGGGACTTCCATGTTCCGCCCGTTGTCCACCCTCCTTCTCAGTTCCGGAGCGAGCCGCTCGCTTACGAACACCACGGTCGAGTTCTTAATCCCGCCGTTCGTGCCGAGCAGCCGCTTGTACCGGATGCCGTTGATGCTGAACCCGCGGCATGCCCGGTGGTAGTCCTTCGGCTTGTCGATGATCAGGCACATATAGTCCGGCTTGAACTGGATCGCGTCCAGATCGCGGTAGAGCTGCCTGATCTCCCTCGTAACGGAGCGCGTTGCCTCCTGCTTCCTTAAATACCGTATCCTTGTCTTGATCGCCCGCGCCCTTTCGTCTGCGTCCGTGATCCCGTTCAGCTCGTCGATCCACCGGAGGATCTGGCTGTCCGCAAGCGAGATCACCTCGTCGTTTCTGCGCGCCTCTTCGATCGGCAGCTCGAGCTTCCACCGATTGTTCCTCAGCCGCGAGGAGCGGATCTTGAATATGTATTTCTGGCAGGTCAGTTGTTTGCTGATGAGAACCACCCCCACAATGTTTTATTGTTGATATGTAATGGCGAAAAAATAGAATTATTCCTCATCATCATTGTCACGCTTTTCATAAAGTCTCCATTCTTTATCGAATTCCCTGCGTTCCTTCTCGTGTTCTTCCTCGATCATAAGGTCTTCGCTGTCCTTGTCCAGAGGCGTATAGAATACGCAGGGCTTCTTCTCCGCGCACTTATCTGCGAAGAGGCATGTGGCGCAAGTTCTTCTCACTCTTCCCGCACCCCCTTTCCTTCAGCGTTGTACATCCATGAAAATAAGAGGGTACGCATACGTTCGCTCGGCATGTATATGTATATATCCTTTCCGTTTCGGATGGCGGATCTCCAGATCCATTGAACCATGATGGACTGCGCGTAGATGTCTTCGTCAGCCAGAAGTCCGCGGTTGAAATAGAACACCTTCTCGTTCGAGTTCATGAAGATGTTGATCGGGTAGGCGAGGCGCGTCCGGTTTCCGTACTCGTTTGTCGCTTTCGCGTTGAATATGACGAACGAGTTTGTGTATCCTTTGCCCTTGAGTCTCGGGAACACGTTCTTGTACGCGCCCCACATCCTTTCCGAAGAATCCGCGTCCCGGTGCATGTTGTTGAACCAGTTGGACAGATTGTTCTTCATTTGGGACACCTGATTTCCCGCGCGTGAGTACCAGTTCAGCGACAGCGAATACTTGCCGTCTCCCGCCTCGTTCATCTTGTCGTTGTCCAGAACATGGATCTTCGACGACAGATCGTGAACGTACGGCGGAACCCACACTCCCGGCGGCCCGAACCTGTACGCCCCTCCGGGGTCGATCCTTGTCCCGATGAACCCGTACCGTATCCCGTACATCTCGAACATCCGGCACAACCCCTGTCCGTGGAACAGGTAGGTGAGCACGAACACGTCCCTGAATGAAGTCACGAGCTCCGGAGACAGAGCCCAGTAATACAGCGTCTCGCAGTTGCTGTCCACCGACTGGATCAGCGAATGGGAACGGAGCATGGAAAACACCTCCGCATACGCGTTCCCCGCGTAGTTCATATCGGTCAGCTTGTATTCTCCCTTTTCCAGCTTCACGTACCCCGCATCCACGATCAGCTTCAGATCGTCCGGGTGGATGGACGACACCTCCAGAACATCCACGCATTCGTCGATGATCAGCGTATACCCCCTGTCCCGTATCTGATCGAGCATCTCCGGGAGATAACCCTTGAACGCCTGATGCGTGGTAGCGATATTCCTTCCTTCCTCAATTAAAGCCGCCGTGTGCTTCAGCTTGCTGAACTGATACTGCCCGATCTTATTGGAAGGTTCCAGAAAGTGAAGGGAAGGACAGCTGTCCCTGATTCTCCTCGCCTCTTCCAGATAAGGAGTGATATACACGAACCTCTGATCCGGCCTCTCGTTCATGTATGTAATAGCCGCGCTTGACTTTCCAGACCCCATAATGGAGTCGCATACATAGATCAACCGATCTCCTCCTCTCTCTCGTACAGCCTCCCATCCACCATATAATTACTTGTCACGCTCCCGAGATTCAAATGCTTGTACGCTTCCACGATCTCCTCGCTTGTGATCCCGATATAGTCCAGGGTCTGAGCAGGAGAAGCATGTCCCAGCATCTTCTGTAGAAGCATCAGCTTTCTTGGATCGTTGTTGCTCATCAGCATCTGATGATAGCAGAAGGTCTTCCTCAGCGTATGCGTTGAGATGTGCATATTCAACCCCAGCTCTTTTCCAATAGACTTAAGAAGACGATCAATCGATCTCACCGTCATAGGCTCGTTCTGATTCGATCCGTTGTTCGATACGCTCTTGAACATATAGTCGCTCAGACTCACGTTCTTCGTATTCTCCAAGAAGACAGTCACAGCCTCTATCACAGCCGTGTTGATCGTGATATACCGGTTCTTCTTCCTTTTCCTTGTGTTCCTTGTCTTCTTCTCAAACACCGGAAAACTGTCCTTAAAGGTAAGGTTGTCGTTGATCAGGTTTGAGAACTTCAACATCCTGAGATCGCTCGCTCTCAGTCCGAAATTGATTCCAACAATGAATAAGAGATTGTCCCTGTATCTCCCCTCTGATAACAAATGCCTTGAAATCCGGATGATATCGTTCATGTCCTTGATCGGATCAGCCGCATGCTCTGGAGCAAGCAGACAGTCCGTCTCTTCCACAGCAGGAGCGATCAGCCCCGCTGCAAGCTTTCTCGTGTTCTTCTGGAGTTCTCCGACGTCGATCGAAGACTCCGGTTTCGTGTATGCAGATAAGATGACAGCCATGGTCAAAATCCTTTCAAATGAAGTTTTTACAACCTCGAGGTTGTAGAATTGAAAAAAAGTCGTTGGGAGACAACGGTTTTTAGGGGGTGTCTAAAAAGAAAAGAATGTAATTAAGATTAAGATTTTTATGTTTAATTGTCAATGAACAGTGATTTATAGTTGAGTTCCACGATGATATTATACCACACCCCAACCTATATGTCAAGGGGTCTGAGAAATGTTTTTTAATTTATTTGAAACCGGCTTTTGCCGGAGGGCTTGAAGTGGGTTTGAGGGGGATTTTTGAAAGTCCTGTTTCTGCACACCAACACCTTTCTTCTGGAAACCAAATGGGGGTGATGTTTGTTATGAGAAACCGAAAACCCTTGAAAAGAAAAGGTTTGAGGGGTGAGGTGAGAGAAAAATCGGAGAGATGGGAGGGGGAGTGACTTGGGGGTCTGGGGGTCTCGGATGCTATGGAAATACCATAATACAGGGGGTCAAGGTCTCATAGTGAGAAAAGAGGACGTTCGGAAAATATAGCTAATAAATAGTTAGACCCCCTTTGCGGTTAGTGGCAAGCGGATAATCTTTTCATGAAATGTTTACAAAAAGTTCATTGATTTACACGGCGGGAAGTGGTACAATATTAAATGTGAATAACCGTTCACAAAATTCACAATTCATTCATTTTTGAAGGGAGACCGACCCATGAAAACCGAAAAGACAGCGACCGCTATTCAGACCCGTAAATCCGCTTTTGAGACCCTTTTGAGAACGTTTGAAGACCGTTTCATGACAGCAGAAGAAAACGAACGCGCCGACCTTCTCTATTCCGTCTCCTATGCTATGACCTATTCTGTACTGAAAAAGGTCTTGACCGTTTCGACCTCTTCCGTTATGTATGGACTGCGTTCCGACCTCTATGCGGAAAAGACCCGGAATGAATCCCTTGCATACCTTGACCCCCTTGCTACTACTTCCCATTACAACAAAGACGGAGAAGAGGTCACGGAGCAGAACGGTCAAATCAATTCGATTATTGTCAAGAAACTCCGTGAGACCTCGGGAGACGGGGTCGACCTTGTCCATGACGGGGTCGTGAAACTGTTGGAAGAGATCGCAAGAGCGACCGACCTCTCTTCCGGATACCTTGAAAGACCGTACAAGGTTAGACGTTTGAAGAAAAAGGTCCGCATTCAGTCCGATGAATCGGTCGGCGGATGGGAGACCGTTGAGACGACCCCTATTCAAGAAGTATTCAAGTATATCCGCCGAAAGATTATGCTTTCAAATTCGATTGAATCCGCTTCAAACAAGTATGTTTACCTTGAAGATCTTTGTACAGATGAAGAAACTGGATGGGAAGAGGTCGTTTATAGACGTCTGTCAAAATACAGTCAATTAGCCGACCCCGTTTATGACTTCAACGGCGCGCCGACCGTCATTACGTCGGTCGGAAGTGAAGACCTTGCAAATGTAGAAGAAACGGTTGAAGCTATGGGACTGACCGCACGTGAAGCGGCCGTCTTGAAGTATCGTCTTTCCGGTTATGGGAACAAGGCAATAGCGACCGCTTTGGGTATCACTGAAAACTCTGTCAAGGGGGCAAGAAATACCATCAAGAAAAAAGCGGAAAAAATAGGCTTGACCGTTGACCTTGCCCCGACCGACCCGGAAGAGACCCCGACCCCGGAAGAGACCCCGACCGTCACTGTCAAGACCCCGACCGTCAATTCATGGAAGAGCATGACCGACCTCTTTCAGACCGTATACTCTAAATAAGTAAAGCAAGCGACCCGCGACCCCGTTACTGTCAAGAGATCGACCCCGACCGACCGTTCCGTTCATACTGTCAAGACCCGCCCGTTCCGTACTACAAAAACCGAAAACAGAAAAGGGAAGAGCGACCGACCTCTTCCCTTTTTCTTTTTGGAAAGTAGACCCCCTTTGCGGTTAGCAGTGACGGGAGAACGCGAACGCGACCCCGAACGCGCC
>JAEIGA010014334.1_pt1 | contig 12072 bp, 10 predicted proteins | sample 9270691 | NCBI WGS metagenome assembly JAEIGA01 (sample SAMN17057246, study PRJNA624740) | gut metagenome | biome: biome; isolation source: fecal sample | host: Bos grunniens | place: China: Xizang | collected 2019
GGGAAATTTAAGTTTTGTGTTTTTTCTAAATCTCTAGTTGCTCCGTCTATTATTGCCCCAGAAGCCCCAGCTCTAATTGCTAATCTTGCATTCAAATCTCCAAAATAAGCGTAATCCCTTAATTCGTTTTCAACGACAATAATATCATTTTCTGATATTTCACTATATGAATCTAAAGCTTTATAAATTCCTTTATAATCTTCATTTTCTTTTAATTTTCTTAGTTTTAAAGTTTGTGCTCTGCCTATCAATTTAACACTAGAGATATTTGAAATCCAATTATTTATAACAGCACCGTGTCTAATACCTGTTTCAAAATACAAATCATCTAAGATATCAGATAGTATCGGAGAAGATACTAAATGTTTAATCATTTCTAAATTGCGATTTTCAGCACTTTTCTTTCCTTTGGCATAAATTTCAGCATACTTAAGATCATCTTCATTATTAACATCAATTAATTCTTCCAAATCTCCAAATATACATAATGGATTATTGCCATATCTTCTATTTGTATTTATAGCGCTATCTTTTGTTGAAATATATAATCCCATAGATTCTGTAATTGTATCTGGTAAATCCTTGCTGTTAGGAATATGATTGATGTCATAGCTTGGCTTATTATTATCCCAGAAATAGCATTTTTCTTTTTTCATAAGAATTGCACTATCGTATTCTCTATTATTTTTTAATGCGCGAATTGCGTTGTCAATGGTTTCTGGTTTTATGAAAGGCGATGTGCATAATAATTGTACATAAATATCTGCGTCCGGATAATGATTTACTTCATTCATAAACATTTTATGACCATCAGTTTTATTATTTGCTAATTCAGGCTCTCTTTTCATGAATTCTATAGGTAAATAATTTACTAATTCATACATTTCTTGAGATTCAGTATCTAAAAAAACTTTATCTATTTCTTTGCAAGCCAACAAAGTTTTTAATGCTCTCGTATAGAGTCTTTCTCCATCTAAAATTCTCATATTTTTATTTTCAACTCTTTCGCTAGTACCTTTTGCTGGCACGAAAGCATAAACCTTGATATTATTTTTCATATGAGCCCTCGTTTATTATTTTTACATCATCTTTAAGTTCGTTTTTAATTTTTGGATTGTTTAATAAATACGAATTAGTATAAATATCATTAAATAAACCTTTTAGGCCAATTGGATTTATTGAAATAACTTCAGTATCAGGGTAATGTCTTTCAATATATTCTTTAAAAATGTTCCAACCTTCATATATTAATTTCATCCCAGATTCACAATCAATATTTCTTTTACACTTATCAGTAAAATCATCAAAATGTTTATACGCAGTAAGGTCACAACCTACAATATATAATTTCTTCGGGTGAGTCCATAAAATAAAATCTAAGGCGCAAAATATTGTAGAAGCATAGGCTATTAAAGGTCTTGTTGTTATATCGTTTGACATTAGGCACAATGCTCTATCAGAAATTAGCTCTGTCATAAAATAATATCTTTCAGCATTGTTTTCTTGTACATCTTTTTCTGTAATTGTCTGAAATGGATCGCCTTCTGGTTGTATATAATGTATACCAAAAAACTTTTTACAATCATATTTTAATAATTCATCGTATTTATTTTGAATAGTAGGAAATCTATCTTGGATAAATAAATAGTCTAATTTTACTTTATCTTGTAAAAAAGACGAATTTACACCTATATGTATAGCATTAGGAACTGGGTCATAAAAATTAACCGTTGGACCGGAACCCATTATTACAACATCTTGTCCAGCATGTATTCCTTTATACTTCGAAAAGACCTCCGGATGAGTTTGTATTGCTGGCAATACTATATTTTGTAACTGTTTAAATTTTTCGCTCATCATTGATTGTTGTTGAGAAAAATTTGCGTTTACTGATAATGATAACTGGCCAAGCACCTCGTTTATATTATTCAAGTTCATCTGAATCTGATGTATACTTTGGTTTAAATTTGCAATATTACTGTATAGCTGATTATTATTTTTTCTCTTAAACCTAAAGCAAAGCACCCTTACGATACACTCATCGCCTCTATATTTTTTTTTTATAAAACAACTCTCCTAACTTTTTCAATATCTTAGACATTAGCTTCTTCCATTATCTTATTTATCAATCCGTTATCACCATAAATTACTGGAGAATCGTATTTTCTTGATGGGAAAACTCCGCAATTAAGAGTTATATCAAGCCCTTTAGCTTTAATAAATTCCTCTGCCTTATCTTTCAATGATACCGGTTCGCCTGAGCATACATTTATAATTCCTTCTACATTTGTTTGAACCCCAGCTGTCGCTATCTGCAGCGCTAATTCATGGACATCTATGAAATCAAACTGATTTGTTCCCTTAACAAATGGAAATTCTTTTTTGCCATCGCGAGCAGCTTGTAATATCTTCGTAAACACTGAATGATTATTATCATCATCGCCGGTTATGTAGTAAGCTCTTAGCCATTTTAATGAAACTTCTTTATCTCTTATATATGTGAAAATAAGCTGACGAAGTGCGTTTTTAGAGATTCCGTAATATGATAGTGGATTACAAGGAGTTGAATCTGTTATTTTGCCCTCATGGTAGCCAATCTCATGTGCAGTTCCCATCACTGAAACTGAGCTGCATCCACCATCAATAATATTTTTTAAGAAATAAAAATGTTTTAATAAATTATCTATATGGCTTGGTGCGTAATGATTAAAGCCATCTTGCCAAGCTAAATGAATTACGTGGTTTGGTCTATTGAAAAAATCATACAAATTCCTGCTATCTACATTATTCAATATATCATAATTCATAAACTCAGCTTTAGGATTTATTTTATTATTATTAAAATCACAAGCTATAACTTGATAGTTCTTTTCTAAAAGTTTGTCCGTAACATGTTTGCCTATATATCCATTAGCGCCTGTTACTAACACTTTTCCTCTAAATTCAGTCATTTAATTAATCCTTTCATTGAATTCTTAAACTCAATTTATTACATTTTTATGAATATTCTTAAAATTAAAAACTCTTCTAATCCAGTCTTTATCTATAATATTACAAACAAATTTATAATGAGTATATATGTTAAATATTGTTACAAGGTCAAATGGCTATTTTTTTATCTAATAAATTTTAATCGGCTTGTATTTGCGAAAAAGTCGAAAAAGCTAAAAAAGATTTGGAATATTATCCGCTTTTATTGTATGCTATAAATGTGCAATTTTATAAAATTGGAGGATATAACATGACTTTATGTTTAAGTAAGATTGATTCAGGATTGGGTATTTCTACCTGTTTTTCTGATTCAAGTATTTCAAAGTATGAAAAGATTATTTCTTCTGCTGTAGAAGAGTTTTCAAGAAGAGCAAATCAGCCAGGACAATTTTTAAACTGGGTTGATTTACCTAAAAATCAATTGGCAAGATTAGATGAGATCTATTCTCTTGCAGAATCTTTAAAATCTCAAACTAGTGCAACTAAGCTTACAATTCTTGGTATTGGTGGCTCAAAGCACACTGTTGAAAATATGTTAAGCTTAAATGGACTTAATCTTTGTGGAGATGAAATCCTTTTCTATTCAGATATCGATTCTGTTAGTTTTGCAAGATTTTTACACAGATTAGGCAACGATGTAACATCATCTAACTATATGGTTGCATCAAAATCTGGTTCAACATTTGAAACAAAAGATGGATTTTTAAGAATTCAAAAAATGCTTGAAGAGGCATATCTTGCAAAAGGGTTATCATTAGAAGAAGCTAAAAGAATGACAGCTAAACATTTTATTGCTGTTACTGATAAAAATGCAGAAAAAAGTGAGCTTCGTCGCTCATCTGATTCGCAAGGCTGGCTTGGTAATTTATATATTCACGATGATGTTGGCGGAAGATTCTCTGCTCTTGATGATCATGCGCTATTTACGCTTGCTTACGCTGGCATGAGCAAAGAGGATATGAAATCAATGTTAGAATCAGCTCAGTCTATGTCTGAAATTGCATTATCAGCAAACTTTGATAAAAACATGCCATACGCTCAAGCAGCTTTTTGGGCAGCAGCTGTTGCAGATGGAATCAAAACTTCTGTTCATCAATATATGGGCTCAATGTTTGAGTATACAGTAAACTGGCATGCGCAAATGCAAAATGAATCTGTAAAAGATACTTTAAAACAAATCGCAAAAGTTCCTGATTCAATGCATCATTCTTCAGAAGCTCATTTCAATCCAGCAAATAGTTTTGCTTTCGCTTTGACAGTTCCTTCTGATAGAGGAATCGCTTCTGAAAACGCCGAAGGATATATCGGAGCACTTTCTAAGTCATACTCTGATGCTGGGCGTTATTTCTCAGAATCGGTTGAAACCTCTAAATTTGGGCTATCTCCTGCCGCTGCTGGTGCTTTAGTTCAATCAAGAGCTTTCGCGACTGTCTATCAGGAAGTTATCTCAAAAATTGCGTCTGGAGTTGAATTGCCAGCTGTACTTGATAGTGTTTTGCAACCGCACGTTGAAGTTTATAAGAAAAATCTTAAACCTCAGGCTGATGGAAAAGACGTTGTTGTAGCTGGAAGAATTTCTTAGTTGCAATTTAAATAATTAATAAAGGAAAGTCCCTTGTATATATCATATTCAAGGGATTTTTGTTTGCATTATTAAGAAATAAAATTTTATTAATTATTGCTCAGGCTCTGTATGAGCATATAATCTAACACTTAAATTTGAAATTAATATTTTCTTATCTTTATTATAAGGTTTTACATCAAGACTATTTATTTTTAGATAATAAGGGTATTGATAGATATTCTCTATTAGTTTACCTAAATTTGTATAATTTGAGACCAATTCTACATTAACATCGAATACAAAGTAATCTTTTTCAGAAGCAACAAACTCATCATCCTCTGGGTTATATTTATAATCAATTGATTTTATCTTTATAGAATTGGCATGAATCATTTCAATAAAGTCACTATATAAAGTGAAAAATAAAGTATCATTACCCAAATCTGATTCAATAGGTGAATATATCTTCTTTTGGGCTTCAGAATTTACATTATTCTTAGCTTCTTTTAATCTATTTTCTACATTAGTCTTACGATCTTGTTTTTCTGAAAGAATCGTATCTGTTTGTTTTCGTTTTGTATCTGTTTCTTTATAGTTCTTATACGTAGGTATTACAAATTTGCCAGCCCAAAGATATGTTATAAGACCCATTACTATAACAAAAATTATTAACCCTTCGTATCTCTTTAAATTATTCATAGAAAAATTCCTTGTATTATCTTAATGGTTCTAATGGCAGTGTATTATTTTTACCAGAATTACTGCTATTATTACTTTCATTTTTTAAATCTTGTTGGCTTGAAATACAAAATTCATAAAAATCAGCATTCATAGATGTTATAATTGAATCTGTATCAAAAGCTTCTTCGTCTGATAGAGCTTTTAGCTTAGATGTATTTGCTGCTAAAGCTAATTTTTGCAATTTGATATTAGAAGCAGGGTCATAGTCTTTTATATTCCTAAAGAAACTATATATGCTTTCTAAATTATCAGCTTGGCCATCTATTGTTACATATTTATCTAAACGCAAATGTGTTAGCCATAATTTCTTAGGGATTTCAGTTCCTACAATTGTATAGTATGAATATATGTTTTTATTATTTGAAAGCCCTCTTTTTATTTCATAACTTTCACTAAATGTTTCAGATGAAATTTGTTTGTTTTCTTCAAGAAATTTATCAATTCTTGCAATCTCTTTTTTCTTTTGCTCAATTTCTTCATTTATAGTTTTGATTTTATTATTCGTAAAAATCCAGATAGGAGCTGTTATTATGAGAATAAAAAAGAAGAACTTGAAGATTGATTTGATTGCATTCTCCGTAGAAAAAACGATTGTTTTTGATGATGATAGTTTCAATGAGAATGGTTGCTCTGAAAGATATATATCACCAAGCATTTCGTTAAATAAATTAAATTTAGCGCTAGCATGTGGTAAGAAATATTTATATATAGCTGCACCGATTACATCAAGAGATATTGAATTTGCTATTTGACTGTCAATTTCTGAAGATATTTGTAAAAATGGTGCTTGAGAGAAGACATTCGCATCTTGATGTACAATCTGGCCGTTATAAGACAATCTTTCCGCAATAGTTTTTGCGCTTATTGAATCTGTTTTTGAAACAACATATAAATATTTTGAAGGTAAATTCTTTAAAATAGGACTGATTGCATTTAAAATTGTCTCGCAGTTTTCTTCTTCACCTAAGACTTCTCCAATAGTTATTCTTTCTTCAAAATAATCAACATAGTCTTTGCCAATTATTGACAAGATTCTACAGAAATTATTTTCAATTAATAATAAAACCCAAGATACATCAGAAGAAATATCTAGCCTGTTATTATAAATTAAAGAATTTAAGTTTGAATTTATAGAAGTATCAATCGCTACAAGGTTGTATTTTAGATCCTTAATTTGTATAGCGAGTTCTTCAAGCAAATTTCTTTGAGATGCTGCATAAGCAACTTTAGTAAATTGCATTGTCGAATTTGGTAATGAGACAATACTCATAGCTGGCTCAACATTTTGAAAAATAGGATGGTTAACTAGCTCTTCTTCAATAGCTATTTGTCTTTGTTGTTCGTTTAATGAAGCCGGATAGTCAATAACATTAAACGCAACCGGTGGTAAGTTCAATACAATTTCCGAACCTGTTGGAATTTGTAGTTCTGATAACAACTCAGCCAAAGTTTCTTTAAAGATATCTCTATCAGCAATTTCTCTACGAATATTATCAAAAGCTATTGGTTTGCATCCATATTTTAAAACTACTCCTGTGGAATAGTCTATCTGTGCAACTTCAAGTCCTCTTTCTGGGGTGACGGAAACCCCAACTACAATATTTTTGTTAAAATTAAATGCCATGCTATTTCTTCCTATTTTTTTTTATTGTACAATAAAATTTAAATTTTGTACACAGGGTAAATGAATGAAGAATTTAATAGAGAGAATTAAGAGTTTAAAACAAGAAAAAAATGCGATAATATTGGCTCATAGCTACCAAAACATAGAAATTGATGAAGTCGCGGATTTTGTTGGCGATTCCTTGTATTTAAGCCAGAAAGCAAGGGATACTGATGCTAAAATCATAGTTTTTGCAGGGGTTTATTTTATGGCACAAACAGCAAAGATTATTTCACCAGAAAAAAAGGTTCTTTTGCCTAATATTAGTGCTGGTTGTTTAATGGCAGATATGATTAATCTACATCAAATGGTTGATTTTAAGAAAACACATCCAAATATTCCTGTAGTTTGCTATATTAATTCGACAGCAGAAGTGAAATCTGAGTGTGATATCTGTTGTACAAGTTCAAACGCGATAGAAATAGTGCGGAGTTTGAATGCTCCACAAGTTTTATTTGTTCCTGACGCAAACTTAGGTAAATATGTGGAATCACAATTGAATGGGGTGGAAGTAATTACTTATGATGGTTGTTGCCCTGTGCATGATAATATATCTGAACAAGATATTTTAGTAATGCGAGAAAAATATCCAAATGCAAAAATTCTTATTCATCCTGAATGTAAGCCATCAGTTAGTATTTTAGGAGATTATATTGGTAGTACGAGTGGTATTATTGATTACGTAAAAAATAGTTCAGAAAATCAATTTGTGATAGTTACGGAAAAAGGCGTTGTGGATAGATTAAAACGTGATTATCCGAATAAAGAATTTATATTAATTTCGAATAATATGCTTTGTGAAAGCATGAAACTAACAACATTGGAAGAAATTTTATATTCGTTAGAAAATGAAATTAATGAAATCACTTTGGACGAAGATATTAGAAGTCGAAGTGCAAATTGTATCGAAAGAATGTTAAAGGTGTCTAAGTAATGGATAATTCTTTTATTTATGGGAAAAATGCTGTAATTGAAGCCCTTGAATCTAAGAATAGGGAATTCAATCGTATATTAATATCGAATACATCGAGGTCGGATGAAAAAATTGAGAAGATAAAAGAGTTAGCGAAAGATAGTGGAATAGTTTTTCAGTTTGTAAACAAAGAAAAGCTTAATCAAATTGCGCAAGAGGCTCGCCATCAAGGAGTTATTGCACAAGTTGCACCAATAAAATATGTTGATTTAGATGATTTTATTGAGAAAAATTCTAATGAGTTAACTTCTGTAGTAATCCTTGATGGAATTGAAGATTCTCATAATTTAGGAGCGATTATACGTTCTTGTGTTTGCGCTGGCGTAAAAGGTATTATCTTGCCTTCTCGTAGAGGTGTTTTAGTTAACTCTACCGTTGAAAAAACGAGCGCAGGTGCTGTTAATCATATTTCAATTATAAAAGTCAATAGCATAGTTAATGCAGTACAAAGACTAAAAGAAAAGAACTACTGGGTAATTGCGGCTGATCATCATTGTGATGATAATTATTATGATGTTGACTACACAGATATGAATTTTGCGCTTATAATGGGAGCAGAGCATGCTGGAGTCTCAAAATCATTAATGAAATTATCAGATTTCAAAGTAAAGATTCCAATGTTAACAAATTTCAATTCTTTAAATGTTTCTAATGCAACTGCTATAATATTGTTTGAAAGCGTAAGGCAACGTGTTTCTAAAAAGAGGGGCGAATAATGGTTAAACAAAAAGAAAAATTAAATATTATGATTGATGATATTTCTGATGAAGGAGTTGATTTTCATAGTATTGAGTCTATTGAGGACTTAGATGATGACGATGAAAACATTTCAATCGAAGAGCCAAAAACCCAAGAGAGCTTAAATTCTGTCAATTCTGATGATTCAGTAAGAATTTATTTACAACAAATTGGGAAAATTCCGCTTCTTTCTTCAGAAGAAGAATTAGAGGTCGCAAAGAAAATATACGAGACACAAAGTCAATTTGCAAGAAAAGTGCTTATTAATGCAAACCTAAGACTTGTAGTAAGTATTGCAAAAAAATATATTGGTCGAGGATTATCTTTCTTAGATTTGATTCAAGAAGGAAATATGGGATTAATTAAGGCAACCGAAAAATTTGATTATACAAAAGGATATAAATTCTCAACTTATGCAACTTGGTGGATTCAGCAGTCTATTACACGAGCAATTGCTGATAAAGCAAGAATTATCCGTTTGCCAATCCATTTAATCGAATCAATAAACAAGATTAAAAAAGCAACAATGGATTTGACAACTGAGCTTGGTAGAATTCCTGTTAAACAAGAAATTGCAGATAAGTTAGGAATACCTGTTTCAAAGTTAACATCAATTATTAAATCTACGCAATCTACGATTAGTATTGACACTCCTACAGGTCAAAAAGAAGATGCAAATAAAATTATCGATTATATCGTAGATGAATCGACTCTTGCACCAGAATATCTGGTTTCTCAAGAAAGCTTATTAGACGATATCAAAGGGATGTTAGAACAGTTAAGTCAAAAAGAACGCGATGTTCTGATTCTTAGATTTGGGCTAAATAATGAAGGACAGAAAAAAACTCTTGATGAGATTGGGAATATCTACGGAGTATCAAGAGAAAGAATTCGTCAAATTGAAAACAGGGCGATTTCAAAGTTAAAAAAACTTTGCAAAAATAGAAACATGGCATCGGGATTAAAAAATTATTTCGGGGAATAGAATTCCATATACGCTTAGATTTGGAGAAGAAATGTCAAATATAGATGAAATTAATGAATTGGTTGGAAATAAAAGGTTTCAAGAAGCACGAGTTCTTACAGAGGAAGCGCTTAGAGAAACTCCTGATGATATTGAGATCTTAAAGCTTGCTGGCTTGACAAATGTTAATCTAGAACTTTGGTTTGATGCAAAGAGATATTTTGAAACCGTTGTTAAATTTGAACAAGAAGATGCGACTTCTTGGTTTTATTTGGCAAAATGCTATGAAAAACTTGCTGATTTTATTTCGGCAAAAAACGCATATATAAAAGTAATTGAATTACGCAATGAATATAAAGAAGCTTATACAAGCTTATGCGTTATACTAATGAGACTTAGTGAGATTGAGCTTACTATTAAATATTCGGAGCAAGCAAAAAGTTTTGATGATGATTATATTTTTGATTTCATTATTGGCACAGCGTATATGAAATTAAAAGAGTTTGAAAAAGCTATTAAACCACTAGAACTAGCATTGGAAAAACAACCTCAGAATCTTGGTACATTAAATAGCTTGGGAACATGTTATATGGCATCAGGAAACACTGATTTAGCAATTTCAACATATAAAAAAGCTTTAGAGATAAATCCAAAAGCTCCAATGGCTTATTATAACATTGGTTCAGCTTATCAGAGTCAACAAAATCATCAACTAGCAATTGATTATCTAAAAAAAGCACTTGAACTAGACGAGGATGAGACTTTTTTAGTTGCAATTGCAATGTCAGAGGTCAAATTAGGACAGTTTGAGGATGCTCTAAAACACTATAAACACCTTGCGCTGCTTTGTCCAGGTAAAGAAAATTATAAATATAACATTGCGACATGCTACGAAGCTCTTGGTGAAATTGATATTGCTATAAAATTATTGGAAGAAATTTTATATATTAATCCTAAATTTACTCTCCCAGCGCAAAAACTAGCAAGTCTATATATTAAAACTAATCAATTAATAAAAGCAAAAGAAGTCTATGACAATATTCTTTTAAAAGGGCAAATAACTGCCGATATTATGCATCAATATGCTATTTTATCATCAAGCTTATGTGATTCTGATACAGCAGAGAGAATGCTTAAAAAAGTTATATCTATGAACCCTGATAACGCAAAAGCGCATAAAGATTTAGGAATTATTTATCTAAATAAAAGGCTATTTGATTATGCAGAGGACGAATTCCAAATAGCATTAAAAGCCGCGCCAAATGATTTTGAAATCCTATTTGAATATGGAAATTATTTATATTCGACTTCTAAAAACACTGAAGCTGATAGATTCTATGGTGAAGCACTAGAAGTTAATCCTAATAATGTATTAGCATTAACATTTATGGGACTTAATAAATTAGTATTAAATCAACTTGATGAAGCACATTCCTATCTTTCAAAAGCGGTTGAATTAGAGCCTCATCACGAGTATGTTCAATTTTGCATGGGACGAATTTTATTCGCGCGCGGTGAATACGAAGACGCTAAAAGATACTTAATAAGAGCTATTGAGCAAAATCCTGATGTGGAGACTCAAAACACTCTTGCGCTAACATATTTTAAACTTGAAGAATATGAACAAGCATTGAGGATTTTTCAAAATATTGAAGCAAAACATCCTAAAAATGTTTCTGTGCTCATGGAAATTGCTAAATGCTATGAAGCACTAAAAGATAACGATTTGGCTTTAAAATATCTTGAAAAAGTTATTACAATTTTCCCAGATAACGAAGATGCGCATGAAATGATAAGAAAGATATCGTAATTTTTTGATAAACTATGCTATTTTGGACCTAGACCAAGAAAGGTTTATTTTATCTAAAAATACTATCACTTTTGCGAAATTAGTTTATAATTTTGTTGTGAAAAAAGTTTGTCTAAAATCATTTTTAATATTATCAGTGCTAATTTCTTTTGGTATTTCAAAAAGCTTGGCTTCTTCCGATATCGTGATTTTAAACACCAATAATAATAAATATCACAAAGTTGATTGTGAATATGCAAAAAATATATGTGTCAATGTTTTATTTAACAAACTATTGGATAACAAACGCTTTAGTTGAAGCTAACAATCGTGGTGTTGAAATAAAAATTATTGTTGATGAAACTTTAAAAAAAGAACCAAAATCTCAAATTGATAAACTTGAAAAAGCCGGTATTAATATTAAAACTGAGAATTGGCGTGGTAAAATGCACCAAAAATCAATGGTTGTTGATGGTTATATAACAGTCATTGCTTCTACAAACTGGACAGGAGCTTCTGAGTATAGCAATGATGAAAATATGCTTATAATCAAAAATGAGAATATTTCGCAAAAGCAAGAAAGAGAGTTTTTTAGACTCTGGAAATCAATAAAATAAAACACTTCCTTCCCCACGGGGGAAGGTTAGGA
>JAEIGA010014335.1_pt1 | contig 12072 bp, 6 predicted proteins | sample 9270691 | NCBI WGS metagenome assembly JAEIGA01 (sample SAMN17057246, study PRJNA624740) | gut metagenome | biome: biome; isolation source: fecal sample | host: Bos grunniens | place: China: Xizang | collected 2019
AAATAGAATAACTTTTTCATAGCACTATCAGAATTTTAAAGTTGCCCAAATTGGATAATGGTCAGAGATATATGTAATACCTGCATACTTATATCTGTCTGTCGCGAACTTATTTACACCTGCAAAGCCCTTATAGAAGGCGTGATCAAGTGTCTGAGCATAACCGCCAAAACCGTTATGAGTCTTGTGCGAGTCACCCACAAGAGCCTTGGTACGGCAACTCTCGAATCCATAATTCTTAATGCCATTATAGATACCATCGGTCTCATCACAGTTGAAGTCACCAAGAAGTACCATCGGCAGATCTTCAGTGTTGATTTCCTGAATCTTACCCAAGATAATATTCATCTCAGGCTGTCTCAACTGAGCGGCTGAATACTCAAGATGGGTGTTGAAGAAGTAGAATTCCTTGCCATCATTCTTAAGTCTCATCTTTCCCCAAGTACATACACGGTAATTACTTGTACCGTTAAGACGGCTTGGTGTATCAGGTGTGTTTGACAAATAGAATGTCTTGTGAGAAAGCACCTCTACCGAGTCCTTCAGATAGAAGACTGCGCACTCTTCGCAGTCTTCATGCGGGCCACCTAGATTGATACCAATGGCATCATAGCGGGAATCATCCTCAAGAATATGTTTTCTTTGAATGATATCACACTCCTGAGTTCCCATTACGAGAGGACTCTGAGCTGCAAGCATTGCCTTGACAGCAGGACGGCGTGAAGTCCAGCTATTTTCACCCGGGTCATTACTGTTGGCAGACCTGAGGTTGAATGACATAACCTTTACCGATCTTCCTGCATCGCCACCATTAGGATCCTCATACCACTTGGAATAGTCGTAATCCCTTGGTTTATGACAAGCTGATGCTAAAAAGATTATAGCCAATAGAGTCAATATCGTTTTTATATTCTTAATCATATCTGTTATATTTCATTTATTACCAACCTGGGTTCTGTGACAATGAGTAGCCTCTCGCTGCATACTCTCTGATGATTTGAGGAGGAATCGGCTCAAGATACTGTCTGTCATCGTCATGCCAGATTCTTGGGACAGCAAGTCTGAACTCAAGGTCATATCCTCCTGCCGGATTTGGAATGGCTCTCAAGCCCTGCTCTTTCGAATCCTGAGGAAGAATCTGCACATAGATATCTTTATATGCTGCAGGAATCTGAACAGCAGGCTTCTCTGAGAAATAGAGTTCATCTCTACCCTTTCCTCTGACATCCACCGGAGTATCAAGTGCAGGAATGTGAATTCCGGTCCAAGGGAGATCCTCCCAAAGATGTCCTTCACCCCAACGTTTCACATCATCAATACGGAATCCCTCAAAGAAAAGCTCAATGGCTCTTTCGCGACGAATCTCGAGAAGTACCGGATCGGAAACTGTCGGATAGAAGGTCTCCTGCAAATACTTATCTATTGTCGTAGGTTTGCTGTCAACACCTCCGGTGATTCCTGCTCTGGAGCGAAGAGCTCCGATAGTGCTCTTCCAATCAGAATTTGTCAATGTTCCAAGCTCCGCCTTTGCCTCTGCATAAATAAGAAGAACCTCTGCATATCTCATAAGAGGGAGAGAGTTGGTACTTGTTGATTGTGAATTCAACTTCACATTATCCTGAGAGAACTTGATGATCTGATAACCTGTAACTGCATTCTGATGAAGGATATCAGGTACAAGGTCAGCATGGCTTGCACCGAAAGACTTATATTCAGGGAACTTGAATGTCTGGATCATGCGCTGGTCACGACCATTGAACTCATCCTTGAACAATGTGGTCGAGTAGTTTGGCTTCGATGTAAACGGTGTACCATCGATATTGAGATAAGTGTTGACAAACGCTCTGGTAGCACAGTCTCCATTACCGTAATTACTGTTGAAATATCTGGTTGCAGCACAATAAACACCGTAATCAGGATCAGTGCAAAGACCCATGATGACCTCTTCCTCTAAGATTGAATCGCTGTGGAAGACTGCACGGTAAGCTCCGACATCATTCTGTCCATTATGGAAAGTCGAAGTGTTCAAAGAGAACTTGCCTGACTTCATGATGATGTCGCAGGCATCTACAGCCAACTGATACAATTCTTCTGAAGTGTATATCTCATCAGGAAGATTGTGATATTTCTTCCATGATGCTTCAAAAAGACAGATACGTGCCTTAAGAAGAAGTGCCGCATACTTGGAAACGAGTGAATTGCCTACAGACTCCGTAGTCTTGAGATGCTCGTAGCAATAGTCGAGGTCTCTGATCATATTGCTGACGATGACATCTCTTGAGTCGCGGTCCTTATAGAGAGTGTCGTTATCTGTACTGCTTACAAGATGCTCGAACCAAGGCACTGCACCGTATGATGTGAGCTTACTGTAATAGTACCATGCTCTGAACCAGTAGCCGAGAGCCAGATAATGCTCCTTTACATCATCTGCAACAGTGCAATCCTCGCTCTGGAGTGCATCCAGGAAGTAATTGACCCTTCTCAGGCCTGTCCAGCTCCATGAAGTCTTCTGTTCAGGATTATATGTACCATCCACATAAAAGTCCCAGTAGCTGTTTGCGGCGCAATAGTCAACATGAGACGACTCCTGGTAAAAGACGTCGTCCAGAGACGGGATGATTGAATACAGAGAGTATGAATATGCCTCGATACCTTTCTCGGATCCAAACACGGTCTTTCGGTCAGATGATGTGATAGGCGGCTCATAGAGAGTGCACGATGCGACCGCCGCACCCAAAACAAGCGTCTTAAATATATTTTTTATCATTGTAACTTTCATTGCATCAAAAGTTTAGAATTCAATTTGCAATCCGAGACTGAATGTTCTCATTGTCGGATAGTTATAACCATCACCCTGAGCACCTCCAAGATCGCTGTCTGATCCGTAACATACTGTCACCACATCGAAGTCCTTTGTGTACTTGTGCATAGGTGACCATGTCCATAGGTTCTCAGCTGAGAAGTAAAGCATCAGTTTTGACATGTGTAGCTGCTCCAGAAGCGCTCTCGGGAAGCTATAGCCGATCTGAAGATTTTTCAGACGGAGATAAGAAACATCCATCATGTAACGGTCAATACGCTTGTTCTGCCATGAGATTCCGCAATATCCTGTATACTTAGGAAGGAGAGCATCCGGATTTTCAGGTGACCAGCAGTTGTCAAGCTGCCACTTATATGCCTGTGCATACGGACGGCAGTACTGTCCCCAGAACGGACCTTCCTTTGTCGGACACCAGAGACGTTTTCCCACACCCTGGAAGAAGGCTGAAAGTGAAAATCCATGCCAGCTGACATCGAAGTTGAATGAGTACGGAAGACGCGGATTCACATTACCGATGATTGCCTGGTCACCCGGATCATCCACTGTATCTGAGCCGGAATCAATCTGATTGTTACCATTAAGGTCTGAGAAGATCACGTCACCCGGATAAGTGATACCGTCATCATGCATACGGATACGAGTCTGCTCGTAAGGGATAGGAAGACCGGTATTGACGTCTGTCCAATACGTATTGATCTGCTCCTGACTCTGGAAAAGTCCTTCCACTCGCCAACCCCATACATCACCGATCTCATATCCTACATAGTAGTCACTGATTGACATTGTAGGGTTGTAGTATTTTGTGATGAATGAACGGCTGTCTGCAAGAGTAGCCTTGACGCTATATGAGAATGGAGATGTGCCCAGCTGGAATGAGTCATTCCACGAGAGCGAAAGTTCCCATCCGCGTGTATACATATCAGCATAGTTTCCTTTCGGAGCGTCGGCGCCATATGTATCGGGAAGTGTCGGACCATTAGTGTACATGTCATATGTACGACGGTTGTACCAGTCGAAGACAAACTCCATGCGGCTGTTGAACATGCTCAAATCGACACCGAAGTCGAGTGTCTGGGAAGTTTCCCATGTAAGATTATCAGGAATCTGGTTAGGAGTACCGGTATAACGCAGTCCGCTGGTTCCGTTCAAAGTACGGCACCATTCATTGGTACCCTTACCCATGTTTGAGTAAGAAAACATTTCCATGAACGCATATTCAGCGACACTACCGTTTCCGAGTTCTCCGAACGAACCGCGGACCTTGAGGTTGGAAATCAACTTGGAATCAACTTTCCACCAAGGCTCCTTGGACACTCGCCATGCAGCAGATGCTGACGGGAAGAAACCCCACTGGCTGTATGTCGGGAATTTTGATGAACCGTCATAACGACCGTTCAACTCAAAGAGATAGCGCTCATCGTATGAATAGTTGAGACGGAACATAAATCCGGCAACTCTCCAACGGGTCTCGTTTGAAGACACATTCATACTCTCGCCGATGGCAAGGTTGATGGCATCTGTATCAGGAGAAATCAGGTCATATCTTCTTGATGTGACGCCCTTCCAACCAGACTGCTCATAGTTGTATCCGGCCATTGCCTTGAAGTAGTGCTTCTTGGCAAAAGTATTCTCATACTCAAGGTATACATTAGTCGCCATATACTTGGTATTCGAGAAATATTCCTGAAGATAGTCATCTGTACCTGGAGTACCAAGATACTCGATGATTCCCGGACCTGTACTATAAGGGACGACCGTACGCTTTGTCAACTCATTGTTCAGTCGGTATGAATATGTGAAGTCTGCATTCAGGCGAAGGGTGTTTTTCAAGAACTCAGCCCTCAGGCCTGTAGTAGTCTTGAAATTTGTAGCCTTGGTATCTGTGTAGTTGTTTTCTGTAATGAGACCTCCGATTGCATATGCACCTGACATTGTCATGGTACCATCAGGGTTGAAGATTGGCGCACTTGGGTGTCCCTCCGAGTTGATCGCATCCCAGAAGTTACCTGATCCCTGCTTGTTGGAAGTACTCGGGATATGGTATGTATCATTATTGAATACGACATTCTCAGTAAGTTTCAGCCAAGGACGAAGGTTAGCAGACATCTTCGCACGCAGGTTCATCGTCCTATATTTATCGGTACTATATGTAAAAAGACCGTCATACTGATAGATACGACCTGAGATATAGTAGTTGAAATCCTTTCCACCACCGCTTACAGAGATGTTATGGCTCTGCGCTGTAGTATAGTCCTTATATAGGAAATCGTAATAGTCTGTGTTGCCATAGTAAACATACTTTCCATCAACGACCTCTGTAGTGCGCTTGATTCCAGCCAACTGACGCTGACGGAACTCCTCCAGCCAGGTACGCGAGAACGGCTGAGACTTGTTGATTGTATTGTGATATTTACCTGATACAGAATAATATGCCTCTGAGAACAACGAAGCATATACGAAACCATCTGTAACGACGTCAGGGATGGCAGTCGGATCCATCACAGAGATACTTGAGCTGTAATTGATTCTCGGCTTTGATGTTCCAGACGGGTTCTTAGTTGTGATGATGACAACTCCGTATGGAGCTCTTGAACCATAAACGGCAGCAGAAGCGGCATCCTTAAGAACGGATACGCTCTCGATATCGTTAGGGTTCAGGGTGGTAGGGTCACCCTCCACACCGTCGATAAGGATCAATGCACTACCTCCTGCACCGATAGAAGTTGCACCACGGATATTATAGTCGGCGCTACGGCCCGGCTTACCGTCAATAAGTTCAATGTTCAAGTTAGGTACGACTCCCTGAAGCATCTGAGTGGCGTTGGCAATCGGACGACCGGAAAAGACCTCCGAGCTGACCTGGTCTACAGCACCGGTAAGGTTGGCCTTCTTTACGGAACCATATCCGATAACGACAACCTCGCTGAGGGCTTCGGCAGATTCTTCCAGACGAATCTTCAATCCGGACATGTTATTGGTTGCCTGCATGGTATGATCGGTGAAACCGATATAACTGAAGACAACTGTAGAAGCCTTTGGCACAGAAATCTTGAAGTTACCGTCCAGGTCCGTCAGGACACCGTTAGTGGTTCCCTTGGCCACCACGTACGCTCCGATTACAGGAAGATCTGTTCCGGACTCCACGACAGTACCACTCAATGTAACCGTACTCTGGGCGCTCGAAATTGGTCCGATAAGGACCAGAAGAGACACCAGCAAAAGCTTCGCATTTTTGATACTCTTTTTAATCATAGGTTACTATATAGTGTTAATAGTTTTTATTGCTGCGGCTTAGTGTGTGCGCACACACTTCGACAAAGTTAGCAACTATTTTCAATCACACAAACGTTTTTTACATTTTATCGTGATTCCGAACCTGCTGCAATTACAGCCTTATTGATTTCTGCAAGCCTGCCCTCATCGACCTTGGTAACCTTACGGTCGTAGGTCATAAGACCGTTCACCTCAATCTCCACATCGGTTGTCTGAGTGTAGACAGCAGCCGAGCATCCGTTCTGAGCATGTGATTTCAAGATCTCCGCATAACTTGCATAACGGTCAAGCACCGCCTCTCCGCTGGTCATCACACTGCCATAGCCCCAGTTCGCCGCATCCTGCCATGAATGGCCCTCAACCGGATAACCGATTCCACCATACTCTCCTAACACATTGATGAGTTTCTTGTCGAATGCGTTCATAGAAGGAGCCGGATAACTGTGAACATCGATGATGTCACCGCAGATACGGAGATTTCCTCCAGAAGCGGCATTGACCATTCTTGTAGGGTCAAGAGCCTTTGTATATGCTGCGGCGTTCTCTGTATCGAACTGTCCCCATGCCTCATTGAAAGGCACCCACATGATGATGGACTGGAAGCAACGAAGATCCATGATGATTTCCTTCCACTCACGATACCAGTTTTCCTTCCAAAGAGCAGGTACATCGCAGTCAGTTCCAGGGATTGTAAATGTTCCGTTTGCCCAGACATTGCCCTGAGCCTTGGCAACTTCCTCCGGACGGGTCTTCAGCGATGATGGGAGGTGGTCGGCGATGTTAGGCATATCCTGCCATACGAAAAGTCCGATTGCATCGCAGTAATAGTACCATCTTGCCGGCTCGACCTTTATATGCTTGCGGACCATGTTGTAACCCCATTCCTTGGTCTTGATGAGGTCAAACTTCAGAGCCTCGTCAGTAGGAGCCGTGTAGAGTCCATCAGGCCACCATCCCTGATCAAGCGGGCCGAACTGGAATACGATCTGATCGTTCAGAGCCATTCTCCTGAACCTGCAAGGAGAACTGTCTCTCTTGAGCGAAATCTTTCTCATAGCGGTATAACCGTCCACACTGTCGATAACCTTGGAATTACGGATAACCGACACCTTCACACCATACAGATACGGCTGTTCAGGTGACCATGCATTCACCTCAGGAAGTGTGATGACCGCCTTGCCATTTGTAGTCTCTGCAGAAGCTATCACCTTATCTGACGGATTCTCCGCGCTATATCCGATTCCGCCCTCTATGATATCTACCTTGACGACGTCTCCGATACGAGGTGCTGCAACAGCAACCTCAACTGACATTGTCTTCTTGTTGACATCTGATACGACATAGTAGTTTTCAACGTGAGTTCTCTCCACCGGCTCAAGCCATACAGTCTGCCATATGCCGGTAACAGCCGTATACCAGATAACGCCCGGTACCTTCACCTGCTTGCCTCTTGGCTGCCAGGTCTGGTCAGTGGCATCATATACCCTCACGCGAATAGTCTGCTTTCCTGATTTCTTCAGCTGGGAAGTGATATTGAAAGAGAACGGATCGAATCCTCCCTTATGTTTTCCCACATGCTCACCGTTCACCCATACATCTGTCTCCCAGTCAACTGCACCAAAATGAAGGAGAACGTCCTTACCCTGCCACGAAGAAGGCACAGTAAATTCACGCTCATACCAAAGGAGATTATCGTCCCCTACTGTACGGCCGACACCCGATAAGGCCGACTCGACAGCAAATGGCACAAGGATCTGACCCTCAGAAGTAAATGTCTGTGCTTCAGATGAGGTGATGGCATAATCCCACAGGCCGTTGAGATTCACCCACTGGTCACGCACCATCTGCGGACGTGGATACTCAGGCAAAACATTGGTAGGATCCACATCATCAGCCCATGGAGACATGATCTTGTCTCCGACAGGTTTCCACTGCGCCGATGCAGAAAATGCCAGTACGAAAGAAATCGTCAATAGGAATATCCTCTTCATAGTCTATAGTATTATTATTTATTTTAGAAGTTATATGTCAGCATGAAGTCGACAGTGAAAGGTCTGATATAAGATCCGGACATCACAAGTCCATTCAGTTCAGAGGCGTCAGTGATTGTGTCAGCTACATCAATGCTACCCTTTGCACCATTCTGGAACAGGAGATTCACAAAATTTACTGAAAGCTTCAACGGTTTTGCCACCTTCCAGTCAACACCTGCGAAAGTCTCCCAATGTCCAGCGAAGTACGCAAGATTTGTACGGCTTACATACTGACGGCTGTAATATCTCGCACTAGCCCACACCTTCACCTTGTCCCAGCTATACGACGGGTCGATCTCAAGCATCCACTGCGAGATTCCTGTCACATTTTTGCCGGTATAGTCAATCGACTCTCTTGTACCGTCGCTGAACACAAACTCGTTCTTGTAGTTCTTGTATCGAGGGTCCTGCCATGTGGCAAGAAGATGCATGTTGAATCCACCGAGGTGTACATTTCCGTCAACTGTAAATCCCAGTGTTCCGATACCATACTGTGCGGTCCATGGAATTGTCTCGCTCACTCCATTGATCTGCTTGGTCACGGTCATGAGCTTGGCGTTGTTCCAGCTGGTGATATATGAAGCCAATGCTGTGATATCCATCCAATTGTTGTCATATGTAAATCCTCCGCGAGCCAGGGCATTGCCGATTGATTTTTCTGAAGGGATAGTCTCATTCTTGAAGTATGATGCGCTCTTGGCTGTCATGCTGTAGAATCCCTCGGCAATAAAACGAAGCCTGTCAACGAGGGTGAGGTCGATATGCTCAGACACAGCATAATCGAATGCCGGCCTGTTCATTATATGGATGTTCGCAAGATTCTCATCTGCAAGGTTAAATCCATCGACTCTGGTGTTCTTATCTCCGTCGCCTTCGAATCTTGCTGCAGTCCATATCTTCTGGTAAAGGGCACGCATGCGAACACCTGTACGCAGCAACAGACGGTCACATGGATTGAAATCATACATTGCAAACACAGGAACTGAAACACGCTTTGCAGCAAAATACTGCGAGCTTGTATTCAAGCCCCAAGTGGGCTGATTGCCCTTATATATACGTGTAGGATTGGCCTCGACTGTGTGAGCGTAGTTGAATGTAGAAGAATAACTGGTCAGATCTGAAAACACTCCTTCAAATCCAAGAGTCAATTTATGATGACGGTTGAAACGCTTGGTTGCAAAGAACACAAGGTTGGCATCAAATTCCATCTGGTCATCTACCGAAACATAACGATTCTGGAGATATCCGGCATATGGTGTTCCATCCGGACGGGTGAATCCGTTAGCTGCAGTTACATTGTCAATACCGTTAACCGTAATGTTGGTACTCTGACTTGGCTGCATATACATGAAGTGTAGTCTGGTGTCCAGATCCCAGCCATTGTGACTCTTATGGATGGCACGGAATGTCCAGTCGTGGATATATCTGCGGTCCATATTGCCAAGCGATCCATATCTCATCTTTCCGTCTTTCAGATGCATATATGAAACTGCATCATCCTCCGGGAAATAGCAGTCCCTGCCGAGAGTGAAACCGTCGAGAGGCGTGATGGTGCCGTCACCGTTGTAGATGAACGGTGCAAGAGAATAACCACCTGACGAGTTGTCGCTACATGTTGAGAATCTGTATGATGCATCCAACGTAGTATTCTTCCATCTGCGGCTCAATGCGAAATTATAGATCTGTTTCTGGTCAATGAAAGGACGATTAGGTGCATTGACATTTGTAGGGTCATTGTTCACATATGCACCCAAAGAATAATACCAGCCTGAACCAGGTTTTACCGGGCCGCTTACACATCCGTCAAAACGCACGAGGCCGTTTGTAGACGATCCGACTGTTACTATTCCTTCAAAATTGTCACCTCCTGTCCTGGTCTTTGTATCCGTGATGACGCCGATCTCTCCGTAAAGGATTACAGCCTCCATAAGTCCTGTCATACCTGTCTGAATGAACATATTGCCACCAGCCCAATGGTGTTGCGCACTTGGGAATGACATTCCGTGGGTCAATCCGTCAATATAGATAAAGGCGCCGTCATCAGGAAGACCGATATTGATCGATCGAGGGGCAGAAGCAGACTCAGCGTTGAGCATCACATTTCTATCGCTCTTCGCCTCTCCTGTCGCAAGTGAATCCGCCTCCTGAGCGATTGAATTAAGGCTGATCACCACCAGCGGGATGATAAAGAATAGTTTGTTCATCTGTATATTACGTGCTTTTTAACAAAATCGGGTAAAGATAGGAAATTTTCCGTAGTTGCGAGTGAATACCTCATAAGATTTTCTCATAGCGTAAGACACGCTGTAATCATCAGCATAAAGATACCGCCACCCGGAATCAAGACATTCACGAATGGCGGCATGCTGGAATTAAGAAAAGCTAATATGAAGATTCATCTTGCAATTCCTGAGCCAAAGCCTCAATATTTCTGCTCTGATCCACCCAGATCAGCTGTGATGTATCATAACCACGGCGCTCCGCTTCGAGCAGCACCATCTCCAAGAGATCCGGATCGGGATTCGGTGTTCTGGACAAGATCCAAAGATATTTCTGAGCCTTGCTGCCCACCAGAGATATCTGATAATCCTTATCCACCATCATCACATTGTAATCCGAATAGAAAAACCAGAAGAACGACACCCTTAATGCTCCGGGATCATCCTCTGGATCCGGATATTTGGCCTTACCTTCGGCAAGTTTGAAATCTCCGTTCTTCCAACCGGTATTCAAAACAATCACCTTTCCATCATCCTGCAGAATATACTGTGCCATGGTATTGTCCATTCCACGTTCGAAACTATGGTCATACCTGGCAATCTCATACCATTCTCCCAGATAACGTGTGAGATCAAACTCACTGACAGTGGAATTGTCGAATTCCTTTGTACATGCAGCCATCGGCATTGCAGCCGCAAGAGAGGCCGCTATAACAAGATGTTTCATAACACTAAAAATTTAAAGTACTGACTAACACCCGGCCGCATGACAAAGACCTTACCAGATGACATTATTACTCCACGGAAATTTCGGGCATTTCACATAAGAGTTGCTTGGTAACAATGAGTTTAAAAGCACAAGACCACATCAAAAGAACAAATAAGCCTGATTTTGTGCTTTTGAAAACCAAAATAGTTTTTTGGGGATTGTACCGCCTGTGATTTCGGGCAATTCAGTAATTTCGGGCAATTCACACGAAGGAGAGTTGCGTTGAACTGTCGGCATCGGTATTTGCCGACACCGGTGCCTTGCACGATGTCAGCCGATGGCTACCCTTACCTTTATGGCCATCGGCTTCTCAGATTGCGTATTCCATAAAGTATTGATTATTATCGACTTAGCGATTTTATGGCGGGATAAAATGCCCGCCACAAAACATGTATATGTTTGACATATAGTACTTTGTATTTCACGATGGTGCAGGCATTATCGGCACCAATTACTGTTACTAATTTTTGGGAACATCACTGAATTTTTCAACTGTAAATTTCATTTGATCCGACTTTCCATCTGAAATATTTTGGGATAATTGAGGTAAATCCACTACCTTTATGGGTTGTAATTTTTTTAGCCAAAATAAAGTAAAACATATATGGAAAGAATTATCGAATGCGTGCCTAATTTCAGTGAAGGCCGCAATATGGAAGTCATCAATTCTATCGTAGCTTCTATCGAGAAGGCTGGAGGTGTGAAGGTCCTTGATGTGGACCCAGGTGAGGCAACCAACCGTACAGTCGTGACATTTGTCGGCAGCCCAGAGGCTGTCGTTGAAGCTGCATTCCAGGGTGTGAAGCGCGCTGGTGAGCTTATCGACATGCGCCAGCATCATGGTGCCCATCCACGCTCAGGTGCTACTGACGTACTTCCTCTTATTCCTATTTCCGGTATTACACTCCAAGAATGCGCTGAACTGGCAAGAAAGCTGGCTGAGCGCATTTATAATGA
>JAEIGA010014336.1_pt1 | contig 12071 bp, 24 predicted proteins | sample 9270691 | NCBI WGS metagenome assembly JAEIGA01 (sample SAMN17057246, study PRJNA624740) | gut metagenome | biome: biome; isolation source: fecal sample | host: Bos grunniens | place: China: Xizang | collected 2019
AAAGGAGGTTACTATGGAAAAATATTATACTTTTCTATGTGAGACTTACAACGGGGATAAACTGGAAATTTGCGTACTTGCTAATTCAGAGGATCACGCAAGAGAACGTTTAGCAGATTATAAAGTCTCAAAAGGTGAATTGCATTATATATGCAAATTACTTGACGTATCGGAAAAAGGAACGGAAAAATATTATCATAGCAATAACAATTCAATCGCGCTTGCTATTGCTTTATGTGGTGCAGCTTTAGGAATAGCGCAAACATCACGCTATTATAGCAATGACAACAGGAAAATTATTGACAGTTTAACAGGCGAAACAATACAATTAATCAGAAATTAATTTAAAATTATATTTAAGAGGAGCGTATTTAATATGGGAAAAATAAAGCTTGTTTGTGCAGCATTATTATTATGTGTTGCAACGTCAATACAACATAACGCCTATACACTGGAAAAATCAAAAATTAATGACATAATAATAGAAAATTACATTGAATACCCTTTAGAATGGGAAATATGCAGCGTAAATAATGATATATGTTGTATGTATGATGTAACAATATCGGAAAAATCCAAAGTCGATATACTGTTGATGTGGGAAAATTCAAGCGAAATATTGACGGTATACGCAGATCAGAACGGCATAATTAAAATATTATAATATATCGGAAAGTTGTTGACAAAACAACAAATGTATGATATACTATAATCACAGGGAAATCCCTGAATAGTTATACCCTAACAAGAAAAGAAATTAAATGAAAAGTGTAATCTATTTGAAGGGAGGTGAAATAATGATCGTAAACAGAATAGAATCTGAAGTTATACGGAAAAATCATCCATTATGGAGTACTATAGACCAAATGTGTTTTAATGCAAAAAATTTATACAACTATGCAAATTATATTATCAGGCAAGAATACATTAAGAATGGGAGATATATTCCGTATAGGGAAATGAATTTTAATTTAAAAACACATCAGGAATATAAAGACTGTATGAGTCAGCCTGCAAATTGTATTCTTAGATTACTTGACAAGAACTGGAAATCTTATTTTCGATCCATTAAAGAGTATGAAAAGAATCCACAAAAGTTTTTAGGTGAACCACATATTCCTAAATATCTTAAAAAGAATGGCAGATACAATTGGATGATACCAAATAATGTTTGCTACTTTGAAAACGGAGAATTAAAGTTTAGAATGCGTAAACTTCAATCAATCCGCTGGAAAAGCAGATGTATTGGTAGACTTATACAAGTTAGATTTGTACCTAAAGGCAGCGTTTATGTAATGGAAATTATTTCCGAAGTAACTATTTTGGAAAAACCTTCTGAAAGTAAACGTATTATGGGAATTGATTTGGGTATAAACAATCTTGCTACAACTTCAAATAATATTGGTGTGCAACCATTTATTATTAACGGTAGAGGATTGAAAAGTATAAATCAATTCTATAATAAACGGAGATCTCAACTACAATCTCAATTACCAAAGGGAAAAACATGGAGTAAACAACTTGATAATATTACATTCAAGCGATTTAATCGAATAAAAAATTATATGCACAACACAAGCCATTATATTATAAAATGGTGCGTGGAAAATCAAATTGATACAATTGTTATTGGTCATAATAAGAAATGGAAACAATCAGTCAATCTTGGAAAAATCAATAATCAGACATTTGTAAATATTCCATATGAAATACTAATTCAACAACTAAAATACAAATGTGATGATTATGGAATTAACTTTGTAGAGACTGAGGAAAGTTATACAAGCGGTACGAGTTTTCTTGATGGAGAATTACCCTGTAAGGAAAATTACAACAAAAAACGGAGGATCAAAAGAGGATTATTCCAGTCATTGGAAACTTTGATTAATTCAGATGTTAATGGAGCTTATCAAATAATTAAAAAGGTATTCCCAAATGCTTTTAGCTATGGGATAGAGGCTTGTCTAACGCCTACTATTATCAATGCTTGTTTGATATAGTGAATGTAGTTATACAGTAGAGAGTGTATTTTATTGGACTGAATTAATTCTGTAGATTACAATAGAAGGCGGTCTCGATTATGTGTAACAAAATCGAGATAAAAGCAATGGTTAAGGAACTCAGTGACTGTTTAATCAGTCGGAAATTTAAAAGGAGGTCGTGTTATGAATAACACAAAGGTAAATAACTATCAGATTGCAAAGGAAAATGCAAGGCAGAAGGCTATTGATTGGCAGTATGAGTTTTCGGAAAAGTCAATGTCATGGGGGAGAGCTTGCATACTGGCAGAGTTATTTTGAGAGACTCGGAAAAAGGTATGGACTTCTTACAGAGTTTAGGGAAAATTGTATTTGTTAAGGAGGTTTAATTATGAATAATAGTGAGATTATCAAAGGGAAAAATGTTAAAAAGTATCTGGATAGAGCTTTAAAGAACGGCTGGAAAATAGCAAAGAGAATTGACTTTGCAGACGATCAGTATAACTACCATCTTGTACCTGAAAACGGAAGTGACGGATATATCTGTATGTGGTGTAAGGGAAAAAAGTTTGAAGCGCAGTACAATGCGGAAAAATATCACGATGACAACTACAAAGGCAAAACGCTTTATGAGACTGGATATAATAAATCAACTCTGTATATGGGTATACGGTTTGATACTTAATGAATTAACACTTTTAAGGAGGAAAATAACAATGAAAGAGAAAATATACAGAGGACAAATTGAAGAATTTGGAAAATTTATACATGGCACAGTATATAAAGATGGATTTGGTAATTGGTGTATGAGAGATGAAGCCAATAATCTTTTTTATCCTATTCCAGCGACTATAACAATAGAAACTGGAATGAGAGATAAGAATGATGCAAAAATATATGAAGGAGATATTGTTGCAATACCTTTAAGTACATCAGACAATATTGAGAAATTTGTTATTTTATGGGACAATAACGAAATGGCTTTCATGCTACACCGCTTAGACGAAAAATGTCATACATTTTCTCCTATTGGACATACTTGGAATTCTATTAAAGGAGACTTTTACAATTACAATGCAAGTGAAATTGATGTTGTGGGGAATATGTTTAACACTGTTCCCAGACTAAGAGAAAAGGATATTTTTGAAGATTAAAGATTAAAAACTACAATATATAGGAGGATGATTATTATGACAAAGGAAAAATATCTTGCACTGGTAAACAAGGCTATCGGAAATTTAAGAGACAATGAGGACGGCTACGGACAGACTCCTATTGACTTCATGAGGAGAAACGGGATCAAGTCTACTGATAATATGAGCTTTTTCCTCGACAGCGTGGGAGCTTATTTAGAGGAAATTCGATGCGGACTTCTCGCAGATATGGAAGCAGAAGAAGCGAAGAAGAACGGAAAATCAAGTGTGTTATCTGCCATTAAGAAGCTATGTACTCACAACTTCAAAGAACAACAGGATAAAAGACCGCAGCTTGCATATGCGAATTATGATGAAGTGGAAAACAAGTATATCACAGTTAGCGGTTATTGGCTGATTATGTCGGAAAATCCTGCTGGTATGGTGGAAATGCCTGAGAACGTCAAGAAGGATATAAAAGAATCTTTAAAGTACAAGCAGTGGATTCCTAATAAGTGCGATATGCACACCGTATCACTTCCGGCACTGGCAAAGATTAGCACATATCTAAAGGCTCGCAAAGCCACAAGGAATAAAAAAGACAGAACGTGGGACAGACTTGTATTTGAGGACTTTGCCGTTAAGGGAGAGTGGCTCGAAGCAGCTATGAAGATAACAGGCGCATCGGAAATTTATGTCAAGGACAGTGTTCACGCTCTGCTTATGGAAGGCAATGGCTACACTATGGTGCTTATGCCTATAAAGAATAAAGAGACAGACAAAAATACTGGCGAGGAAAGCGTATGCCGATTACAAATTTTGAGGTGATATAAGGAGAGCGAGGAATTTGTTGGAAATATTAATTATTAGCATATTTTCATATGCCATTAAGAAAAAAGAAAAAGAAGTCCGCGCAGAGTTATTTGCTCGTGATATAACTGAGTACAAAATCACTTGCATACAGGCTTTGCCGAAAGAGATTGAGGGAAAAATCTACGGAAAACAATTTGATTATGCGTATGCAGATTGCAACTACATCTCTGACGAGCTTGGCATTATTCGAGAACACATTAGAGGAAAACAAAGGATAGAGCTATTCTAATCGCAAATTTTAGGAGGTATAATATGACTACTTTATCACTTGCAATTGCACTATCGGAAAAATTATACAAGTCGCACATAAAGGTGCTTAAATACTTTTTGGAAAATCCAGTCTTTGAAGGCTCTTACAGGGAACTTTCAAGTATATTGTACGGCAAACCTAATCTGCAAAGCAATGCTCGTAAATTTGTCAATGAGCTTGCGGATATGGGAGTGCTTATGGTGATAGTTAATAATGACTGTCCGTCAAGAGATCAGAACAGGACTTATATACAGTTGAACCCCGACTGGCTAAAGAGAATATAAATGGAGGAACAAAAGAAATGAGACTTATTATTAACGGAAAATCCTATCGCTTAAAGGAAAATATCAAGATGCGCTTACAGGGCATCGCATTGCTGATGCTCGGTATCTTATGCCACAAAGCAAGTGCAGACGGCGCAGCGGTATTTATGTGGCTCTTAGGAGTGGTTATGCTGTTTGGAAAAATTGATAGTGATTGCTAACAATTTATTCTTGACAATCGGAAATTTGCGTGATATAATACAAATACAGGGTAAAACCCATAATAATTTAGGAGGTCGATGGCTATGTTGGAAAATTTAAAGGTAAATGAGTGCAATATCATTGAGTTGTTTCCGCAAAATCAGCGTGACTATTCAGAGCTTATTCCTCAGTCTGTATTCCCCATAACTCAGGAAGAAAAAGACAATGCCATTGAAATCGAAAGTGAGATGGCTTCCGATGAGGGAATGGATTCAATGCCGGAGGGAATCTTTAACGCCCTTATAGAGTACCTGTTGGAAAATTCAAGAACAAGAGATGCACTGATGTTTGTTGTACAGGCAAATCTCGGAATCAGGCATTCCGATCTTACGCAGTTGAAGCTCATACAGTTTATTAATACCGATGGAAAATTCAGAGACAAGGTAAACTGGACAGAGCAGAAAACTTCTAAAACACGTTCTCTGTATATTAATGATGCCATTAAAGCAGCAATGGTTATCTACCTTAAAGACCACGCCGATAAGAAATTAACCGATTATCTGTTCACGGCAGAGGGTAAAAACAAAGGCTTTAAGAAAGCCACATACATTGACAATAATGGCAAGAAGAAAGTTCTCAGACAGAATGGCAAATATGTCTATGAACGCGACGAGAACGGAAATTTAATTCCAGAGCCTATGCGTAGAAGTCAAGAGGAAATTATTTTAAAGGACTCTCTGTTAGCTATCGGTGTGAGTCTAAAGAATGACAGCCGTTGCACTAACGGACAGTACAAGTTAAATAGTCATTCTCTTAGAAAATTTTATTCTGAGAAATTCAGCGAAACAGCTTATGATATGCGACACAGCGGAGAATTGAAAATAGATGCTAACGTTATGGCACTGGTGCAGCTCGACCTGATGCACACGAATATGCAGACAACTATGCGTTACAATCGTTCATTCGACCGTATAAAAGAGATGGTTTGCAATTGTATGAATATTGGTCTTAATGTATTGGAAAAATATATTTGATTAAAAAATAAAAATATATTAGAAAGGTATTGACAAATGCAATTAGAAGTAGTATAATAGATAACAGAGGGGAACAAAAATCCCCTCTGGAAGAAATATTGGGGATTCGCCAAGTGGTGAAGGCACAGGATTTTGGCTCCTGCATCGTGGTTTCGAGTACCACATCCCCAACCAGCAGTTTCATTTCATTTGTATGTCCTTTCAAGCCTTGTGGCGAGGCTCAAAACCGCCACAAATATGGGAGCAAAAACGATTGATAAGCAGGTGCAATGCTGCTTTGTATCCATGTCTCGCTTTTAATCATCGTAAGGGTGGTAGCCAGTCCACCCTCTCCCACCAAAATCTACACTATGCTTTTTTTGCATAGCTGACCTCCTACGCCCTGCTTGGCAGGGCAAATGGCACTATGGCGAAATTGGTAAACGCATGGTACTCAAAATACCACACCGAAAGGTTTCTCAGTCCGAATCTGAGTAGTGCCACCACATTAAAGCACAATATGTTGGTTGTTAATTGGAAAATTCCTTGATAATACGCAATATGTTGTGCTTTATTTATCGAAAAATTAAACTAATATTCTATGAGGTGATTACATGGCAAAGCAGATGATATTCTGTGTGAAGCTCTTAAAGAGTTTGGCTGTAATGAACTTGTTGAACTTTATGAACAAATTGAAAAGTGGTATGCATGATAAAAGGAGGATTTGATGTATGGGTGCTTGTTGTAAAGATTGTGTTGTAGAAGATATAAATATATGCAGAAGATGTATAGAGAACCCTGAGTATAAGTATTTGCAAAATCATAAACAGCCATACAAACCAACGTGTCCGAGAGGGTATTCTGGTTGTGTGAACGATCCTGCATATATCAAGTATCGACACCCTAATTGGTATAAAGAACTGTATGGTGATATGACACCAGAACAGGCTGCTAAATTCGGTAGTGCTGAATCAGGTCAGAGTTGTTATGATAAATTATATGAAGATCCTGATGAAAAATACTATTGTTATGATGATGAAGATAAATAATAAAGGCAGAGTAAATGAAAGGGGAGTTCTATTGTATGAGAGGAGGTGAATTATGATAACAAACAGAGTGGAGCAACAGATTATTCGCAGAACACACCCTTTATGGAACGTTATTGATGAAATGTGTTTTAATGCAAAGAATTTTTACAATTATGCTAATTATATAATTAGACAGGAATATATTAATAATAAACGATATATCCCATATAAAGAAATGAACTTTAATCTTAAAACACATCAACAATATAAAGATTGTATGAGTCAACCCGCAAATTGTGTTCTTCGTTTGATTGATAAGAATTGGAAATCATTCTTTAAGAGCTTAAAAGAGTACGAGAAAAATCCGAATAAGTTTTTGGGTAGACCACAGATTCCAAAATATCTCAAAAAAGATGGTAGATTCAACTGGATGATTCCAAATAATTGCTGCTATTTTGAGAATGGAGAACTGAAATTTAGAGTGCGTAAGCTACAATCCGTTAGGTGGAAGTGCAGATGCGTAGGTAGACTTATTCAAGTGCGCTTTGTTCCAAGAGGTTGTGTTTATGTTATGGAAATTGTTTCTGAGATTGAAGTTCCAGATAAACCTATAGAAAATAAACGCATTGTAGGCATTGATTTAGGAGTTAATAATCTTGCTACAACTTCAAATAATATTGGTGAAAAGCCATTTATTATTAACGGTAGAGGATTAAAGAGTATAAATCAGTTCTATAACAAGTGTAGATCGGAACTGCAATCTAAACTACCCAAAGGTCAGTTTTGGAGTAAGCAACTTGAACAAATAACTTTCAAGCGGTTCAATAGAGTAAAGAATTATATGCATCATGCAAGCCATTACATAGTTAAATGGTGCGTACAACATCAAATAGACACTTTGGTTGTTGGACATAATGATGAGTGGAAACAAGATTTAAAGATGAGCAAAGTTAATTCTCAAAATTTTGTTGGAATCCCATACGAAATATTGATACAGCAATTAAAGTACAAGTGTGAAGATGCTGGTATAAACTTTATTGAAACCGAGGAAAGTTATACAAGTGGCACGAGTTTTCTTGATGGAGAGTTACCTTGCAAGGAGAACTACAACAAGAAACGTAGGGTTAAAAGAGGATTATTTCAGGCTGCCAATAAATTAATAAACGCAGACGAAAATGGTAGTTTGCAGATAATCAAAAAAGTATTCCCAAATGCTTTTAGCTATGGGATAGAGGTGTGTCTAACGCCTACTATTATCAATGCTTGTTTGACATAGTAAATGGGTTTACCAGTAGACCAAGACTTTTATTGTAACCCAATAGAAGAATAATTTTATCACGTTTGAAACAACGTAGAATAGCCAAATAAAGGAGGGCTGAAAATGGCGGATTTAGAGAAAATATCTACCAAAGAACTTGTAGAAGAATTGAGAAAAAGAGAAGGGGTTAGTACAATTATAGTAGAACCCTATGAGAAAAAAGCGTTTGACGTTGAAGGTTCTGCTATAGTTCTTACCGTAATAGATTGACTGATATGAGGACGAAATTGAAAGCTGTTAGGAGGTGGCGACAATGGCTGAGTATATTGAGAGAAAAGCGGTTTTCGATAAGTTGGCAGTTATATATGACTTAGCGAGAACAAACCAAAGAGCTGTGATAACCAATGCTTTAAGAGAAGTAAGTCATATTCCAGCCGCAGACGTACAGCCAGTAAACAGGTGGATAAGCGTTAAGGATAGACTACCTGATGAAGATGGCGCATATCTTTGCTATTTAGAAAGTGGCATTGTATGTGAAGCAAATTATGATTCTACTATCGCCTCTGAGGGTGAGTTTCCATTTGGCGAGTGGGTGACGTATTACAACTCTGATACGCTTGGCGCAGAAGATAATTACTGGGAGGCATACGATGCAATAACTCATTGGATGGAATTACCAGAATCGCCAAAGGACGGTGATTCAAATGAATAATGCCGACTTTGTATCATTATATACTCATGTAGAGCCGTTTGATGATGAACACTTTGTTCTGAAAACATTTGAGATATATGCGACCTACGACCATGTAAAAGGTTGTACTCGAATTACTATTATAAATGCTGATACAAAGCATGAGTGTATAATTTATCTTAATTATATTCAACGAGAAGAAAATCTCATTATTAAAGCAGCAGAAGCAATGATAAAAACCAATTTATTAATATGATGAAATTTCACTTTTATGAGGGGGAATAAAAATGGCAGAATCTATTGATAAATGGATAAATGCAAAAGAAAAGAAGCCTAACACTTATGAAGGTGTACTTGTACTATTTGAATACGAGAATTATGGGAGAGATTTTGCTACATCGTTAAAAATTGGAGTCGCACATTATGTTATGGGCAAATGGTACGGTGACGATTTATATAAATATCCTAAATCAAAAGTGATTTATTGGCAGCCAAAGGAGGACTGAAAATGAAAAGACAGAAAGGCGTAACAGTAATAGAAGTGATAATTGCAATAACTATTGCAATTATTCTGTTGATAATACCTATTGCAGAAAGGACAAGTGAAACTACTGTTACTTTTACGGTAGAAGATAAAGCAATTAAAAGATACGACGATGGCGACAAATATCTTGTTTATACCGACAACGGTACATACGAAATTACGGACTCTCTTGTGTATTGGAGATGGGACAGTTCGGATTTATATGGTAAAATAAAGGTTGGTGAAACATACGAAGCTAAAGTATACGGTTGGAGAATACCTATTTTTTCATCGTATAAAAACATTGTGTCGGTAGAGGAGGTGTGATAAGTATGTGGTTGATTGACGGTGATAGGTTAGAGGCAGATTTGCGTAAAGAAGGTATAATCGGTGATATTATACTTAACAATTCTAAGACCTCTGCTGAGATAGCTTTTGATATTATGGGAATATTGCAGAGACAACCAACAGTGTTTCCGATGTTTGGTGGTCGCACATCTGGTAAAAAGTTGTGCAACGAGTATGTTTCTATGTGCAAAGCTTTAGATGATTATGGCATTGATAGTACAAATCCTGTAGAAAGTCTGCAATTTGTACTTGCGCAGTACCAAAAAATCATATGTGAACTAACTCATGGTAGATTATCTAAATTGACTTATTATGCTAACGATGTGATTTCAGAGGTGGAATCGATATACTAATGAGCCTTAAAGCTGATAGGAGGCGCTGGCAATGACACTTGACGAAGCTATAAAGCATTGCCTTGAAGTGGCAGAGCGAAATGATGTAGATGCGATAACTTATAAAAACTGCAAAGAAATTAAGAGCAATTTGTATGAAAAGCTAACAGCAGAGAAAGCGGAGAATGACTGCCGAGAATGTGCCGCAGAACACAGACAGCTTGCCGAATGGCTGACGAAATTGAAAGAAGCTAACGGTATTATTAGAGTATGTAATCGAGTGTTAGGATATCTGCTTGAATGCGAAATCGAAAGCACATCAACGAGGCACGAAGTAGAAACCTTATTGAAAAACATAACAGAATTTCTGTCAGGAGGTAGTAAAAATGACACTTGACGAAGTAATAAGCTATAATCGTTTATTTGCGGATATGGAAACTAAATCAGGGGATTTGGAAGTAGCAGAATATTATCGTGATACAGCAAAATGTCTTGAAGAATTGAAAGAGCTGAGAGAGCAGATATCAGAGTATAAGCGACTTCTGAAAGTTGCAGTTGAGGATTTTAGCTATTGCGACGGATTTTACGGACTTTGTTATTATAACATTGGTTGCGGTGTATGTGCTGATTGCAATAATACACCATGCAATAAGTTTCAATGGCGGTATGCCGATGAAGCCTTAAAACTGTTAAATGATGAAAAATAAACAACGTAGAATAGGCAAAAACAAGCACTATTTTTACGATGAAAGTTGCATTTTATTGGAGGTTTTTATATGACACAACCTGAGTGTGAACAGGAAATAAATATTATTAAACATGGCAAAAATCCAGACAGCGAAAGGCTGTACTTCATCTGTCGTAAGTGCGGGTGTGAGTTTGATGTTATGCAAAAGCATTGTTCCGTGACACATGAAGAATCTCAGTGCGATCAAACAATAACAAGTTACACTCACAAATGCCCTGATTGTGACAATGTTGTTTTAGGACAAACTTATGCTAAGTATATTCAGCTCAAAAATATTCTTGATAGCCTACAAGCAAAGGAATACTACGATAATGAAACGAATATAGCTTACGAGGATTTTTTGAAAGATATAGACCGAGAACCAATATCTAAAATGAGAGAGATAAAGGAAGGGTTTGGGAATAAAAATAATACATTAAAAGATAAATTTGTAAAAGGAGATGTATAGTATTGCACCGTAAATGTAACTGTTGCGATGGCATTTATAACAGTTTTGATGTTCACTTTACAAGCGCTTGTGATAATAAGTGCGCTCATTGTGTAGACAAATGCTATGAAGGGCTAAATATAAATAAGCCTGATGTGGAAGCCATTGTAAAAACGATAGTAGATAATGCTGACGGACTTGATGACGTTCTTTTTCTTGGTGGTGAACCATGCCTTTACTTAGAAGAACTTATTGATTGCGTTGAAAGGGTAAAGGCACAAACTGACTTAAAACTATATGTAACCACTTCTGTGCCAAAAATTTGCTACGATAAGAGAAATAGATTTGAATATCTTCTTTCAATCTGTCTACATTACCATGTTCTACATACACATCTGGAATTGCTACAACCTGAACCTTAATATCCAAACCATTTTCGTTTACATAAGAAGTCACATGCTCTCCAAAACCACCACTCATAACATTTTCTTCCATTGTTACAAGAAGTTTGTGATTCTGTGTCAATTCAGCAATTTTATCTTTATCAAACGGAACTGCAAATCGTGCGTTGATAACAGATGCTTCCACACCCTGTTCCTTCAGTCTTTCTGCAACCTTTTCTGCAGTCTGTACCATACTTCCCAAAGCAAATAATGCAATTCCACTACCTTCTGCAATCGTTTCACTCTTTCCAAGCTGAATAGGTTCACGGAAATCCTTTAACCCATCATAGGCTGTACCTCTTGGATAACGCACTGCTATAGGTGTAGGGAATGAAACTGCATACTGCATCATATCTGCCAATTCCCATTTGTTTTTTGGCGCCATAACCGTCATATTTGGAATAGACGAGAGGAATGAAATATCAAAAATACCCTGATGAGTCTCTCCATCGCTTCCAACAAGTCCAGCTCTATCAATTGCAAATACCACTGGTAAATTCTGAATACATACATCATGAAGAACCTGATCATATGCTCTTTGTAAGAAAGAGGAATATACTG
>JAEIGA010014337.1_pt1 | contig 12071 bp, 6 predicted proteins | sample 9270691 | NCBI WGS metagenome assembly JAEIGA01 (sample SAMN17057246, study PRJNA624740) | gut metagenome | biome: biome; isolation source: fecal sample | host: Bos grunniens | place: China: Xizang | collected 2019
ACGCAATCTGTTGCAAAAGACACAGAAATTATATGAACTTGGTCGCAAAAGTGCAGCAGAGGTTGCAGATGTTGCATCGCAAGAGGCAAACTACGACTACCTTCTTGCCGAACAGGAAAATAACCTCTCTATGGCATGGATTAAACTGCGTGAGACAATGAATTACCCACAGGACCAACCGTTAGAGGTTGTTACCGATGAGTGCAATAGCCTCATCGCCGGTCCTGCAACTATAGAAAGCACAATAAAATACGCCCTTGCCAATAACGCACAGATAACACAGGCCGAACTTGCTGTAAAGGAACATAAGTTACATTATGCAAAGGCCAAAGGCAGCTGGTTCCCTACTATAAGCCTCTCTGCTGGTGTGAGTACCAACTACTACACGAACATGGACGGCAAAAGTGTTTACCCTACATTCACATCACAATTTGTGAACAACAACGGTTCTTATGTCGGTATGTCGCTATCTTTGCCCATCTTCTCCAATTTGAGCCGCAAAAGTTCTGTCCGTTCTGCACGCAACGCCTTGCGTAATGCAGAACTGGAACACACTGCAACCATTACAGCCGTAACAAGTGAAATTGCACAGGCATATAATCAAATGAGAGGACAGAAAAAGCTATACACCCAGGCAAAGAAAAAGGTGACGGCAGCCGAACTTGCATACAACGGAGCAGAAATAAAATTCGAAAAAGGCTTGCTAACTGCAATGGAGTTACAGACTGCAGCAACAACATTATTGCAGGCAGAGTCAGAACTGCTACATGCACAACTTCAATATGTTATTGAAAGCCGCATGGTCGATTACTACAACGGAACACCACTAATTGAAAAAAAATAATAGAACTATGGATATCAAAAGAGAAAAAAAGAGAGGTTTACGAGCATTGCTACAAAAGAAAAACATTCCTTATCTATTCGGAGCATTACTATTTGTACTTATCGTATGGTTGCTGTTGAAAGATAATTCTTCGACATTGCGTGTAAACACCGCAACAGTAACGGTGTCAAATGTAGAAGAGGGAGAGTTTAATGATTATGTAAGCCTGAGCGGAACAGTACAGCCGATGACAACCATGCAGATTTCGCCGTTTGAAACAGGTGTAGTCGATCGCATTGTTACCGAAGAGGGAAGCCTGGTTAAGAAAGGCGACATCATTATTGAGATGAGCAACAAACAGTTGTCAATGCAGATTCTACAGTCAGAAGCCGACCTTGCCGAAAAGCAGAATATTCTGCGTAATACCCTTATATCAATGGAACAGGAACGTCTGTCACTACGTCAGGAACTGCTGCAATTGGAGATTGAAGTAAACCGTTCACAACGCCTTTATAAACAGAACGAAGAGTTGTACAATGAAAATCTCATAGCAAAAGAAGAACTGCTGCAATCCAAAGAGAACTATGAACTTGCACTTAACCGCTGCAACCTTGTGAAGGAACGTCAGCGTCAAGACTCGCTCTATCGTACAGTACAGGTGGCACAGTTGGAAGAGAACTTACGTTCAATGCAACTTAACATGCAGCTTATACGCGAGAGAGTGGATAACCTCAACATCAAAGCTCCTATAGACGGCGAAGTGGGAACATTGAATGTCGTGTTAGGACAAACCCTTATGCAAGGAAGCGGCATAGGACAGATAAACGACCTTTCGGCATACAAGGTGACAGCAAAGATTGACGAACATTATATCGACCGTGTGATAAAGGGACTGTCAGCATCGTTTGTACGCCAGGACAACAGATACGATATGCTACTGCACAAGATTTACCCAGAGGTTCGTGAAGGCAGTTTCAAGGTCGATTTGAAATTTGTCGATGCTATTCCCGAGAATATCCGTACCGGCCAGACCTATAACCTGAACCTACAGTTGGGACAGCCTATAGAAGCGATATATATTCCCCGCGGAGCATTTTTCCAAAAGACCGGCGGCCGTTGGATCTACGTCGTTGACGAAACAGGAGAGAGGGCGTACCGCCGCGAGATACGCATCGGTCGTCAGAACCCACGTTTTTACGAAATAATCGAAGGCCTTGCCCCCGGAGAGAAAGTCATCACATCATCATACGACAACTACGGCGACAACGAGGTGCTTATCTTGAAATAACAGCAAGAGCGTCCGAAAGACAAAGAAGCTCATAAAAACAAACTTCAAAAAACAAAAACAATGTACTTGAAAAACTTTATAACACTGCTGAAACGATACACCGCATCGTCGTTGCTGAATATCTTTGGCATGGCGGTAGCCTTTGCTGCTGTGTATCTTATAATGGTGCAGGTTAACTTTGATTTGTCATACAACCGAGTAATCAAGAATTCGGAGCGTATTTATCGTTTGGATCACCCATCGTGGTCTGAAGAGGGTCACTGGGTATGGTTTTGGAATCGACGCATTCCTATGGAGATGTGTGCCGTATGTCCAGAAGTGGAGACTTCCGGTGCGATTGATATGGTAGGTGGTTATGGTAGTTCTCAACATCAAAATGAATACTCGATTAAACGCAATTCAACCATTGAGAATTTTACTATCAATGTTGGTGGTGCCGAACTCAACGGATTGGCAGTATTTCCCTTTGAATTTATTGCAGGAGGCATTGACGATGAGTTCAAGGCTAATCAAGGTATGATAATATCGGAGAGCATAGCCAAGCGTTATAATTTGAATGTAGGTGACAGAATCAACTATGGTCGCGGAGCCGTTAATCAGGCACAACGCATAATCTCAGGCATTTACAAGGATTTCCCTAAGCCATCAACAATGGCATATAGCGAGGGTTTTGTGATTATGCCCGAAGCAACGCCTGAAGATGAACCAAACTGGGGAATCTCCTACTATGTACAGCTTCGCGAGGGCACTTCGCCAAAGGAGGCTGAGCAGCGTATGCTCAACTATGTTATAGATGACTGTGAGAAACGAGGATTTTCCGAGGAGGAGTATAAGCGACAGTTGGAACTTATCACTCCACGTTTGACTCCAATTGCCGACTTATACTTTGCCGATGATACCGAAGCCGAATGGATGCACGGCAGTCGCACGACAACCTATACACTCATAGCCATTGCAGTATTGATTCTCGTAATCTCGTTTATCAACTTTGTAAATTTCTTCTTTGCTCTTATACCAAATCGAATCCGTGCGGTGAATAATTACAAAATATTCGGTGCATCAACCATGAAATTGCGTTTAAATTTCTTGTTCGAGACTGTTGGGCTTATCGTTGTTTCACTATTGGCTGCAGCTGGTATAATCGTTATCTTTGCTGATACACCTTTGTCAGAGTATATCTCTACATCGGTAGCCATCGACAATAATTGGATTATTGCCGGTGCAATATTCGCAGTGACCCTTATCTTTGGAGTACTCGTTTCGTTCTATCCTGCGTGGTATATAACCAAGTTTTCGCCGGCGTTTGTTATCAAGGGAAATTTCTCAGCTTCTCGTTCGGGACATATCTTGCGTTATACACTTGTGGGTGTGCAATATACAATCTCTATTGCACTAATCATCTGCTCTCTATTTATATACCGCCAACATCAATATATGCTCACAAAAGAAATGGGCTTCGAAAAAGAGAACCTTTTGGTTGCAACATTGCCTTATGAAGCGGTTAATGGGCAATTTACTGATGTATTGGATTATACCAAACGCGATGTACTCATTGATCGTCTGAAGCAGAATCCTCAAATCAAGGATATAGCTATGAGTCGTGGCCCGCTGACAAGCTCAGCTATGGCATGGACCCGCACTATGCCAAATGGTTCAGACCAAGAGTTTAGAGTTCATGTCGTTTCGCATAATTTCTTGCAGGTAATGGGTATTGATATTGTTGAAGGACGAGACTTTATACCATCAGACGAACTTACCGAAACTGGCACATTGATATTCAACGAAACAGCAGCAAAGGCGTTTGAACTAACATCAGAAAGTGCTATTTATGGACATATAGGCAATAAGAAAACCCCTGTTGTAGGTATCTGTAAGGATTTTAACTTTCAATCGGCACGCTATGATGTCAAGCCGTTCAGTTTCCTTATTTATGGTAAATATGGTTGGGATTTGCCGCGTATTGCCTACATCCGTACCGTAGCTGGAGCAGACATAGCCGATGTGAGAAAACATATAGAGAATACCATTTTGGATATTTCGCCTAATAGCGACCCCGAGAAAATCAAGGTGCAGTTTTTCAGAGACGAGTTGGAGTTCGTCTATCAACGTGAGGACAAGCTCTCAACCCTCATTACCTTATTCTCGTTCCTCTCGATTGTAATTTCGGTTATCGGAGTCTTTGGCTTGGTATTGTTCGAGACGCAGTATCGCCGCCGTGAGATTGGTATTCGTAGGGTTCACGGAGCATCAGTAAGTGGAATTTTGCAGATATTCAACCGCAAGTATTTATACATTGTAGCATTGTGCTCTGCTATTGCAATTCCCATAAGCCACTATGTTGTCCATCGCTGGATGGAGCAGTTTGTCTATCGTGCGGAGATGTCATGGTGGGTATATGCTATAGCTATAGGAATAATTTTGTTGATTACCGTTATAACCGTTTCGCTACGCTCATGGAGTGCGGCCAATGAAAACCCTACAGAATCAATTTTACGATAAAATATAAAAAATCATTAACAAATTAAAACCATACAACTATGTTAAAAGTAGAAAATTTAAAGAAGAGTTTCTTCACAGAAGAGATTGAAACCATTGCATTGAACGGAGTATCGTTTGAGGTAAAAGAGGGAGAATTTGTGGCAATCATGGGTCCCTCAGGCTGTGGAAAGTCAACATTGCTCAACATCCTCGGCCTGCTCGATAACCCCACCGGCGGTAGCTACCGTCTGCTCGATAAGGAGGTTGGCAACCTGAAAGAAAAGGAGCGTACACAGTTCCGCAAAGGAAATCTCGGTTTTGTATTCCAGTCATTCAACCTAATTGACGAGATGACTGTATTCGAGAATGTGGAGCTTCCGCTTGTATATATGGGCATTAAAGCTTCGGAACGCAAGAAACGCGTTGAGGAGATCCTTGACCGCATGAACATATCACACCGTGCAGGACACTTTCCACAACAACTCTCCGGTGGTCAGCAACAGCGTGTAGCTATTGCACGTGCGGTTGTTTCTAACCCTAAATTAGTCCTTGCCGATGAGCCTACCGGTAACCTTGACTCAAAGAACGGCCAAGAGGTAATGTCATTGCTTCAGGAACTAAACCGCGAAGGAACAACCATCATCATGGTAACCCACTCACAGCATGACGCACAGTTCGCATCACGCACCATCTGCCTGTTCGACGGACAGATTGTGACTGATGTTGCAAACAAACTTTAATAAACCTATTTCAAAAACAATATGCAGACAATCAACTACTCTCTACGCTATCTATTGAAAAGACGAGGTAACTCCTTTACCCGCCTTCTCTCAATCTCTTTAGGATTGATTGTGGCGTTGATAATATTCTCTTATGTAGGGCTGAACCTCTCATACAACCGTTTTTTTCCGGACAAAGGACGCATATACCAACTATATGTCTCTTCACCGCAATTCGGAGTTTCGGACAAGATGAACTTGCCCTTTGCCACTAACCTTGCCGCTGATATTCCTCAGATAGAGACGTCAACACACATAATTGACATGCTGGGGCAGATAACCCACAACGGCGAGACCATTGATGTGGAGTTGTTACAAACCAACAGCAGTTTCTTCGATGTCCTTGACTTTGGCGTGGTGAGCGGTGATGCTGCCAAGATTCTAAGCTCCGAAGGAGCCGCTGCAAACGAGGTGATGATTTCGGAACGTCTTGCCGGGAAACTATTCGGCAAAGACGACCCTTTGGGAAAGGAACTGGATTTCAAAGGTGTTGAAAGAAAGAAGATTGTTGCAGGAGTATTCAAGACACCGCCGGTCAACCAATCGATAGGAAATTTCGATATATTAGAACATCTGCACTATAATGAAAATAATGAAGCCTGGACCGGCGGTGATTCTTACCCTACATTTATAAAGCTACACAAAGGAGCGGACATTGCCGAGGTTGAAGCCGCTATGCCGGCATTCTTCAAGAAACATGGCTTGGAGAACATGAACAACACATGGCAAAAGAAATACTTCTTTATCAACATTGCCAATACCATGTATGCTACCGGCAATATATTGCAGATGCAAATCATATATGCTGTAATAGCCTTCATTGCACTGCTTGTGGCATGTCTTAATTATGTACTGCTTACAATATCATCACTTGCAGAACGTAGCAAGACTATCGCTACAATGAAATGCAATGGTGCTGTACGCGGCAAGATTTTCTCTATGCTTTTGGGTGAAACGCTGCTGATTATTACAGCATCAATACTTCTCGTCATCTTTATCATCGCCTGTATGCATCAAGTGATACCCGGCTATTTCGGTTATACCGTTAGTGAACTGTTTGCCTTGGAACGCATCTGGATTCCTGCTTTTGTCTGCATTGCGGGATTCGCTATAGCCGGAATAATACCGGCATTCCTATTCTCGGCAATAAGCACAAGTTATGCATTCAAGCATGGGGGTGTAAACCGCCAATGGTGGAAAAAGAGTCTCCTGTTCCTGCAGATTACAGCAACAGTTGCCACAGTTATATTCCTTATGGTGATAAACAGGCAGTCAGCCCATATCATCAATGCCGACTACGGCTACAAATTTGACAGAATTGTAACAACAAGCATGTCGGTGAAAATAAACAAGGCCGAAGCATTGGCAAATGAGATAGGACGTCTGCCATTCGTGGAGGCTGCGGCAGCCTCATCTTCATTGCCTATCTGGGGATATTCAGGCATGCCATGTGTTGATGATAATGGACAGTTGCTTTTCTCATGCCGATGGGAGGTTATAGACCATAATTACATCCCGACAATGCAGATGAAGATTGTTGCAGGACGCAACTTCGTGGAGACCGATGCTGCAGACAAAGCCATTGTAAACGAGACATACGTAGAAAAACGAGGGTGGGAAGATTCACCGATAGGCAAGACAATATATGACTCATCAATGAAAGCTTTTGAGATTGTGGGCGTCGTTGCCGACTTCAACATGCTGAAAAGCGGGGAGGCACTTCCTATGGTCATGCACCCCACATCCTATATCGCTGCAGAGTATCCCAACTTCGAAACATCAATACAATACAATATCCGTCTCAAAGAGATAAACTCCGATAACTTCAAGGCTCTTGAAGAGGCTATATCATCAATATATGAGGGAGAGTGGAAGTTTTCACTATATGCATACAGCGACAGAGTGAAATGGCTCTTCAGCGATATTGAACATATGCGTTTCACGATGTTGCTTGTCACGGTCATTGTGCTTTTAATATCGCTCATAGGACTGATAGGTTATGTCTCTGGCGAGATTGCACGTCGCCGAAAAGAGGTCGTGATAAGAAAAGTGTGCGGAGCATCTACCATGGAAATATTGACTCTGCTAAGCACAAAGATGACATGGATTGTATTGCCGGCAGCTGTATTCGGAATTGCTATTGCAGCTTGGGGTAATGAGAGTTACCTTTCTACTTTGGCACAGATGCGTTGCACGGTTCCACTATGGTTCTACCTGGCAGGAGTTGCCATTGTTGCCGCCATTGTATATATCGTACAAGCCGCCATCATCTGGCATACTGCGACTACCAACCCTATAGAAATGATGAAACGATAACAGATTACTTATATTATGAAGATTGCATTCAAGAATTTCATTACAACACTGAAACGTTATAAAGCTGCATCGCTACTGAATTTATTTGGTCTTGCCATGGCTTTTGTGGCGTTTTACATAATCATGGTACAAGTATATAGTGCCATGACATTCAACCGCTCAATAAAAGATTCGGAACAGGTCTATTTTGTCACACCTTATCACGAGGCCTTAGGGGGATGGAGCTCGAGTATCCCCAATCCCATTTCGTATGAAACAGCCGAAGAACTTCCCATCGTCGAAGGAATTGTTTCTATGTGCAGCTATATCAACGAAGGGGTCGTATGGTTTAAGCCCGATGGGGGCAACTACGAAAAACGTTATGCCAATGTCGTGAGGTGCAACAGCCCGTTGCTCGATGTCTTCTCCTTTGAGATTGTCGCCGGTAATGCCGACGATTTCAAACAGATGGATGCTGCGGTTGTATCCGAGAGTATCGCAAAAGCGGCAGGCATTACCGTCGGCTCGGTAATAAATCTGGAAGAGGGAGAACTAAAGCCGGGAAGAAAACTCACCGTTGTGGCGATATACAAAGATTTTGCCGACAACACCATACTGCATGACCGTCATATATTCCATAATGACAACCGCGAATACGGAATGGACAATTCCAACTGGAACTATTCGGTGTTCGTGAAACTGCGTGAAGGTTCCGACCCTGACGATTATGTAACACTATGGCAGAAAAAATTCTTTGAATTCAACGAACAGCGTTATGCACAATATGTTGCGGCAACAGGCAAGACGTTGACAGAAAAGGAAAAGAGCCGGTTGTTCAACATGCCGCTTAAACTGGTACCACTCGATGATATGTACTTCGGCGGATACGAGGACTATCCAAGTGCTTCGCACGGGACAATAACCACAATGTTTGCTATAGTACTGATTATTGTAATTGTAGCGTTCATCAACTTTATCAACTTCTTTATGGCCCTTGTACCTGTGCGTATGCGTTCGGTGAATATATGTAAAGTCTTCGGAGCTGACGGAAAAATGCTGCGGTGGAATTTTGTGTTTGAAGCTATAGGGCTTGTAGTCATTGCACTTGCCATGGCATTGTGCATTGTCACCGCATTGGACGGAGGATTTATAAACGAGTATATAACCGCCCCGTTGACTGTAAGCAAAAACTTGAAGACCGTAGGTATAGTGCTGGCCGTTGCATTGGTCATGGCTGTTATGGCTGCTGTCTATCCGGCATTCTACATCACGCATTTCAATGCATCTCTGGCTGTAAGGAAGGGGTTCTCACAATCAAAAGCAGGACGCATGCTGCGTTATGGGCTTGTAGCAATGCAGTTCTTCGTATCTATAGTGCTCATGATATTGGCACTGGTATTCTCAGCTCAATACAGTTATATGGTTCGTTATAATATAGGCATCGAACGCGAAAACCTTTTGGAGATTTCATCGTTCGAACTCAACAGCAAGAGCGAACTTTTTATTGAAGCATTGGAGAGAAACCCGCACATTTCTGCAGCAACAGCGGTGAACAACAGCCTTTTTGGCCATACACATTCCGAGCAGGTACGCATGATTGAGGGCAAGCAAGTAGAAATGAACCTGTGGTTCGTACGCTATAACGCTCCCGAACTTTTGGGGATAGACATAATAGCTGGTGAAGGATTCACCAAGGATAAGCCCGGGGTCATTATTACCGATTACACGGCACAGGCTACCGGTCTTGGTATCGGCGACAAATGGGATAATATTGAGATTGTGGGCATTATACCTCACATCAACTTCAAGGGTGCGAATAGCCCTAAGATAAACACAATGCTCAGATATTTTGGCAGCGACGCCTTTGCAATGACTTACTACGTGCGTCTGAACAGGAATGTAGATATAGAGAGCGTGTGTAAAGATATAAAAAGAATCGCAAGGGAAATAGAGCCCGAAGCCGATGAGCCATACATTCAACTTGCTTACGACTCGATTGCAAAGGTATATGGCGAAACGAAAAAACAGACAGTAGTCATTGCGATGTTCGCCCTTATTGCTGTCGTTATTTCCCTTATGGGAGTATTCGGCATCGTTCTTTTCGAGACACAGCACCGCCGTTCAGAAATTGCTGTCCGCAAGGTCTATGGTGCAACAAGCTACAGCGTGGTAGAAATGTTCAACCGCCGATACATGAAAATTGTCATGGCATGTTTTATCGTTGCGACCCCTATAGCTTATCTGACAGCAACCTATTGGTTGCAGCAGTTTGTAAACAGGATAGAACTGTCGGCTTGGTTCTTCGTGGCAGTGTTTGCAGCTACAACAGCTATTGTGGTTACCATAGTAACGCTCCGCAGCTATAAAGCCGCAACGGAAAACCCTGCCGATGTCGTAAAATCAATTTAAGAAAAACAATTCTTTTGAAAATTATGATTAACTTCGCAATATACAAAGACTTTTATGGCAAAAAAAGGGACATTACTAATAGTGGATGATAACAGAAATATCTTGTCGGCGGTAAAACTGCTTGCCGACAAGATATTTGCAAAGGTCATCACGCTATCATCTCCAACAACACTGATATCGACTATAATAACCGAAAAACCCGATGTTCTTCTGTTGGATATGAATTTCCATACAGGAATAAATACCGGCAATGAGGGCATCTTCTGGCTAAGAGAAGTTGCAAGCAAATTCTCACATGTCAAAGTTGTCCTTTTTACTGCATACGCCGACATTGATCTGGCGGTAAGAGCCATGAAGGAAGGGGCTGTGGATTTTATTGTTAAACCTTGGAACAACGAAAAGTTGGTAGAGACACTGCTCAATGCCTTTGATTTGTCCAAGGAAAACAGCAGAAAAGATTCTGTTAAACAGACAAAAAAGGAGATTCCAATGTTTTGGGGCAACAGTACTGAAATGGCACGCATACGCACTATAGTGGAGCGAGTAGCAGCCACCGATGCCAATATTCTAATTACCGGTGAGAACGGCACAGGAAAAGAGGTATTGGCACGTGAAATACACCGCTTGTCAACACGAAACAACAAGGAGATGACAGTCCTTGACATGGGTGCAATACCCGACTCTCTTTTTGAAAGCGAACTGTTCGGACACAAAAAAGGAGCCTTCACAAATGCTAATGCCGACCGCATAGGCAAAATGGTTTCGGCAAACGGTTCCACGCTTTTTATGGACGAGATAGGGAATCTGCCACTCAATCTGCAGACAAAAATGCTTGTTGCACTACAAAGCCGCAGTATAGTTCCGTTGGGTGATAATACGGCACAAGATATTGACATCCGTCTTATAACTGCAACAAACCGTGACCTTTTTGCTATGGCCGAACGAGGGGAATTCCGTCAGGACCTCCTGTTCCGTATCAACACTATACACATAAACTTGCCGCCTTTGCGTCGTCGCACGGTTGACATTGTACCTCTTGCCGAAAAGTTTATAGTCCATTACTGCGAGAAATACAATAAAGAGCCACTGCTATTATCTCAAGATGCTGCAAGCAAACTCGTTGCTCACCCATTCGAAGGTAATATACGCGAATTGCAGAACATTATGGAAAAAGCTGTTATCATGTGCGATAGCAACTGTATAAAACCGGAGCATATGCAGTTGTATGTATCACGCAGCAACATAACTACACAAACATCAACTCTTGAAGATATTGAGAGAAAAGCCATTGCCGATGCCATAGATTCTTGTGGTGGAAACCTCACATTGGTTGCACAGCAGTTGGGCATAACACGCCAGACACTTTACAATAAGATAAAACGCTACGGTTTATGAGAATAAGACACCTACCGCTTTACAGAATAGTGATACTTACGGTCACTTTGGTGACTCTTTGTATTCTGACCGGGTGGTTGGTTGCCAGAGAACATTATGGTTACCTATCTGTGATCATAATTGCCATAATATTTACAGCATGGCACCTGATAGATATATATAGAAACTTTATCAAAAAGTTGAGTTTTGTGTTCAATGCCGTACGCAACAATGATTTCACATTCCGTTTTATCGACAATCCCAGACATTCCGGGAACTCCATAATCAATTATTCACTGAACCGCATAAAAGATGTTCTTGAAGAGACAAAGGCTAAGATTGAAGATAAGGAGCGATATTATGAAGCTATTATAGAATGTGCAAATATTGGCATCATCATTATAATGGAAAACGGCACTGTTGTAAAGACAAATAGTAAGGCTCTACAAATGCTTGGCATACCTCTGTTAAGCCATATCGACAGATTATCAACAATTTCAAAAACATTGGTCGAAGCACTTCATACAATCTCTTCACGAGAACAAAAGAGTGTATGCTATCAAAGTGAAGTGGGCAAGATAAATCTGATGCTGAACTGCTCAAACCTTGAACACGAAGGAAAAAA
>JAEIGA010014338.1_pt1 | contig 12071 bp, 33 predicted proteins | sample 9270691 | NCBI WGS metagenome assembly JAEIGA01 (sample SAMN17057246, study PRJNA624740) | gut metagenome | biome: biome; isolation source: fecal sample | host: Bos grunniens | place: China: Xizang | collected 2019
ATTGTAACCTCACGAAGATTTGCAAATACACTCTCCGTAATCTCATTATATCGTGGCTTACGGCAACGATAAGGAGTGTAACTTTCGTAATACTTAATTGTAAATTCTACCTTAATCATAGTCTTATTGTTTTTAATTAACTTTCGTACTGCAAAGATAAGTAAAAAAATCCAAATAAACAAATTATTTGGACTTTATTTTCAAAAATTATTCAATTGGTACTTCAAATAGACTTACGCAACTATGGTTTTTTGCATAATAACCCTCTTCGTATGCCTCAAAATTGTATTTATCATCGTATGCAATAACCCATTCATTTTCAGTTGCAAGTCTGCGTTCCTCATCTACAACCTCGCAAAAAAACCTTACTGCATTTTCAAGAGAATTAAACAATCTAACCTCATCAGTTATTGTTTCATAATCACTTACAATATGTGTTTTAACACACCAAACATATTTTATTTCCATAATTTACTCTTCTACTTTTGGATATTTACTATATGAATAAGGTACAATCTCGTTAGGTGCAAGATTAGTAAGATAATTGATAATATCAATGTTATCCTTAAACACACCATCTTCAATCATTATCGCCAAACTCTTAACGAAATCCTTTGCAGGTTTATACCCCTTATTGAAATTATTTACAATAATCTCAAAAATTGGAATACCACCTACCTTTGCAACAAATGCAATCTTATTAACTGCATTGTTAATACTCTCTTTTGTTACTTTTGCCATAATATAATAAATTAAAATCTTGCAAAATGGTTTATATCTTCCTTTAAGGTTGAAATAATATCCTTAATTGTAAAAGAGTTTCTATCAAGAAATTCCTTTGAATAACCCCCATTTTTTTTTGCATCATTTCTATCCTTATAAAACATAATATCGCAATCATCACTACGACGAGGATTATAATCTACTACAATTAAGCAACTATCAAGTTTACCAATATCAATTTTCTTTGCCATACTAATACCAAATTACTCGTTTATCATTATAAAACTCGCTTTCATCATCTACCTCTACAATTTGGATAATCTCCAAATCACAATGTCCTACATCTGCATACTCAATACCCGATTTTGCTTGCTCAAATGCTTCTTTGATAGCAGTTTCATCATCTTTACACCAAATATAATCACTATCGGGAGTAAAGAAAAACTCATTTATCTCACATTCGTTGTAGTCAATTCTATAAAGTTTATTTTCCATAACCTTATTGTTTTAATCGTGGTACAAAGATAAGTAAAAAAATCCATATATCCAAATTTTATATGGATTATTTTTATATTTTTATCTACCTATTTGTTCTTTTAATTGGTCGATTACACTTTGGATAACCTCAATAGGATATTCTACCCAATTAAAAGCCTCTTCACTCTCTTTTTCGTGAAACTCAATAGTACCATCGCCAAAGATAAGCACTCCGTTAATGTGTCCATTATTATATGGAATTGTATTATCAAGAGTAACATACTCCATATCTTCCCAAGCAAGTTCATTATCCTCGCTGTCATACATAATGTCATCATTTACTTTAATACCACTCGCAACAATGGTTAATGATAACAATGTATCAAAAATGTCTAATTTCTCTAAAATACTCATAATCTTACCAAATTATAGGTTGAACAATAGTATAACCAAATCTGCACTCACAACCTTTGTTATACTCTCTTTGTGCATAAGTCTTTGCCTTTTTTACAATGTCATCTACAAAGAGCATTTTTATATCTTCATTCCACTCCTCATATTTGGGATTACCAGCCAATTCATCACGACTAATAGTATCTTTTACCCATTCCTCTGCCTTTTTCCAAGAAGAAAAACAAGTAATATCCCCAACACCGATTGCCAATGCTCTATCAACGCCATTGTCATTGTAGAACGCTTTTCTAATTACATATACCATAGTCGTATTGTTTAATTGTTTTTAACTGATGCAAAGATAAGTATAATTTTCCATATATGCAAGAAAAAAGGGAAAAATTTTTATTCTTCCCTTAATTTTTTTACTCTACATCTTCAAAAAGTTCTTCCTCATTTGCTTTTACCCATTCATATACCTCAATAAGTCGGTCAATATCCATATTATCAAGATATACACTATCGTTGGAGCAAGCATTACTGCAATCAAACTCTATGTATTTGCCATCATTGCCGAGATACAAGTTAATTCTATCCAATGTGTAGGTAGAGTAATCATCATCAAAAGATACTCCGTCAATGATTACAGGGCAACCCTCGCAAACATAACAATCAACACTATTGGTGTCGTGAGTTTCCAAAAGAGAAATCAAATAGTTCTCAATCTTATCACGCAAAACCTTAACCTCGTTTCTAAAATTTGCAATAGTCTTTTCCATAGTTTTAATCATTTAATTGTTTAACTTAATTTTGATAGTGCAAAGATAAAACAAATTTTTCAATTTTCCAAATAAAAAGGGAAAAATTTTCATTCTTCCCTTATTTTTTTTTACTTTTGGTTTCAGTTTAATAAACTTTATAAGATATAACATCTTCCTTATTTGCGTTGAGGAAAATCTCGAACATCTCGAAATCATCATCATTGACAGATACATCTACCCAATAGTATCCCTCACGCTCACGCTCCTCTTCATCATTTACCCACACATAGTCAGGCAATTCCAAGTCGTTATACAAACTCAATCTGATTTCTAAATTTACCATAGTTGTAATGTTTTAGTTGTTGTTCTTATTTATAGTGCAAAGATAATACAAAAAAATGACATTTCCAAATAAAAGGGGAGAAAAATTACTCTCCCCTCTCATTTTTTTCTTTGTTGAGGTATTCTTTGATGCGTTCAATTATCCAATCTCCACAATCTACAATATCTCCACAACCAAAAGACATAGTAATATCATACTTATTTTTCATTGGTATATCCTTTATTGTAGGTGTGTTCATAAAACCACCCTCAAACTCAACTACACATAGTTCATCACTATTCCTATGCTCATATACCCAAAAATGAACAAGTTGTTTAGCACCATAAGTAAGTGTGAAAATATAACCCTGCTCTCTGCAATTCTCACATCTACCAACTTGTAACTCTCCCTCTGCTTTACTCTTTTCTTTATTCCAAGTAAGATATTCTACCTTACTTTTACCCATAGTACGAAGATATGCCAATACACATTGTGCTTGCCAATTTGCTCCGTCTTCCATATAATACTTAATGTTAATCATAATCTTAATATCTTTTTCTTTGTTCAACAATTCTCAAAGTCCATTGAGGATATTTCTTTTGTATTTCAGCACACTTGCGTTCAGCGTTACCCTTTCTCTTATATAGACTCGGTTGGAGTCCATAACCACTCATAGCACAACAATAAAATACTCCGTTGCTATGCAAAATTGAATTGTTATCGTTTACAATGTAATACATAGGCTTAAATTTGTAATTTACAAATACTCATCAAAATCAGTCATAATCTTAAACAATGTTGAGATTTCGATGTCATCAAAATCTATTTCCTCGCCACCATTTAACACAAATGTAATAATGCCCTCGCAAGGCTCTTGCCAAATGGAAACAATACGGAGCATATCATTTGTTGAAAGACCAAAGGTTTCATCAGTTTCCAATACAATATCTACTTTCATTTGGCTTTCTGCTGATGTAAACATCAAATGGCGAGAAAAGTAAAATCTAATCATTTGTCTAACATCATCTTCTTCCATTGTTTTTGCCAATCTCTTAATCTCAATAGGGCATTTGTTCATTAAATGTTCCATAGTCTTATTGTTTAATTAGTGTACGCAACTGCGTATATTGTTTTTAACTGATGCAAAGATAATACAAATTTTTGAATTATGCAAATTTTTAGGGCATTATTTTTATATAACACCCTAAAATTTTTATTTTACTTTTCTATAAAGGTAAGTGTGTGGATAATTGGCTGACTTGGTACAACCTCAATAGTTACCTTAATAGAGTTCTCAATTTCGGGAAAATCTACAATCTTCATTCCCTCTAAATGTGCTTTCAAGCAATCCTCTTTACTCCAAAACTCATCTTTGCGTCTTGTGAGAATTACATTTAGACCATTCTCGTTCATTACAAGATTTTTGATGTAGGAAGATGTCTTTTCTGCACAATGACCATTCCAACCCCAAGACTCTTTGAAAGAATAATGGCTACCTGGAAATACACCGAGAATATGTCCCATCATTTCAAACTCAAACTCAAAACCACCTCTGCCACTTTCAAGATGAGCAAAATAATCCTCTTTTGACCAAAAATATCGGGTATGATAAACAATATCGTTTCTCCACTCTATACCATACGGAGTTTGAATAAGTAAACACCAACCGCCAACATCGTGTTTACGAATACATTTAGCAAATTTTACTTTTGCATCATCATCAAAATTGGTAAAATTAGATGCCATAAGGATTTTAACGGCAACCAACTCATTGCCCATAACCACATATAACAACTGATTAAATGGAATGTTTTTAGGAGCATATTTATCAAGATATAACTCGGAAGATGAGTTATACTTACCACCACTCAACAACTCCTTAACATTCTCGTTGAGGTCTTTCATCTTAATTGTCTGCATTTTCATAGTTCTATTGTTTTAATTGTTTAACTTAATTTTGATGGTACAAAGATAATATATCTTTTTGAATTTTCCAAATTTTAGACCAATTATTTTTCAAAAAAGTTTATTTATTTTGCCCGCCCAAACTCGTTTTGTTTTGTGCTACAAAGGTAAGGAAAATAAATGACATTTGCAAGTTTTATGCTAATTATTTTCAAAAAAAAAATACCCACCCTATGAGTTAAGGGTGAGTATAAAACCATTAGTATAAGTATTAAATAAAGTTAAATCATATATCGTTTAATAGGTCATATCTCTAATGCGTACCATATCTGCATCGGTTTTAAGGGATTAACAATAGCAATTAAATAAATGTATTATATATAGTTCGGGTTTCCCCTACGGCTTTCCTCTAATGCTTGTCATAAGCAAAATTTCAAAAGTTAATATCTAAAAATTACAAAAATCATTATTAAACTAATCCATATCAGTTAGGGAGGAGGTCGTGTATTCATATTATAAAAGTATTAAATGTTAAACCTATTTTTGACACTCTTAAATGTTGTTTCTTAATCTATACTATGGGTACAATCTTTGAAATTCTCAATATCATACTCACTAACGAGGTCATCTACAACTGCATAGTTTGCATCGTTTTCATCATCAAACAAACCTTTCAAATAAGATTTATTCAATACATCATACTCGTCAAGTTCATCATTGCTGACTACCATAAATGAGTAACCATTTCTACCCGATACATCAATCTTGTAATAGTGTTTTCCGTTCTGCTCCATATCATTTGTTTTTTAATTGTGATACAAAGATAAGACAAATTTTTGATATTTCCAAATTTTTTGAGGATTATTTTCAAATTAAATTTTTTTAATCTCTATATCCCAATCCTCGCCAAAGATACAACCCTCACTAATGAGTTTAGTAATATGTTCCAACTTTGTTACCAACTCCTCTCGGTTTTCACTCTCCAAGCTAATTGTCAATACCGCATCTACCATAACTAATACGATTTAGTCGCTTTCAATGTACTCTTAAAATCTTTCAAAGCCTTTGCTTTTGCCTTTCGCTTTGCTGAAACAAGGTCTTTTGCCTTAACAACATATTCATCAGCAAAACCAATTCCCTCTACATAAATTACAAACTCTTTCATAGTTCTATTTGTTTAAGTTCTACGATGCAAAGATAGGTATAATTTTTGAATTATGCAAATTTTATCGCAACTTTTTTCCACAATGAGGACAAAAATTCCACTCATTATCTTCATTTGTTGGAATATAATCTACAACCCACTCCTCTTTATATGGAATAATGTACTCTATATCTGTTTCAAATGAACGGACTATAACTGCGTTTATAAATAAACATTTATCGGTAAATCTATCTACAATATCAATAACCATAGGTTGTGAAATGATTTCGCAATCAGTATCCATAAGAAAGCCATATACATTCTTATTATCAACCATTCTACAATTATCAGTATTGTATTCAGGTCGGTAAATTTTACCTATAAGCCCCGATGATTTGGTCTGCTCTCTTTTACCTTTATCCAACAAGCCCCACTCAAAAAACAATACACGATAATGTTTGTTATAAAAATCATTGTTAGGCACAACAACATCTACAAAAAGATAAGTTTTACCCTTAACACACTCCGTATATGGATTGTGAATGATGATGCAAGTTTGTCCATATAACATTGGATTACGACAAGTACCCGACAAATCTTTCGAATATGAGCAATCTTTTACAATGTATCTACGACCAATAAGTGATTTTTCCATAGTTCTTTTTATTTTAATTTTGTACTACAAAGATAAGTATAATTTTTGAATTATGCAAATTTTTTGAGGATTATTTTATTCTTTTATAGGTATGTGTTGAAGAATAACAATCAGTTTCATCTTCATCACTTACACACTCGCTATCTAACCCCCAACCGAGTTCTGCCATAAGTTCATCGCAATACTCGTGTCCGTGTTTCCAATCGCCCCACTCTATATTAACATCTACCATATTGAAATCATTTGGATATACAAATGTTTCAGCAGGTATGCCCTTTTCTTTCAAATAACCCTCAATTTTGAGAATTTCATCAAAATACTCTTGTTGTGTCATAATCTTATTGTTTTTAATTGTATGACAAAGATAGGTATTTATTTTCAAATATGCAAATTTTTTGAAGATTATTTTTACCTTTGTTTTACTTTTTTATAATTTGTTTTCATTCTACAACCTCTATTTTTAGGTGTTTGAACAAATTTAAGGTCGCAGTCAGGTAGAATTATAACCCTAAAATTTTCAGTTAATTCTCTACCACAATCAGCACAACGATAAATTGTACCCTCACTATTAGTGTCTTTATAAACTCTTTCGTGGATAATGTCTGACCAATCACAACCACTACATTTTTCGAGTGCTATCATAGTTCTATTGTTTTTAATTGTACTGCAAAGATAAGAAAAAAATTTGAATTATGCAAATTTTTAACCTACAATTTTCTTATAAAGTAGTTTTTTTAGGTCAGCACAAGTCATATCATCGAGAGAATAACCCATTTTTTCAAGTACCTCCAATCCCTCATAAGTTTCCCCGAAAATTTGTAAGTTGCTCTTATTAGTATTAACAACCTCTTGTTTCGTATATTTTTCACTAATAAGTTCCTTAATTCGTTCAGCACTATATTCTGACAAATATATATTATTATACACTTTATAGCGAATAGTATAACCACTCCAAAATGTTTCAACAATGGAGTAATCTTTTCCATTTATTACAAATTTTTCACCTGTCTTATATGGATATTCCTCATAAAAACTTTTAAGATTATGAGTTTCCCAATCAGTAATCAGCATATACTCCTCAAAGACTGCTCTAATAACACTTGTATATGGGCAAATAAAATAGAAATATCTATAATTTTTACCTTCAAGATTTTTGCTATTTACACCACCAAGCATTTCCAATGTCTTGATAACCTCATTACCATTTTGGTAATCTCCCCTAATTGCTAAATACTTTTTCATATTCTTTAATTGTTTTAACTTGATGCAAAGATAAGAATAATTTTTGATATTTCCAAATAAAATGGGGATTATTTTTCAACAATCCCCAAAAAACAATTAAAACTATGTTTATGGATAAGTATATCCAAGTGCTTTTCGTAGTTTTTGACTGCGACTCAAACCTCGTGTTGGCTTACCCTCCAAAGAGTCATAAATCCAGCCAGCAGTTTCAACCATATAGTCAATGTTGCGTTCAATGTGTGGGAAAATAGCATTATAGCCACCCTCGCCATCAGTATCCCTCAACTCAATTACAAGGTCTTTGAGAGCCTTAAACTCCTCACTCCCATAAAGAGCATTAAGAGCATTATTCAATCTTTCGTTATTCTCCTTTGTCATAATGTTATTGTTTTAATTTGTTGGTACAAAGATAAATATAATTTTTGACAATTCCAAATTTTATATGGAAAAAATTAAATTCTTGTTGCTAAATTTAACATTGTAACCATTTCCGTACAAGTTAAAACTGAAAGGTCATAATCAGTTAAACCCTCTATAATAGTCTTTACTGCATTTCTTGTTGAAATGATACGACCATTGTTCTCTAAATCTCTACATCTATTTTGGTCGTCAATATCAAACCAATCCATTTTTGCACGATGAGTTACTTTAAGTAAAACATTACACTCATTCGTAGTCAATTCAATTTTTCTTGCCATAGTCTTTATTGTTTAATTTTGTACTGCAAAGATAAATAAAAAATTCCATATATGCAAATTTATATGGAATTATTTTTTAATTTTTTTTACAATGACTTAATAAAGTGTTGTAGTTTCTCTTTATACTCTGCGAACTCCTCTTTGTGATTATCATTCACATACAATACCATTTCAAAGAGTGCATCTACAAGATGTCCGTTGTAACTCTCGTCTTGTGGCATTACATCATCACAACCAATCGCACAAATTGTTTCGTGTGTCTTTGGGTTATAGTATCGTACTGACAATACATCAAAGGCAGTCTTATAAATCTGCAAACAATACATATTCCCATTAACCACGATGCAAGCAGGGAGCAACTGCATCAACTCCTCAACTCCAAAGTGTGTTTCGTTATGTCTATCTCTCTCGGACAATACACACAACCCCAACTCCTCTAATTTCAACATCTGCTGAATGTTGAGGGTGTTTCGTGTTACTCGTTTCTTGTAAATTTGTGTTGCATCAGTTCTCATAGTCTTTAATTGTTTTAATTTGACAATGCAAAGATAAAGCAAATTTTTGAATTATCCAAATTTTTTAACGATTATTTTCTCTAAAATATAAAATTGTAAAATCTCCAATAGGTGTGTCAGTCGCAGTTCTTTTGAATAATAGTTCAAAATTAACATCTTTCATTAGGGTGATTACATTTTCAAAATCTCCCTCAATTTTTATTGCTAAATGAACACCATACTCAAATGTTTTACCCCACCAAATATCATCTATTGGAATGTTTATATTATAGGCTCTTAAATAATCATATACTTGTCTTATTGTTTCCATATATTTTTATATTTTTATTCTTCCACAATTTTTCCAAGATACATCATAATATCTCCATAGTGAATATCTTGCTCATCAAGGTCATATAAACCACGATAATAAAGAATATCATCAGCAATTCCACCCTTATCACTCAAAACCTCATCAAGTGTCAGATATTCCATACGAATAGTTTTAGGCGCATTTGGAAACTCTGCATCATCATCAATTAAAGTACCCTCTGCATAGCCATCATAGCACACCATACGATATGGTACCTCACTATAACCTGCAACCTCTACCAAAGCCTCTTCTTCAATGATAAAATCTTTATTCTCCATAGTTTTATTGTTTTTAATTGTGGTACAAAGATAAATAAAAAAAATGAAACCTCCAAATTTTTCGGAGGTTTTTTTACTAAATAATAATTATTTTTAGCATTTTGACAACAAGATGTCAATTTCCTTAATCAACTCTCCATAGAACTCAAAGTCCCATAGTCGAATTAAGTTCGCCATTGGATTGGTTGAAAAATTCACAGGGTTGTTCTGCAATCTTACTTTTACATAACCTTTCTTGGTAGTTTCAAGATACTCTACCAACTCCTCTTTTGTTACATCACCAATAGATGCGTTAAGATTTTGGAAGTATGCCAACATCTTTTCGTTTTTATAATGTTTCTCTGCACTTGACGAAAGGAAGTCGCCAAACTCATTGTAGTGGAAATTATCCTGATAGTCATCGTGGATAGCAAGACATTTCTCGGTCTTTGCTTTTACATAAGATGTAATCTTTTTCATAGTGTTTGCTATTAGTTGTTATGTTTCTTATTTCTGCTACAAAGATAAACATAATTTTTGAATTATGCAAATAAAAAGGGAATTATTTTTCAATAACCCCCATTTTTTTTAATCTTGCAAAACATCTTCCGTGATTGTTACCTCATAAATAACATCAGCGATAGGCAACTCACAACTCATATTGCACCAAACACCATCGCAATTTACCAACACCGCCATAGGTTTTAGTTTATTAACTATGATTGCATCAAGTGGGTGCAAAATATCATCAGTGTATTTGTTGATATTTTTATTGTAATTCATAGTGTACTTAATTGCACCCTCTAATGAATTAAATGCCTTAATGTGTGAAATTGAAAAATCACTTGTGAAAATTGAAACAATAAATACCTTTTTCATAACTATATTTTAATTTTTGAATTATTAAAGAAAATTTTCGTGAATGGTGTCGCTAACTCTAAACCACCAATTATCCCCCCTCAACTCTCTTGTAACACAAATATCCTCACTTGGAATATCCATATACATTGTTACTGCCATATCAGCAATGAGCGAGTTCATTGTGTCATCTGCATCTTTATCATTCCTACAAGGATAAACCTCTGCGTAATACTCGCCATCAGTTCCCATTGTTTCTGCTACTACAATATGCAAAATATCCATATACTAAAATTTTTAAGTTATTAAATTTATCTTACATCTCAAACATTTCATCGTATGCACTTATATACTCCTCGCACATATCACGCACCCACTTTGCGTACTTTCGTTCTGAATTAGACAATTCTTCGCATTCTTCTAACGCTCCAACACAATCTGCTAAATCGCTATATGTATTCTCAAATCTGCAATAACTCATATTTGCCATAGCCTAATCTATTTTATTTATAAGATTTTTATATTTATCATCAATCTCTTTAACATTTTCGGTATGTTGCTTTGTAACCATATAAATTGTTTGCAACATAATTACCAACATAAAACAAGCGAGTGGAAGATACCAAGTTATTTCGAATTCTAAACCCAAACCTTTAATGAAAAAGGCAATAGCAGTTTCCAATCCCATTGAAAGCATAAAGGTTTGAAACATAAACCAAAAACCATTTTCAATCTTCTCCCATTTCTTTCGTGAGTTCAATTCCTTAATTCTCTCCTCTTTCAAAATCTTTTCCATAGTCTTATTGTTTTAATGTTTAACTTATCTGGGTACAAAGATAAGTAAAAAATTCCATATATCCAAATAAAAAGGGTAGAAATTTACTCTCTACCCTAATTTTTTTAATTATAATAGTTAATAAACCCATCAGGGCTATGTTTAGGTGTTACTAATGCGTAATCATTGTTTTCTAAAATGATTATATTATTACAAATTGTCTTTTTCATATTGTTTTATTTTTATTTACCTACCAAAACATAACCACTCGGTAAGTCATAGTTCTTGTTTTTCTCATTCCATTTACCATAGTCATCAAAGTCATCTTTGAAAGGACAATAGTCCAAAATGCCGTGATAAACAATCTTACCATTTCTACCATTGTAAACAGTTACAATGTCATCTTCAAACTCTATCTTATTTCCCTTTGGAATAATGTTCTTTCCCATAGTTATATTTTATTTATCAATTACATCAATTTCTGCGATATGAAGATTGAGCGAGGTATTTTTACTCTCAATGAAAATCTCAACACTATCAGACTCTATTTCCCAAATATCATACTCGTCTAACTCGCTTTCAATGAGATTGAGTTCTTCATCTACAAATTGGTTGAGGTATGAATTTTTAAGATACCACTCCAATATCTCTTTTATTTTACGAATAGCAATATCCATAGTAGCACAAGCAATGATATTTGTTCCTTCATCATCTACACCGTCATAACAATACTCGTCATAAACCAAAAAAATCTTCTCCATAGTTTTAATTATTTTAATTTTGTACTGCAAAGATAAGTATAATTTTTGATATATGCAAATTTTAAGAGATATATTTTACTCTTTTACATAAACATTTTTTACATATAGTTCGTAAAATCTCTCAAAATCCATATCAAGAATTACCTCTTTTACATCGCCTAAAAAGTTTCTTTTTATTGTGATATACAATGCATTAACCTCAATAGAAATGTTATCCTCATAAAAAGATACTA
>JAEIGA010014339.1_pt1 | contig 12069 bp, 8 predicted proteins | sample 9270691 | NCBI WGS metagenome assembly JAEIGA01 (sample SAMN17057246, study PRJNA624740) | gut metagenome | biome: biome; isolation source: fecal sample | host: Bos grunniens | place: China: Xizang | collected 2019
GCGCGCCTTCTCTTACGAGGGCTACTACATCGATGAGATCGACAACATGGACGATTACCGCCGGGTAACGCAGGAGATCCTGCCCTTTGACGAGGCGGACGCGAAAATCTTTGGTTAATTGAATAATGACAGATTGGAGAAACACTATGTCTGAAAAATTCACCTACGGCTATAACAGCGAACAATTCAAAAAGTTCAAAAAGTATGCTTGGCTGATGCTGCTGAGCTTCGGCTTCACCTACCTGTTCTTCTACAACGGCCGCCAGAACATCAACCTGGTGCTGCCGCTGATGAAGCAGGAATTCCAGTCTGATCTGGGCACGCTGGGCGTGGTCTCCTCTGCGCTTTTCTGGTGCTATGCCTTCGGTCAGCTGGTCAGCGGACGTCTCGGTTCCTTTTTCGGCTACAAGAAGCTGATGATCTTCGGTGTGGTCTCTTCGGCGATCCTGAACGTGGCCATCTCCTTCCAGCATAACCTTTGGGTCATTGCGGTGCTTTGGGGTCTTAACGGCTTCTGTCAGGCAATGGTCTGGTCCAACGGCGTGGGCGTTATCAACAAGTGGTGGCCCAAGGAGAAGCGCGGCTTCGCCTCCGGTCTTGCCACCGCCTTCTCCGGTGTCGCGCAGGCGGTTACCTATCTGACCGTCAACTGGTGCTTGATCCTCAACCCCGAATGGACTTGGCGCGCTGGTTTCCGTCTGCCCATCGTCCCGATGGTGCTGATTCTGATTGCCTTCATTTTCTTCTTCAAGGAAAAGCCCGAAGACGTGGGCCTCAAGCCCTTTGAGGAGGCGGATAAGTCGCTGGATGCCAGCGCTGCGGCGATGGAAGCTGAGATCGCGAAGAAGGGCTTTTTCTATCCCTACAAGCTGCTGTTCAGCGAACCCAAGGTTCTGCTGTTCTGCCTGATCTCCGCCATTGCAGGCATCGGCCGCTACGGTCTGTTGACGTGGATTCCCACCTACTTTACCGAGGAACTGGGACTGACCCTGAAGGACGATATGTTTACCTATATCGTTCTGCCGCTTGGTCAGGCCTGCGCGATGTTTGTCTTCCCCTTTATTACCGATAAGGTCTTTAAGGGCAAGCGAGAGCCGATGCTGATTTTGGCATCCATCGTGGCGTTTGTCGGTATGATTTGCTTCCCGATGTTCAAGAGCCAGCTCCCTGCCACCATTATGCTGTTCGTCGTCGGCGTTTTCAGCATGGTAACAGGTGTGATCTGGGCCGTCGCCGGCGATATGGGCGGCCGCGCCCTGTCCTCTACCGTTGTTGGCGTTCTGGACTGGGCCGTCTATATGGGCGCTGCCATCCAGGCGTCGGTCTTCGGCTTCGTGCAGGAGCAGTTTGGTTGGTCCGCCATCTTCGTTACCATCGGCTGTCTGTATATCATCCTGCTGGTGCTGACATTGGCTGCTCGTAAAATGAAAATGAAAAAACTGTAATACCGATAAAAGCGAGGTGAATTTCACCTCGCTTTTGTTTTATCCCCCTTGTCAATCGGGTGTGTGTATGGTAAAATAAAGTGTATGACTTTTTTCTCTGAAAGGAGATTATTATGACGGACATTCAACACACCGACAATTCTTCTCGCCGCATCATCCGCGCGTGCGCGCTGACGATGGTGTTTTTGGTGCTTGGATTGGTCGTGTTTCTGTGGCTGCGCCACGCATTTCTACAAGAGAACGGCGGTGCCGACGGGCAAGTAAACACCCTGCAGATGGCGCTGTACACCGTGGGTGGCGGCGCGCTGGTCGCGCTGCTCGGTACGCTGTTTGCGAAAGCTTGCCTGCCGACAGGGGAGAGCCGTCAGCGCAGCGTGTGGGCGTGTCCTCTCGCCGCCGCAGGGCTCGGTCTTGCGCTGATGTCGCTCGCGTACGTGTGGCTCGGCGTGTGGCCCGTAGGGGGGAAATCCATCCTGATGGTGGATATGCACCATCAGTACGCGCCGCTGATGAGCGAATTGCGCCATATGTTCATTGAGGGCGCAGATTTCACCTATTCCTTCCACATCGGACTCGGCGCGAATTTCATTCCCTGCTTTGCGTATTATCTCGCCAGTCCGCTGAATCTGCTGCTGCTCTTCTTCTCCGAAGCGCATCTCGCAGAAGCGATTCTCGTCATCACCTTAATTAAAAATGCGCTCGCCGCGGCGGCCTTTGCCGCTTGCGCGCAGTACATCTACCGCAAGCGCAATGCCGCGGTGGTGGTCGTGTCGGTGATGTATTCGCTGATGCTGTATATGCTCGCCTATTCCTGGAACATTATGTGGCTGGACGTGGTGGCGCTGCTGCCCGTCGTTGTGATGTGCTTTGAGCGGATGCTGCGCGAGCGTAAGTGGCTCGGCTACGTGCTGACGCTGGCACTCGCGCTGTTCAGCAACTACTACATCGGCTTTATGCTGTGCGTGTTCCTGGTGCTGTATTTCATCGTCTGGCAGCTGCGCGAGGAGCGCACGCTGGAAGAACGCGCACTTGGCACGGGGCTGTTTGCAGGCGGCTCGCTGCTCGGCGGCGGTCTTGTGATGGCGCTGCTGCTGCCGACCGCGATTGCGCTCGGGCGCACCTCGGCGGCAGGGGACACCTTCCCCGATTTTAAGGCGACCTTTGAAATGTTTGACCTGTTCGGGCGGATGTTCTACGGCGCGACACCCACCATCCGTTCGGGCAACCTGCCGAATTTGTATTGCGGCCTGGCGACGGTACTGCTCGTGCCGATCTACGCCACCCAGCAGTCGGTACCGCTGCGCCGCCGCATTTGCTATACGCTGCTGCTCGCGGTGATGCTGGTCAGTTGCACCATCAACCAATGGGATATCGCGTGGCACGGTCTGCACAGCCCCAACGACCTGCCGTATCGTTTCTCGTTCCTGACGTGTTTCGTGATGCTGCTGATGGCGGCGCGCGTGCTTACCCACCTGACGCAGGTAACCCCCAAACAGATTCTCGGCAGCTTAACGGCGAGCGCCGCATATCTCATTTTGTGGGAGAAGTTCGGCGGCGAGAAAGCCCCCGACTCGGAGCTGCTGTATCTCAACCTGCTGCTGCTCGTCATTTATGCGGTGGTGCTGCTTATCGGTGCCACGCGGCGCGTACCCGTGCGCGCAGAACGGCTGCTGCTTTTGTGCGTGGTAACGCTCGAATTGCTGTTCGGCTCGGCCAGTACGCTGGATACGATGGACGGCAACGAATATTTCACCTTACAGCAAAACTATGTGGACAACGATGCCACCGCAGCGACCGCGGTGGCGGTCAAGCGTGCGCAGCAGATTGCCGAGCAGGCAGGGGACGAGTTCGCTCGTATCGAGTATCTGCCGCGCAGCACCTGTATGGACACCGCCCTGCATCATTACAAGGGCATCACCACCTTCGCGTCGAGCAACTCCTATAACACCACCCTGTTTATGGGCGACCTTGGCTACGCCATCAACGGCGTCAACAGCTATCTGTATCACAGCTTTGTCGCGCCTGCGGATTCCCTGCTGGGGATTAAATATGTCATTCTCAATTTCTCCATCAGCAATCACAGCCAACTGAAACTGGTCGATTCGCTCGCGGTAGGCGGTGAGAATCGCTACATCTACGAGAACACGATGGCGCTGCCCGTCGGCTATTATGCGACGGATGCCGTGCGCGATTACGTCGGCGCGGATTATGCGCCGTTCGATAACCAGGAATTGCTGTACAGCAGCATTCTCGGCACGGATGCGGAGATTTATTATCCCCTCGACCTTGAACCCGAGGACGACGATTCGTCCATCTACGGCAGTTCGTTCGTCAAGAGCGGTGTCATCACCGAAGGAAGCTTCAGCGGCACCGTCGAAGAGCGCGGACAGTATTTCGCGTTTGTGGATTGCCGCGCGGCGGACAGCATCGGCGTGGCGGTGTATAAGACGGACGGCGAACAGCAGAACCATTGGAACGTTACCACCCACGAGCCGTATGTCATCGACCTCGGCACGCTCAGCCCCGAGCAGAAGGTAGAGGTAACCATCTCTGCCGAGAATGCGGTGTCGGGCAACATCCACGTCGTGCGGTTGGATACCGCGGCGCTGGAAAGCAGCGTTGCCGCGATACGTGAGCACGGGCTGACGGTTACCGAAAGCAGTTCGACCTCGCTCACGGGTACGGTAACCGCCCCTGCAGACGGCGCGCTGTTCTTGTCGATTCCCTACGACAGCGGCTGGACCGCCACCGTGGACGGCAAGCCGGCACAGACCTTCGCCGTGGATAAGGATGACACGGGCGAGGACGGCGCGATGCTGGCGGTGGAGATGCCTGCAGGCGAGCATACCGTGGTGCTGGGCTACCGCGCCCCCGGTCAGATTATCGGTCTGATTATCAGCATTGTGTGCGCGGCAATCATTGCGGCGCTGTGGTTTATCGAGCGTCGTCTCGCGCGCAAGCGCATAAAGAGCGCACCCGTTATCCAATCCGCGCCGGAAGAAGAAAAGGAAACCCCTGCGGAGGAGGACACCTTCACCGAGTTCTTGCGTGAGGTTGCCGAGCCGCCTGCTGAGGCGGCACCGAGCGCAGAACCTGCGCCCGAGAACGAGCCGACGGCAGAACCCACCATCGAGCAACCCTCTGCTGAGGAAAAACCGACCGAATAAAAATAACGCCCCTGCGAAGACATTGTCTTCGCAGGGGCGCTTTCTTTTTGATTGGAAATTACCGCTCCTCGCGGAAGTAGGGCAGACCGAGCGCCTGCGGCGGCTGATGCTTTTTGCTGCGGATGCTGGTGAACACCAACACGACGATGGTAACGATGTAGGGGAGCATCTTAAACAGCTCCTTGCCTGCAAAGCTGACACCGACGATATAGCTGCTCGCCACGTACAGCGCACCGAACACGATGGAGCCGAGGATGGCGAGGTTGGGCTTCCACACGGTAAAGATGACCAGTGCGATGGACAGCCAGCCGATGGCATCGACACAGTATTCCCAGTTGCCGTTAAGGTAGTCCATAATGAAGGACAGACCGCCAAGTCCCGCAACGCCGCAGCCGACACAGGTTGCCACGTAGCGGTAGAGGGACACGTTGATGCCTGCGGCATCGGCGGTGGCAGGGTTTTCGCCCACCGCGCGCAGATGCAGACCGACGCGCGTGCGGTTGAGCACGAAGGTGGTAACCAACGCAATAGCCAACGCGAGGTAGACCAGAATGCCGTGGTTGAGGAACAGCTCGCCGAACCAGCCGAGCTGCTTCGCGAAGGGCAAGGATGCTGCGAAATACTTGCTGCCCTTGGTGAAGATGGTGGAGGCCTCGTCGATGATATACTCGGAGATGCCGATACCAAGCGTGGTGATGGCAAGACCCGTAACGTTCTGGTTTGCGCGCAGGGTAACGGTGAGGAAGCTGAACAGCAGACCCATAATGGCACCGCCGAGGATAGCGGCGATGATGGGCAGGATCACAGCGACGACAGGGATGACGTTGCGCCCGACGGCGGTGAAATAGAGGTATTCCACATAACAGCCGCACGCCGCGCCGACACACATCACGCCGGGGATACCGAGGTTGAGGTGGCCGGATTTTTCGGTGATGGTCTCACCCGTGGAGCCAAGCAGGAAGGTCATTCCCAAGCGAATGGCGCTAACTAGAAAGGCCAACATTACGCATTCTCCTTTCTGCTTTTACGTACAACCACGCGATACTGGAGGAAGAACTCGCAGCCGATGATGAACAACAGGATGATACCCGTGATAATATCCGAAATGGAGCTGGGGATGCGGAAGTCGGTGGCTATCTGACCTGCGCCAAGTTCCAGGAACACGACGAGGAACGCGGTCAGCACCATATACAAGGGGTTGAACTTTGCCAGCCAGGATACCATAATCGCGGTGAAGCCGCGTCCGCCTGCGGTGTTGGTGCCGATGGTGTGCGCCGTGCCGCCGACGAGCAGCAGACCTGCCACACCGCACAGCGCGCCGGAAACCAACAGGGTGCGGATGATAACCTTTTTGACGTTGATGCCGATGTAGCGCGCGGTATTTTCGCTCTCGCCGACAACGGTGATCTCGTAGCCCTGCTTGGAGTATTTGAGGTAGATGAACACGGCAATGGTGAGCGCCGCGACCACCAGCACGTTAAGGAGATACGCTTGTCCGCCGACGACCGGCAGTCCGTATTCCGACATGGGATATAACACGCCGGAGCCGTCCTTAACGAATACCTTGAGGAAGTAGGCGACGAGCTGGGTGGCGACGTAGTTCATCATCAGGGTGAACAGCGTCTCGTTGGTGTTCCAGAGCGCCTTGAACACCGCAGGGAGTACCGCCCAGATCATACCTGCCAGAATGCTGGCGGCGATCATAACAACGAAAAGCAGCGGCAACGGCATTGCATCACCGAGGAACATCATCGTTGCGGCACACGCAAGACCGCTGACAAGCACCTGACCTTCGGCGCCGATGTTCCAGAATTTCATTTTGAATGCAGGAGTAACCGCCAGCGCCACGCACAGCAGCATCGCGACGCTCTGCAGCATATTCCACACGCGACGGGACGTGCCGAACGTACCCTCGATCATAGAGCCGTAGACCTCAATGGGGTTTTTGCCCGACAGCAGGGTGATGAGCACACCCGATACCAACAAGGCGGCGAGCACGGCAATGGCGCGCACCAGCACACGATGCTTCCACGTGGTGGCGGATTGGTCGCGCTTGACGATATGGAATAGGGGCGTGCGGTTCTTTTTCACGTTACTTGCCATCATGCTCCCTCCTCTGTCGTTTCTTCGGATTTGGTCATTAACAGACCGATTTCATCTTTCTTAGCGGTGCGCCCGTCGACGATGCCCGTTACGCGACCGCCGTTGATGACCAGAATACGGTCGCACAGTTCCATCAGCACGTCAAGGTCTTCACCGACGAAGATGACCGCCACGCCCTGCTCCTTTTGATGGTTGAGCAGGTTGTAGATGGTGTAGGAGGCGTTGACGTCGAGTCCGCGCACGGGGTATGCCGCCATCAGCACGGTGGGCGCCGAGGCGATTTCGCGGCCGACCAGCACCTTTTGTACGTTACCGCCCGACAACTGTCGTACGGGTGTGGTGGCGCCGGGGGTAACGACCTGCAGGTCGTCGATGATGTGCTGCGCGAGGTCTTTGGGCTCCTTGCGGTGGAGGAACATACCCTTGCCCTTCTGGTAACTGCGCAGCATCATGTTGTCAACAATATCCATATTACCGACGAGCCCCATACCGAGACGGTCTTCGGGGACGAAGGACAGCCGCACACCGAGGTCGCGAATTTGGATAGGGCTCTTGTTCCGCAGATTTTCCTCTGCGCCGTTTTCGGGGTTAATATAGGTGATCTCGCCGTCGGTGAGATGGTGTAAGCCCGCAATGGCTTCGAGCAGCTCGCGCTGACCCGAGCCAGCAATGCCTGCGATGCCGAGAATCTCGCCCGAATAAGCGGTGAAGGAGATATCATTCAGCAGCGCGCGCCCTTCGGCGGTGATGCTGTTGAGGTTCTTGACCGTCAAACGCTCGGTGCGGTTTTTCGGCTCGCTGCGTTGGATGTTGAGCTCCACCTTCTTGCCCATCATCATCTCGGTCAGCCCGGCAGCATCCGTCTCAGCGGTGTTGACGGTGCCGATATGCTCGCCCTTGCGCAGCACCGCCACGCGGTCGGAGATGGACAGCACCTCGTGCAGCTTATGGGTGATGATAACGATGGATTTTCCGTCCTCGCGCATACGGCGCAGAACGGCGAACAGCTTGTCCGTCTCCTGCGGTGTGAGTACGGCGGTCGGCTCGTCAAGAATGAGGATGTCCGCGCCGCGGTACAGCACTTTTAGGATTTCGACCGTCTGCTTTTCGGACACCGACATGTCCGCCACGCGCTTGTCGGGGTCGATGATAAAGCCGTAGCGTTGGGTAATCTCAATGACTTTCTTGCGCACCTCGCTGAGCTTAAACCGCCCCTCGTCCTCGACACCGAGCGCGATGTTTTCGCAGGCGGTGAACACGTCGACGAGTTTGAAGTGCTGGTGGATCATACCGATTTTATAGCCAAAGGCGTCCTTCGGCGAGGCGATGATGACGGGCTCGCCGTCAACCAAAATCTGTCCCTCGTCGGGAAAATAGATGCCGGCGACCATATTCATCAGCGTGGTCTTGCCGCTGCCGTTTTCACCCAGAATGGCTAAGATCTCGCCGTGATACACCTGCAGATCGCATTGGTGGTTTGCCACCACGCGACCGAAGGTCTTGGTGATGCCGCGACATTCCAGCGCGATACGTTTTTCCATAGTCTGTACCTCCGTAAGTCGTAGGGTGAGCAGTTAAACTCGAACTCCGTTTTGGAGAGGCGAATTTTCGCTCATCCTTTGTTAAAATACTCGCCAATACGGCAGTATTGTCTGCGTTTTTGCCTCGGCTGAACAAAAATTCGCTCTTTCCAAAATCGTCGACCGCAAAGCGAGGAGATTTCGAGGGATTTTTGTTTCGATCGGGCGAAGTAATGCTCGCGCCTTGCTGCACGTCGTCAGAGTTTCTGCTGTCCATCGGTTGAAGGCGACGTGCATTGCGTTGCTGTCGCAACGCCGAGACTTGCGCCTTAGCCTTCCTTGGCGAGCACGAGCGGAGCAAAAAGCACCGAAAAATCCCGCTTTGCGGCGGGTTCGGGTTTAACTGCTCACCCTATGGATTTAGGTCCGCCAAAAACAAAGCGCAGAATGTTACCCTTTATCTTTGGCGGGCTTAAATAAAATTCGACATAGGCGGAGCCGAGGCGGCTCCGCCTATGTCGGCAATAGAGTCGATTAGAACTTCTCGTTCAGACGGGAGATGCCGTCGATCTTGAGTTCGAAGTAAGGAGCGGACTGAGTCTTGGACTCCTCGAAGATGCCATTGATGACATTGTCGCCGGTAGCGGCCTTGCCTTCAACAGTGAAGTTCTTGGTGTCGAACACGTGCACGGTGCCTGCCTTCAGGTCGGCAACGGCCTTCTTGATGGCGTCGACGGTGCCCTCAGCAGCCACATCCTGGTTGACGCCGGTCAGCACAACGGAACCCTCAGCGATGCCGCCGCACCAGTCGGTGTCGATCTTCGCGCCGGTGTTCCAGCACTTGATGATGTAGTTGAAGTAGGGAGCCCAGTCGATACGGGAAGAAACGATGAAGGTCTCGGGGCAAGCATCATAGGTGCTGCCGTTGTAGGAGACGTTGGGAACGCCGGCCTTCTCGCAAGCGCCGGGAGCGCCCATGGAGTCAGCATGCTGGGAGATCAGCACGCAATCGCGCGCGAGGAGCGCTTCAGCAGCGTTCTGCTCTTCGACCGGATCGTACCAGGAACCGGTGAACTGAACTTCCATCGTAACGGTCGGGCAAACGGACTTCGCGCCCAGATAGAAGGAGCTGTAGCCGGAGATAACTTCCGCATAGGTGAAAGCGCCGACGTAGCCCATCTTCGCCTTGTCAGCGGTGATCTTGCCCTCAGCGATCATCTCGTTGAGCTTCATACCGGCAGCGATACCTGCGAGGTAACGGCCCTCGTAGATGGAAGCAAACGCGTTGTGGTAGTTCGGGACGTTCTCAAGGTGTGCCTTGTAGCCAGTCGCGTGGCAGAACTGAACGTTCGGGAACTCCTTCGCGGCCTTGAGCATATTGCCCTCGTGGCCAAAAGAGTTGGCGAAGACGATATCGCAGCCCTGATCGACCAGGTCGGCGGCCGCATCATAGCAAGCGGTGCCCTCTTCGGGGACGTTGGTCTTGATGATGACCTGCTCGGGCTTCAGGCCGATTGCCTTGGTCGCAGCATCCGCAGCGTCCAGGAAGTTCTTGTCATAGGTAGACTTTTCGTCGTGCAGGCAGATGTAGCCGATCTTAAAATCGTCCTTCACCTGATAGTCCACCGTCAGCTCGGTAGCCGGCAGCGGGGACTCGCTCATGCCCTTGAGTTCCTCATTGCCGCCGCCTTCGCCGCAAGCGACCAGAGAGAACATCATCAGAATTGCCAGGGTCAATGCCAGGATCTTTTTCATGATTTACTCCTCCGTTTTTTATATTTTAACCGTTCCCACGGTTACAGAGACAAAATCATCCACGCGCGCACGCGCGTAATAAATAGAACTACAGATATATTATAGTCATTTGGACAAGCAATGTCAACAAAATCGCGCACATTCGGGATGGGAAAAATCGACAAAAATTCCCGTCATTTTTGTGCGGCTTGGATGTCGGACAGCAGGGTGTCCCACGCATCGGGATGCCGCACATAGTACAGAGGACATTCTTTTTTCGTAATATCGTAGTGGCGGATGACGGCATCGGTGTCGAGGTCCCCGAGGTTGCATAGCCACGCGGTCAGCCGCACGAGCGAAGCATAGGTTGCCTCGGTAAATTTGCCGCTGTCATCGGGATGGCACACCTCAATGGAGATTGTGTCGCGGTTGCGGTTGTTGCTCGCGACCGAGCGCTCGTGCAGCGGCAGGCATTGCACCACCTCGCCGTCCAGACCTACCACGAAATGGGATACCACCTCGGTGGTCGGCTGATTAAAATAGTTGCGGTTGCCCATCGCGGTGGTATTTGGGTTGCCGACGTAGTGAATGACCACGCCGTTAAAGTCCGCCAGCCGCGTGCCGTGGCGTGCATTTTCGTTGTCGATATAGGAGACCTGCACCCAGTCGGGGATGTGTGCGCGCTCCAGCGCCTTGACGCGGCGCGCGGCGCGCAGCGGTGGCGCGGCAATAAGCGTTGCGGTGATGCAGACCGCGAACAGGATAAAAAGCAGCAGCCGCCGTACAAGACGGCGGCGACGACGGTTACGCATAATTTTCACCTCGTAGAATGGTATGCGGTTTTACTTGGTCTTTTTCTCTGCAAAGGCGAAAAATCGCTGACCGAGATAGTTGAGTCCCGTAAACAGGCACATACCGACGAACATCGCGACGTTGTCGCGCACCTGTTCGGTGGCGGCGGACAGCGCCCACAGCACCAGCGGCTTTGCTACACCGTAAGCGAGCGCATAGCACACCGCGATGTTCAGCGCAAACCGCAGAATCTCACGCAGAGAGGTACCCTGCGAGCGGAAGGTGAAATATTTGTTGAGAAAATAGCTTAGGATACTGGTGAGGATATAATTTGCCGCAGAGGACACCCAGTAGTTTACCCCGGCGAAATTATATAGCCCGAACATTATCGCGCTGCCGACGAGGGTGTTGATCACCCCGACGAGCAGAAATTTGAGCAGCTTTGCATCCACGACACCGCGCAGGCGCTGCCAAAGACAAGCCATCAGTCGTTCGCCTCCTCGTCAAAGGTGGTTTCGCTGATGATATAGCGCGGACGGCGCTTGACCTCGGCATAAATCTTGCCGATGTATTCGCCCAGCACCCCGACGCACAGCAGTTGTACGCCGCCGAGGAACAGGATGATGCACATCGTACTACTCCAGCCGTTGATGGTCATGCCGCTGAAGTGCCGCACAAGTGTCCATGCAATCATCACCAAACTGATAAAAGACACTCCAAGCCCCAGCCCCGTAATCAGGCGCAGCGGTTTTACGGAAAGGGAGGTGATACCGTTTATCGCGAGGGACAGCATCTTATGCAGCGGATAGTGGCTCTTGCCGGCGACGCGCTCGGTGCGTGTGTAATACACGCTTCCTGAGCGATAGCCGACGAGCGGAATAAGTCCGCGCAGGAACAGGTTGACCTCGGAGAATTGCGCGAGTCCGTCGAGCGCGCGACGGCTGAGCAGGCGGTAGTCCGCGTGATTGTACACGCTCTCCGCGCCGAGGGATTTCATCAGTTTATAGAACAGCTGCGCCGTACCGCGCTTAAACGCGGTATCGCTCGTGCGGTCGGCGCGTACGCCGTACACCACCTCGCAGCCGGCCGCGTATTCGTCCAGCATCGCATCGACGGCGTTGATGTCATCCTGTCCGTCGCAGTCGATGCTGACGGTAACGTCGGCGCGCTCGCGCGCGGTCATCAGCCCTGCGAGCAGCGCGTTCTGATGTCCGCGGTTGCGCGAAAGGCAAATCCCCTGCGCGAGCGGTTCATTCTCCGCAAGAGACGAAATAACCCCCCATGTGTTGTCGCGGCTGCCGTCGTTGA
>JAEIGA010014340.1_pt1 | contig 12069 bp, 9 predicted proteins | sample 9270691 | NCBI WGS metagenome assembly JAEIGA01 (sample SAMN17057246, study PRJNA624740) | gut metagenome | biome: biome; isolation source: fecal sample | host: Bos grunniens | place: China: Xizang | collected 2019
AAATCAATCTGCGAGACTGCGGCGGAATATCTTAAATAGTCAAAAATGCACCTGTAAATTTACAGGTGCATTTTTTAGTTAGATTCACTATCTCGCCACGCCAATGATTTTGTAGCGGTCTTGTCGCAGAAAGCTTTCCTTCATCGGATGTGTCGATATGGGGGATAGGAGTTACGGTCGCTGCTCTCAAGCACATCGTTTTGCGATGTGCTTGAGAGCTTCGCAAAGACTTTATTTAGCGCAAAATAATATTACAAACGATTACCACAATACAAGCCGCCGTAATGGTGCGGGGCCATGAAGGCGGCGCGAGTCGTGCGCCCAAAAGATTAGCACTTGTATTGGTTTTACAATAAATATTTTTTGTATAAAGTTCTTTGCGGAGCTTTCTTTCAAGAAAGCGACCGTAACTCCTAAACTTCACCTAAACCGTAACATCAAACAAGGGCTGTGTGAACAGCCCTTGTAAAATTAAACGGTGTGGATCTTGTTTTCGGGATCGGCGTGATCTGCATCGATGCCGTACTGCTGATTCTTTCTCCACTCGAAGAACTTGGTTGCAACCTGCTCAAAGAGCGCGTAGGAGAGCACATCCTCATCCTGTACTGCCCATGGTTTAACCTTTTCGCGAAGATCCTCAAGCTCAGGCTTCAAATCGTCCGCAGGACGGTAGGTGATAGGCTTTGCATCGCCGATGATCTGCTTCTGGAATTCGGGCTTTATGGGCATGGGAGATTTGCCGTACTCACCGCGCACGAGACCCTTAAATTCCTTGGTAACGTTCTTGTAACGCTCACCCATGATAACGTTGAACACTGCCTGAGTGCCTACGATCTGGCTTGAAGGAGTTACAAGAGGCGGATAACCTGCGTCTGCACGTACACGCGGTACTTCTTCAAGAACCTCGATGAACTTGTCAGACTTGCCTGCCTGCTTAAGCTGGGACATAAGGTTGGAGAGCATTCCGCCGGGAACCTGATAGAGAAGCGCGTTTACGTCTACCTTGAGCACCTTGGGGTCAAGCAGACCGCTTTCCATATACTTCTCACGCAGAGGCATGAAGTGCTTGGAAATCTCGTCAAGCTTTGCAAGATCAAGACCGGTGTCGTACTCAGTACCTGCAAGAGATGCAACAAGCGGCTCTGTAGGCGGCTGGGATGTACCCATAGACATGGGGGAAATAGCGGTATCAACAACGTCAACGCCTGCTTCGATAGCCTTGATGAGGGTCATGGAAGCAACACCTGCGGTGTAGTGGGTGTGAAGCTGAATCGGAACCTTAACGGTCTCCTTGATAGCCTTGACAAGATCATAAGCATCGTAGGGCTTGAGAAGTCCTGCCATATCCTTGATGCAGATAGAGTCAGCACCCATTTCCTCAAGCTGACGCGCATACTTGGTGTAGTATTCGGTGTCGTATACGGGACCTGTGGTGTAGGAGATCGCAGCCTGAACGTGACCGCCTTCTTTCTTGGTAGCGTTGATGGCAGTCTTAAGGTTTCTGGGATCGTTGAGCGCGTCGAAAATACGCAGAATGTCGATACCGTTGGCGATAGACTTCTGAACGAAGTATTCAACCACGTCGTCAGCATAATGACGGTAGCCGAGAATGTTCTGACCGCGGAACAGCATCTGAAGCTTTGTGTTCTTTACCTTGTCGCGAATCTTGCGAAGTCTCTCCCACGGGTCTTCGTTAAGGAATCTCATGCAGGAGTCAAAGGTAGCGCCGCCCCATGCTTCGAGAGAGTGATATCCGATGGTATCCATCTTTTCAAGAATGGGGAGCATTTCTTCCGTCGTCATACGGGTCGCAACAAGGGACTGATGCGAGTCGCGAAGGACGGTTTCGGTAATTTTTACTTTAGCCATTTATGATTTTTCCTCCGTTAATTAGGATTTATGTAGGATTCGGGAATTATTTGAACATGGAAAGGAATACGCCTGCCGCAACAGCAGAGCCTATAACGCCTGCTACATTGGGGCCCATTGCGTGCATGAGAAGGAAGTTTGAGGGGTTTGCTTTCTGTCCCTCAACCTGAGCAACGCGTGCCGCCATAGGTACTGCGGAAACGCCGGCAGAGCCGATGAGGGGATTGATCTTGCCGCCTGTAACTGCACACATGATCTTACCCACGATAAGACCGCCGCAAGTGGAGATGCAGAACGCTGTAAGACCGAGAGCGATAATGAACAGAGTCTGAGCGTTAAGGAAGTTTTCCGCATTTGCGGTAGCTCCGACAGATACACCAAGGAATATGGTGACAATGTTCATAAGCTCGTTCTGTGCGGTCTTTGAGAGACGGTCGGTAACTCCGCATACGTTGAGGAGATTACCCAACATCAAAAATCCAACAAGAGGAGCGGCGTCGGGAACGATGATCGCAACTACTACCGTAACAACGATGGGGAAGAGCAGAAGCTCAATTCGCGATACGGGACGGAGTGCGGTCATAACGATCTCGCGTTCCTTTTTAGTGGTCAGCAGCTTCATAAAGGGCGGCTGGATAATCGGGATCAGCGCCATGTATGAGTAAGCCGCAATGGCGATAGCACCGAGAAGGTGAGGTGCAAGGGTCTTAGTCACGAGAATCGCCGTAGGACCGTCCGCGCCGCCGATAATACCTATAGAACCTGCTTCCATGGGAGTAAAACCGAGGAGCAGTGCGCCTGTGAACGCAACAAATACGCCAAGCTGTGCACCAGCACCCATAAGAAGGCTCTTGGGGTTGGCAATAAGCGCAGTAAAGTCGGTCATGGCACCAACTCCCATGAATATGAGGGAGGGATAGATGCCAAGCTTTACGCCGAGATACAGGATATCCACAAGTCCGCCGTTGTTAAAGACTTCCTTTAACATCATAGACATTGAGGCGTGCTCGCCCTCAGCGATAACACCAAGATTTGCGTAATATTCGTCGAAGAAAAATTCCGTGTGGATAAGATTTGCGCCGGGGAGATTTGCAAGAAGCATACCGAATGCGATGGGAAGCAGGAGCAGCGGCTCAAACTTCTTCGCTATTGCAAGGTAGATAAGCACGAATGCTATACCCCACATAACGAGTACCTTCCACCAATCTGCCTCACCAAGTAGGCGCATAACACCGGTGGTGTTTATAAAATTATTGATTGTATCTAACATAGCAATACCTCTTTAAATCAGATGAGGTATCAGTTCATGGTAACGAGAACGTCGCCGGAGTTTACGGATGCGCCCTTCTGTACGTTTACGGAAGCAACAGTGCCGTCTCCGGGCGCAGGAATGTCGTTTTCCATCTTCATAGCTTCAAGCACGCAGATAATATCGCCCTTCTTAACTGCCTGACCGGGAGTTACATTTACCTTAAGGATGTTGCCGGGCATAGGAGCGGTTACGCTTACAGCACCGGCAGAGCCTGCGGGAGCGGCTGCCTTTGGAGCTGCGGGTGCAGCGGGAGCTGCCTTAGGTGCAGCAGGAGCAGTAGGTACAGCGACAGGTGCGGCAGGAGCTGCCACGGGAGCGGAAGCACCTGCGCCAAGCTCTTCAACTTCTACTTCATATACATTACCGTTAACGGTTACACTAAATCTTCTCATTGTATTGTCTCCTTTATAATTTTATTTTTTTGCCGTACGTCTGAAGGATACGACTCTGAAGGATGTCTCGGGTGCGTCAAGCATTGATGCTATAGCCGCTGTGATTACTGCAACAAGCTCACCGTCGTCAGGCTCGCTGTATACGGGAGCGGGCTCAGGTGCAGAAACAGTGGGAGCAGGTGCGGCGGTCTCAGTTTTTACTTCCTTAGCCTCAGGCTTTGCGAAAACCAGCTTGAATATGCCGAGCACTGCCCAAAGAATGATAAGAACCGCAAATACAACGCTCATTCCGAGAAGGGTGGTCTGCAGTCCGTAGGACAGCTTATCAGCCATAGTCTCAAGAGTGGCGGTATCTGAAAGGAACATAGGATTGATACTCATTTTTGTGCCTCCTCATTATAAAGGAAGGTTGTTGTGAAGCTTCTTCTGGCAGAGAGCATTCTTTGCACCGAGCATCTCAAATGCGGCGGCGGTGCGCTGACGAAGCTCATCAAGACTGATGATGTCGTCGATCTCGCCTGCCTTAGCAGCGGCAACGGGGGATGCCATAACGCTGTCCCATTCTGCCTCAACTTCAGCGCGCTTTGCGTTGTCGGTTACTTTTTCGTTCCATGCAAACGCTACTGCGCTCTTTGTGGGCATTGCGCTTATCTTTGCATTCTCACAGGCAAAGGCAATGTCGGCACCAATGGACTTTGAGCCCATAAGAGTGTATGCCGCACCGTATGCCTTGCCAAGCACAACAGTTACTTTGGCATTTTCGCTGGAAGCGTATGCGGATGCTAACTTCGCAAGTGCCGCGCCGTAACCCTTCGCTTCGGATTCAACGGAAACCTCGTAGCCCTCGGTATCAACAAGGGTGAGAAGCGGAATCTTGAAGCAGTCGCAGAAGGAAATGAATCTTGCCGCTTTCTTCGCCGCGCCGCCGCAGATCTTGCCGCCAATATGAGCAGGATTGTTTGCTATGGCGCCGATCACCATGCCGTTAAGAGTGATAAAGCCGGTGAGCATGGACTTTGCATGGTCAGCTCCAAGCTCAAGGAACGCGCTGTCATCTGAGATAGCGGAAATTACATCTGCCATAGCATAACCCTCAGAAGCTATTATAGAAGCAACATCGGGGGTCAGACGGTTGATCTCATCGGTTACTGCCGCATAAGCAGTGCCGTCTGCGTTGTTTTGGGGAATGTAGGAAAGGAGCTTTCTTACATATGCGAGAGCGTCTGTGTCTGTATCGCATACTACGCTTATCTGACCGTGCTTTGCCGCGGTTTCGATCTTTCCGGTCTCAGCTTTCTTATCAAGCTCATTAAGAACAAAGGGCGGATTTACGTAAAGTGATCCGGTAGCCTTTGCGCCAATGGTGATATCGAACATAGAAGCCACAGTCGCCATAGCACCGCCGCAGTTGCCGGCAATAACAGCGATCTGAGGAATGATGCCGGAAGCATCGGATACCTTCTTCATTATCTTGCCGTATCCTGCAAGTGCTTCGACACCTTCCATTATATAAGCTCCGGCACTGTCAAAAATACCGATAATCGGTGCTCCGTTCTTGATTGCAAGATCGTAAAGATCGCAGATCTTCTTAGCGTGCATAGCGCCTACAGCACCCTTCATTCTGGAAAAGTCCTGAGCAAATGCGAACACGAGTCTGCCGTCAATAGCTCCGTAGCCGGTAACTACACCTTCAAGCTCACAATTGTCGCCCTTGCCGAATTCGGAAGCGAGCTTGTGTGCAAAAGCGCCTGTTTCGGCGAAAGTTCCTGCGTCAAAAAGCGCGGTAATGCGGCTTTTTGCGGTGGAAGCTTCATTCTGGGCGATGGCACGCAGCTCTGCAGCCGAAATTACAGCCGGCATACCGTTTTGCGTTTTGTTCTCCATTTATTTACCTCCAAAATTATTGTAGTTATGATTTTTTTGGGGAAATTCATGTTACTATGTGAAAAACGTCACATTTTGGTATATAAATACCATTCTTCCCCATTATAATAATATTATAAACCAAAATTTCGGATTTTGCAATATGCAATTTGCTTTTTTTACATTATTATTTTATATGCCTATATGTTCATCCCGACTATATGTCGTATTGTTTACAATAACGTACTTTATTTTTTCTAAAAAAGTGATATAATGGTTGAGGGTTACTGATAATGAGGTCATAAGTCTGAAAAACGGATCGTTTTTCAGACTAGCTCCAAGAAAGGAACGGTCATAAATTATGATAATAGATTTCCATACTCATGCATTTCCGGATGTAGTAGCAGAAAAGGCTATTCCGAAGCTTTCGGGGATTGGCGGAATAACGCCTTTCGGAGACGGAACGCTTAGTAGCCTTCTGTCACGGATGGATGAATGGCGGGTTGACCGCGCTGTGATACTTAACATAGCTACAAACCCAAAACAGCAGACAAACGTCAACAATTTCGCCATAGAGGTAAATTCTTCACAAGACCGCCTGTACGCGCTCGGATCACTTAATCCGTACAGCGAAAATATTAAAGAAGAAGCCCGTCGTCTAGCAGATGCAGGCATCCGCGGTGTAAAGATACATCCCGACTACATGGGCGTTTTGGTGGATGATCCGAAATTTGATGCTGTATATGAAGCTTGTATTGATAACGGTCTTTTTGTGGTTACACATTCGGGATGGGATTTTATTTCTCCCGATTTGATCCATTGTACACCGGAGAGGATACTTAACGTTCTCACTCGCTATCCGGAGCTTAAATTTGTAGCCGCGCACATGGGGGCTTGCAGGCTTTGGGATGATGTGGAAAGGCTTCTTATCGGCAAAAATCTGTGGATCGAGACATCCCTTGCACCGCTTATGGAGCTTGACCCTGTGAAGTGTGCAAGGATGATAAATAACCACGACCCCGAAAAGATACTGTTCGGCAGTGACTTCCCGTGGTACAGCATGAAGCTTGAGCGCGAATATGTGGACTTGCTTGGATTGTCTTGTGAGCTTACACGAAAGATATACAGTGAAAATGCCATAAAGCTGCTGGGGGAAAAATAATATTGGTGACTTCGGGGAGGTTTTAAACAATGATAAAAAAACGATATCAAAATCTTGTAAATTCCGCTATGTGTTTGGCTATTGCAATAGTTTTGCCCTTTTTAACGGGACAAATACCCGAAATCGGAAAGGCACTTGCACCAATGCATATTCCGGTGCTTCTATGCGGATTTATATGCGGTCCCATATGGGGCGGAGCGGTCGGCGTTATCGCGCCGCTTCTCAGAAGTGCACTTTTCGGTGCGCCGGTATTCCCGGTATCTGCTGTGCCAATGGCGGTTGAGCTTGCCGCATACGGCTTTATGACAGGAATACTGTATTACCGATTGCCAAAGCGAGTACCTTTCATATACGTTTCACTTATCTCATCCATGATATTCGGACGTGTTGTAAGTGGAATTGCGAAGGTTATACTTTATGCGGCACGTTCGGAAGTATATACGTTTTCAGCCTTTATTGCAGCTTCGGTTACAAATGCTGTGCCGGGAATAATATGTCATATAATACTCATTCCGCTTATTGTTATAGCCCTCAGGCGGACTAAGGTAATTTCGGAATAACAAAAAATGCGACCTTTTCAAGGTCGCATTTTTATTGAACTAAGTCAAAAAAGCACTTGCATTTGCAAGTGCTTTTTCTATGGCGGAGAAGCAGAGATTCGAACTCTGGAGACCCGTTAAGGCCTACACGATTTCCAATCGTGCGCCCTCGACCAACTAGGCGACTTCTCCGTACCTGTTTGATACCCTAGTATTATAGCATATAGTTTGGGGTTTGTCAAGGGGTTTTTGAAATATTTTTTATGTGATCGAAAAAAGCAAAAATATACTCCCGACGGTGTGTGACGGGAGTATATTTTTATATTATAGGTGGTTAGCGGTCGTTGTTGGCATAACCAACTACGAAGAGGATAGAGCCATCTGCGAGATACTCGGAAAAGAGCTCGCCATAAACGTCAGCAGCATCCTTAGTGCCGATCCAAATTACCTGGGGAGCGGAGTTGAGAAGCTCGATAGCGTCCTTGCCGGTAACTACGCCGAGACCGTTCTGCTTAACAACGATGATATCGGTGATGTGATCGTCTTCGTCGATGAGGTAAGTACCTGCATTAGCGCCGGAGAGGATCTCAACCTCTACATAGTCGTCAACATAGTCAGCGTGGAGGAGAGGAGTTACAAGCTCAACCTCGAAGATGGAATCAGGAATATCCTCAAACTCGATGTCGTCAGCGGTAACTTCAGCACCTGCTGCAACGAAGTCTGCAAGGAATGCCTTAACAACACCAGCATCACCAGCGTTAGTGTAGCCAAGTGCTTCAGCGTACTCAGCATCGGTAGAGATTTCGCCTGCGATAGCCATGTTGGCAATCTCAGCGAGGAACTCAGCAAACTCAGCCTGAACCTTAGCGATCAGCTTGGTGTTAGCCTTACTGTACCATACGTAGTCGTAGTATCTTACAGTGCCGTTAGGCTCTCCCCACCGATCATCTGCGACGGTGCTTGCCTGACCGTTAACGTCGGTAATACCGTACTTAACGTAGTTGCGGTAAGATCCCATGGTGCTTACAACAGGTGCGGTGTTCCACTGCTTATGATTTTCCATTGGGTTATCGTTAAGCACATTACCTGCGCCGAAGTTAGCAGCGTCCTTAAGATATACAACGCCATTCTCGTCAACCTTGTAAATGCGGTTGCCCTGAAGCTCTACCTTAGAGTAGATGGTCATTCTGGAGCCATTGTCAAGGCTGATAGCTGCATCGTCATACATATAGTATACACCAACATAATCTCTCGGGAGTCTGAGAGTTTCAGCAGAAGCGATTACGGTGCGTTTTGGGGGAAAGTTGGTTTGCACATAGGTAGCCTCACCGGTGCAACTTTTAACGAAGCCTTCGTAGTCGGTGGGATTGATTACGAATACTACGGAAGCTCTGCCGTTGGTTTCTGCGGTGCCGTGACCAAGATAGTCAACCCATATATAGGTGTTTTCGTCAAAGCGGATGGTTGCATCCTCGGGCTGACCAATAAATGTAGAAACAGTTCTCAGTGTGGGATTGATGGAGTTACACGTATTGGCAGGTGCTGAGGAATCGCACGGAACATTGCAGGCACATTCGGCGTTTTCGATGAAGTAGAAAACGGTGTCCTTAGCGGTACGTATTATGGTTGTTCTGTCATCGCTTGGGGTAGAGCCGCCATTAAATACAATCTCGTCTACAGAGGAAGCTGCGACTTTTGCATCAATAAGACCGTATTCGCTGTAATTTGAATCATTTATAATTCCGCTGAGGGCATATTCACCGTCAAGTTCATTAAATGAATAAATAGTACCGGGGTGGTAATAGTTTCTCTCTGAGAGAATCGCGGAAAATTCATATGCTGAAAGATCCTTAAGTGCATGACCGTCAAGCTCGGCTATAGGAGCTGATTTTTCAACATAACCGTCTACCAAAAGATCAAGGTAGATTTTGGTGAGGTCGCAATTTGCAAAATTTTGAACAACCGCTAAGCCTGACGAAGACACTGGTGTAGGCTCGTAATCGTGCTCGCTAAGTTCCGAAGCGTAAACGATAATACCGTTGTAAGCATAGTAACCGATGTAGGTGTCTATCATAAGGTCGTCAATCCAAGCAGCTCTGTCAACGATGTACTGGATGAAGGGTCTGGTAGCTACCTTGTCAACACCGTACCTGTTGGAGTTGGAATAATCGTAAGGGATAAGCGTTGCCCCCATGACGGCACCGTCAGTGGTCTTGCCGTTGAGCGCAGTACCGATGTAACCGAGCTCTTTACCGTCGTAACCGAGTTCATAGGTTGTACCGTCAACAGTAACTTTGATTGAGCCGTAACCGGTATAGTTATATTCGGTGGAGTCGATCTTTTCAACACGACCGGTTTTCATTTCGAGAACATCAATTACATTGACCTTGTTGAGTTGCGCATTGTAGGTGAATACGGAAACTGCACCTTCCTGTTTGGCGGTATCGTTAGTGTAAGTAACATCGCCTGCTGCTACAGTCTCACCGTATACGGTGTATACAAGACCGTCAGCGTCAACTTCCTTGTCGTCGATCTCAGCCTTGAAGGTGTAGTATACGGTCATGTAGATAGGAGCATAGAAAGCACGGTCATACTTTCCGTCATCATTATCGTCGAACAGATACATTTCAAATGCATTTGGATACATTGAGTCCGCAACGCTATGTTCTGCGGATGCGTTGGATATGATTGGGTTGTATGCGTATATATAATCATTGTTCACATACACACCGTACATTTCGAGAGCCTTGGCAGCAGTGATAACCTTATTGTTACCGTCGTAGTAGTACTTAGCACCGGTGGAGGACTCATATGCGAATACAGCGACAACCCAGCCGTTTTCGTCAATGATGTCGCCATCCTTGTTGGTGAGAAGAATCTTAGCTGCTGTTCGATATGAATGAGGACATTCATACACAAGAATCTCATTTCGAAGCTTCGATCCGGTGAGGGTTTCAACGGCGGTGTAAGGTATGCCGTCAATAACAAGCCTTTGGTTATCGGATTGGTAGTTTACATCTGCGTTGGTGATTCTTACAGGATCATCCCCAAGAATGACCTTGCCAAATGAAAGGTTATCTTCATTGAAGTTTGTGAGAGCAATGCGATAATTTAAATAGTCATCAACATCCTCAGCCGGAATCCCAAGCTCATCACAGGTGAAATAGAAAACTTCACCTGTTGGACATCCATTATCAAGGTATTGTAATCCCACATAGCTTATGTCTGTTTCATAATCAATCGGTGACATAACGCCGCCGTTAGTGGCATAAAAATATTGATTTGGTGTCTCTGTAATAATAAATTCTGTAGCGTCGGTCTCCTCACCCATGTACGGAAGCTCTTCATAGCCTTCCCATTTTGCAAGGTGCCGTGCCAGTATAACAAGGTCCAACGGATTTACAGAACCGTCTCCGTTTACGTCCCCTACGAGTGAAGCTGACGAGGCAAAAACCAAGCTACCCGATAAAAGCATAGTGCAGGCGATAGCAAAGCCTAAGACTGCGCAGACTATGTTGCCGAAAAATTTCTTCATTGATTATCCTCCATTGTTAAAAATATTGCATATACATAAAGTAACATCATTATATCACAGTATCAATCGTATGTCAATATAGAAACTTTTTTGTACAGTGTTTGTCAATTACCACTCATCCGTCATAACTATCGCTTCCACGTTTACCGCACCGTCTGTGCGTACAGTACGAAAATAATAAGTGCCGTCATTTTCCGCCATGTATACCTTCAGCGTTTCGCCCTGCTTTGCTTCGGCGGCAAAGGTTATCCCTATGCAGAGAATCTGCTTTTTTGCCACATCGGGAATGAAACCGCACAGCATATCCGGGTAGTTTGTGTTATTCATATGGCGGTTTGCATCAATATCGCTGTATACCACAGTGCGCTCCCCTACAAGGGACAGTGTTATATCCCTCGGAATATGAACGCGGCGCGGAGAATCAAGCTCCAGCGGCTCATCGGTGTCAAAACCGAGGGTGATATCGTCTACGCGGTATATCTTCCGTTCACTTATACCGATAAGTCCCCATACCGATGCAGCTTCGGCTATAAGATCATCCCCACGTCGGATCTGATAACAGCGGTTGAAGCTTACGCCGCGGCTTTCGCACGCCCATGAGCTGACGGTGATGTTCTCGTAAGCATGAAGCTCACCGTATATGCTCATATTGATGCGGCTGAGTATAAACGCCCTATCTTCGGAAATAAGCTGCTCGGGGGAAGGCCCAAGGGCACGGAGCTGAAGATTGGCGGTCTCCTGCATATACCGAAGTATAAGCGACGGGCGCACTTTTCCGTTTTCATCGCAGTCATGGGAATTTACGCGGTAGTTTTCGATCCATTTCATAATTTATGACCTTTCAAAGGATAATACGGCTAAAACATCGGTGCCAAGCAAGACTTGGCACCGATGATGTTGTTTTTTCTATTAAAGAGTGTTTGCAGAACCGAGAACGTTTTTGATCTTGTGAGCAACCATCTTCTTTACCTCTGTACGAGCAACGGAGAGGTAAGTTCTGGGGTCGAATACGGAAGGATCGTCGGTCATTACACGTCTGATACCTGCGGTCATTGCAAGACGGATATCGGAGTCGATGTTGATCTTGCACACTGCCAAAGTAGCTGCCTTACGGAGCTGCTCCTCCGGAATACCTACAGCGTCCGGAAGCTTGCCGCCGATGGAGTTGATCTCCTGAACATACTCCTGAGGAACAGAGGATGCGCCGTGAAGTACGATCGGGAATTCGGGAATGCGCTTTGCGATCTCTTCAAGAATATCAAAACGAAGCGGAGGGGGAACGAGGATGCCCTTCTCGTTTCTTGTGCACTGCTTGGGAGTGAACTTGTATGCGCCGTGGGAAGTACCGATGGAAATAGCGAGGGAGTCAACGCCTGTGCGGGATACGAACTCCTCAA
>JAEIGA010014341.1_pt1 | contig 12069 bp, 17 predicted proteins | sample 9270691 | NCBI WGS metagenome assembly JAEIGA01 (sample SAMN17057246, study PRJNA624740) | gut metagenome | biome: biome; isolation source: fecal sample | host: Bos grunniens | place: China: Xizang | collected 2019
ACACGGTCAAAGAGTATGTGCGCATGAATATAAGCCTTCTGCAAACCCTCAAGGGCTTTTTCAACGTGAAAATCAGTTTTCGCAAGTTTTTTGCAGGCGGCAACATATTCATGATCAACCACATGGGCGATTGTTTTGCAGAATGCCTCACCCACCTCGAATTCAGCCATTACATCCTGCGCGTCAGAGATTACATGCACCCATTCGCGCACGTCCTCAAGCTCTTTTGTATAGGTTTTGAAAGTCTCAAAAGCTACGCTCATACACTCCCCCTAAAACTTGCTTCCTGTGACGCTCTCAATGTTTGCAATCCACTGTCTGACCGCCTGGAGCTGCTGCCATATAGTGCGGATAGCCTTGTTTGGCTCTGAGTTATCTTTTCTTTTTGCGTTAAGGTAACTGTCAGCGCCGAAAGAGTGTGCGAAACAATATTCAAAGAAAATAAGCACGCGGAGCAAAAGCGGTTTCACAATTTCTGTCAGCTCGTCGTCAGAAATTTCAACTGACTGAATGTAATGCAAATCGTTCTTGCATTTCTCATAATCAGCGGTGAATTCCGCAAGGTCTGAATAGAAATCAAAAGCAGAAGCATAATCGGCATCGCTTACAAGAAGCTCGTACTGTCCCATTATCGTATCAAGGAAATCAAGCAGTTCATCGACGAATATATCAGTTTTGTTTTCCTCTCCTTCTCCAGCCCAAAGCCTGAAAGCCTTGACAAAATCCCTCAGATAACCGTAAGCATTTGTAAGCTGGTCACTGTGCGGACGCTGTGAGCTGAGCGCCACAAGATACATAAGCCATGCGTTCAGAGCCTTTTCCCATGGCTCCTTAAGCTCTGCAGGAACATACTCCGGGCACTCGATAATAATATGGTCCTCGTTTCCGTCACCCTCTGAATACATGAAAGGAAACTCACCATAGACCTTTTCAAGCTCCTCCGCGTCCATCAAGCCGCCCTCGGCAAGCTTTCTGACGTTTTCCTTGCGCAGGATATTCCGCGCCTCCTCATGTGTGCACATTACCATTTGTTATACCTCCGTAATGGTTTATAGTTCAAATATACAAAAACATCTGAAAAAAGTCAAATACTTTTTTAACTTTTTTCACGATAAAACACTTTTTATAAAAGTAAAAAATAATTCATTCAGTTTAAAATCTTTTATTTTACCACCTCCACTTTTTTTTAGCGAATTAAACATTTTTAGTAAATTAAACAAAACTCTCTTATTATTCACTCTGTAATTCGTGAATAATTCTTGAATAATGCGTGAATAATGCAATGAATAATCTGTGAATTGAATTTAAATTTATTTATATAGAAGATTTTTATAAACTTGGTGACGCGTCTCTAAGTTTATAAAAAAAATAACCCGCAGGGTTTTGGGTATGAATATAATTTCATACCCTTCGGGTTTTCGTTGCCCCCCGTATACTCGGGTTTTAATTTCAAAAATTCCCTCGTATTCCCTAAAATTCCATAAATTCTTTTTGACAAGCAAATAATAAAACACGTTAAAAGTTATTTATCGGCTCAGATAAATATTTCAACGGATTAAACAAAGACGGCAAAAAAAACGCCCAAATCTCAGCCAAAAGCACAAAAGACGGCAAATTATATTACCAGTAGCAGAAGAATCAATTCTAAGGGCGTTCTCGTGCGTCTGAGCGGATTTTTAAAGGCAAGTTCAGCGTGTAATTTTTGATTGATTTTTCAAAAGTCTTTTCAGACGCAAAAACCGCCAAAAATACAGACCCTATATATTATATAATTTAAATATATATATTTAAAATTTAAAGCCTTATCTGTACGGTGGTAGCTGGTCTATGTCGGTTCGGTCTTGTGTAGTGGGCAAAGCCAAGCCATAGCCCAAACAGACTCAGGGACTGTCAGGCTATTGGCATACTTAACCCGCTTAAAGCTATGTCGGTTTCGGGCGCTTTAAGATTGTGGGCTGCCGATTAAGTACAAACTTCCGGCAGTAGATTAACATTCTAACGTTTTGTAACGCTGCAGCAGGGCTTAACCTTTCGCCAGCACCCACGAGGCTTTGCTGCCATCCCTTAGCCTCTTGTCTATCCTGCCCAGGTGGTTGGTGTCGGTCAAGCAGGATTGAGGGCAAGAAGCCCTCTGAATTCGCAATATAACACCAGTTCCTTTTTTTTGTCAAGAAAAATAATTTTTTTTCTGAAAATTCCGTTTTTGGATTGCCAAAACTAAAAAAATGATTATTTTTTATAAAAAATCAAAATAAATCTTGACCACAAAATTATAAACTCATATATTATTATATATATGCAATTACTGGAGGTAATGCCATGCTTAAAATCAACGAACCCATTATTGACGCTCTGGACCTTATGCCGAATGACATAAAGGCTGTTTTTTATCCCGCCATTTTTGATTATCTGCGCAAAGACAAGGAGCCGGATTTTACGGAAACAAACCTTGCCTTTTGGATTTTAATCAAATCTCTGCTCAAGAAAAAAAGTCCAAAAACGGACACTGCGAATTATGACGCGATAATAGCTGACAGCGCGACAATGACACAAGCCCAGCTTGCGGCTAAATACGGCAAATCCCAGTCAACTATCAACCGCATTCTGAAAAACAAGAAATCAACCCCGGTTGAATCTGAAAAACAACCTGTTGAATCAACTGAAACAACCCCGGTTGAATCGGTTGTTTTGCAAAACCCCTCTCCTACTCCGCCGGAAAATGACGATTGGGAACCAAATTGGGAGCCTGACATAGAAGATGACGTGGCGACTTATCTTGAAAGGCAGGAAGAACTGGAAGAGAGAGCGGCTATAGAGTTTGACGAACAGAAAGCTTATGAAGAGTGTTTCGGCGATTTACTGAAACCTCACAGCGAAAATCCACACGTGGAAAAAAAAGAGCCGGAATCTGTTACTGAAGCGGTAACAGCTGAGGAAAATCCACAAACGGAAAATCCACAAACGGAAAATCCACAAACGGAAAAGCCGTCTGTGGAGCCTGTCAAGCTGAGTGAGACGGAGACGGCGGCAGAAAATTTGTTTTTGCATTGGTATAACGTTTACAGCGATGCAAGGAACAGACACCCGAATTTAAAACTTTTTGACATGGGGTTAAAATCTGCCTTTGTGCCCTGGATGAAAAAAATCATTGAGACTGTCGGCATTAAAAATATCGCGAACATTGAAAGGCTTATCACGGAAGCCAGTTTCAGCGAACCAGTAATTAAGCTCGGCTTTACCTTAGCCGATTTGAAAACATATTATCAAAAGCATAAGAATGAGGTGTTAGAGTATGAAATCTATTGATGCCAAAGAATTTTACATCCGGCTCAACGTCCTGCAGAAACGCGCCGGAATCACAAACAAAGAGCTTGCGGAAATGCTCGACTTGAAAACTTTGCAGATCATCCAGAACTGGAAATATCAGGAGCGCATACCGTCAACGGAGCAACTAGTAAAGATGTGCAATATCTTCAACGTTTCCATGGATTATCTTTGTTTCGGTATCGGACCGGACACCGCGGCCGCACCTGTAGACAAAGACAAGGTTATGATGGAGGCTTATCTGAGAATAGGCAATCTTATCCAGGCAGAAATAGCCAAAAGCACGACAAGGAAAATTGAAGAGCACGAATTATTCTAACAGTTCTAAGGTCTCTGATATTTTTTTATACAATTTTTCTTTATTTCTGCATGAATTATTTAATTTTTGTAGAATTATTATATAAATTATGTAGATATTTTGTAGAAATTATGTAGACAAAAAACACAAGCCCGGATATAGTGGGAGCATGAAAAAGATTATTACTTTTGCCCTGCAGAAGGGCGGTGTTGGAAAAACCTCAATGAGCGTCACGATTGCGGCAGAATTGGCAAAGCATGGGCGCACACTCTTAATTGATGCAGACCCCCAGGGGAACGCGTCAACATGGATAGCAAACAATGACCTTGAGCGTGAGTTGTCGGATGTGCTGAACGAAAAAGCCAAGGTGCAGGACGTGCTTTTGTCAACGCAAATAAGCAACCTGTTTATCCTGCCCACGGCAGGGTTAGGCGGTGAGCTTAGGAGCTATCAGCTGAGCGTAGAGGCAAGCAGGCGGCCGTATGCCCTTGCGGATGCCATAGAGCCTGTAAGGGATTACTTTGACTATTGCGTCATAGACACAAGCCCCAATTTTGACCCGCTCACGATTACGGCTATCACGGCAAGCAATGAAGTGATTGCGGTGTTACAGTTCAACGAGTTTTCAAAGGACGGCTTGCAGATTTTCCTTGAAAATTACACAAGGACAAAGAAGGACCTGCACATACAGAAAAACAGCATTGTTTTCAACCGCATAATTTTGAATGCAAAGGATGACCGCATTAAACAGCAGGAAAGCATTTTGAATACTTTCCGTCAGCTTGAGAATGACGGTTACAAATTGCATATAATCCCGGTTGACCAGGCTTTCCCCAAAGCCCAGGCAATGCACACAAGCATACAAGAGCTTTCAGGCACAAAAAAAGACACGCTCCAGGCGGTTGAAAAACTTGTTAAGGAGATCATACAGTAATGGCAAACAGAAAAATTACCTATGCAGAAAATCAGAGCGACACGGATTTTTTGAACAGCATAAGGACCGTTTCAACGAATTCCGCGCAGCCGTCTGCCGTCCGGCATGAAGTTGCAAGGACTGTCAAGACAGACACAAAGCCGGAAGAGGGTGACAAATCCTCAAAAAAGGTGGGTTGTAATATCGTTGTAGCAGACACGCTCCTGCATCAGTGGAAGACTTTTGCGGCTGAGCATGATACAACCGTCACAAACTCAATAAAAAGGGCTATGGCGCGTTATATCAAGGATGTTAACAACGGAGTCATTGAGCCGTAGAAAAACCCCTGCAAAGCCCTCTATGGTGCTATATAGGGCAATTTCACAAGAGGGTAGGGGAGTACAAAAAAAAAAGACAACCGTGCAATAAAGTGCGGTTGTTTATAACCGTACAAAAGTCCATGATTTTTTATTTTCTTCTTATTTTTAAATTTTTAAATTTTATAAATTTTGGGAGCATGTAAAAGGTTATGGCATAAAGGGTTATAAAGGCAAAACCGTACATAAGTCCATGAATGACCGTACATAAGTCCAAAGATAACCGTACAAAAGTCCAAAAGGAGCAGGGCATGAACGAAATAGAATATTGTGAGAAAAACTCTATAGCTAGGGGTGTGTGGAACGTCTCCCAGACATCTTACAAAATTATATCATACGCCTGTTTCCTTTTGCTCTCTGACGGCTCTACAGATTGGGTTGAGTTCAAAATGAAAGACCTGCTCAAAGCCTTGGGAATCGCGGACGGAAAAAAGACGCGTGAAATAATAAACGTTTCGCTTGAGCAGGTTTTCTCGGCATACATTGAGTATGAGATAAAGCCCGATACATGGATTAAACAGCACTGGTTTCAGAATATGGTTTATAAAAAAGACTGGACGCTTTGCCGCCTAAAGTTCAATCCCGACATAGTGCCGTACTTGAGAGAAAAAAACAATTTCTTTATCAAAAACCTTTCGGACATTGCAAAGCTGAAAAGCTCCTATGCAATCAGCTTTTATACTATCGGGCAATCATACTCAGGATTTGCCGGAAAGAACGGCAACGCGCCCGGAACCTGGTATTTTACTTTTGACATGCAGAAGTTAAAAAAGATATTGTCGGTAAAACAAAATGAATATGCAGATAATTATGAGTTTTTCAGACGGTGTATAAAAGCGCCGCTAGAAGAGATAAACAAAAAAAATCTAGCGTTCAGCATAATGGCTGAAAAAATAAAAGACGGAAAAGAAATAACCGGATATAGATTTGAGTGCAAAAGCAAAAATCTTGATTGGGTTAATTTTGTTGACGAAATGAAAACTAAAAATCTGTTGGGTTAAAAAAAATAATCCGCAAATAATTCAAAAAATTATTCACGGATTATTCACGGATTATTCACGGATTATTCATCCTTATTATGTTTTAACTCATCCTTCATTAGGATAAAAAGCCCGGCAATATTAACGCAAAGAATAACGATAAATAAAGGTGTGCTCATCCTGCCTTCCTCGCTTATTCCTGAGCTTTCGACATTTTAGCTATAATCGCGTCTACCATGATATAAACGGCGTTTGCGATGTCTATGCCGCCTTTATCGCTTCCTGATGCAATGTAGAGCGTAAGAACCTCTTGCATGCTTTTCAATCCTCCATAAACGTCCATAAAACAATCTTCGTAAATATCCATAATCAGACCTCCGGGTGGGTGATAGCCGTGTATGCCTTGCTGACAGTATCACTCATAGATTTAAGCATAATCTTAACCGCGTTTGCTATGGCGATGCCGTTAGTATCATCGCCTGTACCAATGTACAGATTAAGAACCTTGTCTGCTGTCTCAATGTCTGCCGAAACGTCATCAAGATAACTGAGAGTCTTTTCATTCATGCTATTGCCTCCTGTAGTCTGTAACTGTATGCTCTATGTACAGATATTTATCTGTCAAAATGTCGCCCGCAAGGTCCTTGTCCATGCCGTCCGCAACCAGTGCAAGCAGTTCTTTGCGCAAGAATTCTTTCAGCTCTTCAAAGCTGAAAAAAACCTTGCAGAGCACCCTGTCGGCATAGAGCAGGTAAATAACCGGCTCCGGCACAAGGCGCTTGTATGTCTTGAGGATGTTGCGGGTTTTTCCGCTCGTGAACTCCACGCGCCAGGACTCCCCGCAATCCTCTGTGATATGCCCGCATCCAAAATGCGGGTGGCTCACTACTGAGCCGACTTTAATTTTTTTTGGCATTGGCACAATTCCCCTCCTTCCACTTGCGGAAAAATATTAGAAATGGCACAAGCTGAGCGCCCGGAACGGTAAACGTCAGCTTTCCGGCTGAATCCCAGTCCAAAGTTTTGGAAAGCTCAATCAGCTCATTGTAAATGTCGTTGTAAAAACGGTAGTTTTTGCTGTCTAACTTACAAGCCAGTTTGCACGCGGCCAGTCTCATGCGGCTTATGTCGCGCCCTGTCACCCTTAAGGTTTTTTTGCATACCATGTGTTATACCTCTTTATCTTTATAAGATTGTAATTACATATTACATTATTGTAGTTATTTTGTCAACCTTTTTTATAATTATTTAATTATCTAATATATTTTTTTAGTGTATAATTTTTATTATTTTTTTTGATTTTCTTATTAACAATTCAAAAAAAAAGTATCTTGCTGAATTGACTGCATATAAAAAAGCCGGGTGTAATGCCCGGCTCTCTTTTCTTCCTATAATCTATCTTCTGTCTACTTATCGGAGACATAAAGCCCGCAAATCTCATTGATTGCGGTCGCAGCAATTCCGATAGACGCGACGATAGCCACCGCATAAGGCGGAGCGGCGAACACTACAACTGCCTGAGCGATAGTAGCGACACCGCCGACAATTCCCTGGATAAGCGCATAAAGTTTCTTTGTCATTTTTTTTCTTCCTCTTGTAGGTTTTTAGTAGGGTTTTGGTACACTTTTATTTTTCTTTTTCTGTTGCCTTGAAAAATTCTTGTGTATCAATCCAATAATCAACAATCAATTCCCAATACCAATATGGCACAGTGACCGTATCATTTTCCGCGTCATACTGCCAGATAAGGTTCCCGTCCGCGTCGTATGGATCGGGCGGTGTGTATGACGGTCTATTTTTGTCTGTACTGGTGCACGATGTCAGCCATAGTGCCAATATCATGGCTATGGTCGCCAGTGCGTATTTCCTGTTTTTTCTTCTGCGCATTCTCAAGCGCCTCCTTTTCTCTTTCCGTCTGCTCAAGTTTTTCTTTTGCCTTTTTGTTTTTCCCAATCAAGATAGAAAGCAAAAAGAGACTGAAAAACAAGAGCAAAACAAAACCAACAGCAAAAACAATTACTAATTTTTCGCTCAAAACCGCCTCCATAAGTACCACATAAAAGCGCAGAGCAAAACGCCCTCCGCTATGTAAAAGGACATAATCACCTCCATGACACTATTAGTGATATGAAGCAGATAGTAGAGTTGAAAGATAAAGAGTTTTGGAAATCAATTCCCAAAAGTTTTGAGACAAATATAAATCCCAAAGACTGCGACATTATTGCGCGTGTGGGTAATTTAGCCTGTCTTTGTGAGCGTGAGAATGGTTTTAATAATATTATTATCCAGGCGATTAAGCCCGACATAAAAAACGCCTGGTATATGCTCTTTTTCCTGCGCTACCTGTATGAGGTGCACGGCATACGGTATGTACGGATTGAGAGCGTGCCGGGTCGGTACGATTTTTTCGTACAGTTCGCAAAAAGCCCGCGTTTTGGCTCTTGCGTAAACGCTTACAATGAGCCGCGCGAAATAATCTACTTGAATTTAAAAAAGGAACTGGAGCCAATAAAACAATTTTTGTATAGATAAAGAAAAGACCGCCTGCATTTCTGCAAACGGCCTTTTCTGCGTTGAAAATGAAAATCTGTAAATCAGTATAGCGCAATAATTTAATTTTGTCTATACGGTTCTGCCGTATCCGTTGGATGTCGGTGTCATAACGGCGCCCTGTGCCCCTGCCTGTGGCTGAGCCCCTGCAAGCAGATTGTTAAGCATGATCTGCTTGTTGAGTGCGGTTTTTGGGTTCTCCTTTTTCTCTTCGGGCTTCTGCGTCTGCGTCTGCAAATTGTAATTAAGTCTCATAGTTCCCCCCTTACTTTAAATTGGCAAGAATATAATTTTTAACTTTCTCTGCATTAGGGATAGTAAGCGACTCGCGTCCATTTGTAGACATTACCGGAACCCCTATTTGTTTCGCAATGGCTATTACCTGTTCATTTGTTTTAATCCATAATCTTCCATCGTCTCCCGGAACAAATTCTATTCCCGGATATTTCGCCTGAACAGTTGGTTTTATACTTTCCCATACAGCTGTTGCCTGAGCTTTATTTTTGGCTTTACGGTTAGCTGCTCCAGTTACAGAATCCCAAAAATCTTGGTTTGCATTTTGAGCATCGTCTGCTATTGCTCTTGTGTCACCTCTTACGATGTCAGTAACAATATCAGGGGCTGACCCGGAAGGCTTTAAAGCATTAAGAGCGGACAAAAGTAAATCCCCTACAGCTCCTCCTACAGCTCCGGCAAGCTCTTTTACTTTACCAGTTAAATCTTTGTAATCATTAGGGCTCAGGCTCGCAAGAATCGCTACAAGCGCCTGCGGGCTCAGCTGTGTGCCGTCCATTTCCATGCCCAGAATGATGTTTGCCTTATCCTCAAGGGTCTTTGACTTAAAGTTGTCGGCAATCTGCTGATAGCGTGCCTGGTTTCTGATGATATCATCAGCCTTGATATCCTCGCCGAAAATCTCGGACGCTTTTTTAACGCGCTCGTCTGATACCATTTTGCGGACGTTCTGCGCAAAGTCCTGCGCCTGCTGCTTGCCCTTAATGCCTGTATCGGTTGCCGCGTCAAGCGCCTTGTTTGCGTTCGCGGTTGCGGCCTCGTATTTATCTTTCTGCCTCTTGCCCCACATGCTCTCGGCATCGCCTGTGCCGCCCTTAAAGATCGCTCCGACATTTTTAAGCGCTGTCGCAACCACGTCACCGCCTAAATACAATGCCGTGCTGATAGCCCTGTTACGCTCTTTAGGGTCTGCGTCCTTGCTTATATCGCCGAACTCTCCGTTAATAAGAGCCGTTAAAATGCCCCTTGGGTCTCTCTCACGCTCAAAAGGATTTGTTTTTGCGACATCCTCTGTAGCCCTGTCAGCGTCTTTTATCTGCTGACCGTATACATCACCCACTTTGTTTTCTACCGCGTCAAGCCCTTCATTTGTCGCCCTCAATTCCTGACCTGATACACCGCCGATATTCTCAAGGTTCTTTTTGCCGCCATAATATTCTTTGCGCAACCATGAGCTTGATTTTGTAGCATCAACAATTTTCTTGATGTCGGTTTCGCTGATACCCAGTTTCCGCAAATAGTTCAAAAACATTTCAGCGTTTACATTGTTGCTTGAGTGCTCGTATTCATTGGCAATTTTGCCCGCTTCCTGGTAGCTCACACCGTCCGACACGTCCACGTTATTCTTACGGATGATAGCGTCCATTTCTGTCTCATCAAGCGGTCTTGAGTCCTGCGTGTTTTCCTCCGGCTCAGCCTGTGCCCTCTCCTCCTCTGCGGTCGGTGTCGCTGTCTCCTCCGGGTATGCCTTTTCAATCTCTTTCATTACGTTGCCGGAATTCTCCCACGGCGTGCCCTTCAAGCGCTCCTCAAGCTCTTCACGGCTCAAGCCCTCTTCCTTTGCCTTTGCCACAAGTTTGACGGCTGTCACAAGGTCTTTTCCGTCTGAGCCTTTCGCGTTGTAACCCTCATCGCTCAGCATCCACCCGATAGAGTTTTTGTAATCGCCATTCTGTGCGCCCTCTTCGGTTGACGTTTCAATTTTCATTCTGCGGCCGTCTGTGGCTTTCGGCTTCTGTCCCTCTTTAGCGTCTGAGATAATCTTTTTAAACTTGTCGGGTGTGGCGGCCGCGTGTCTCTCCGCTATGCTCTCAATCGCCTTTTCCTGTGCGCTTTTTATCTGCTCGGCAGTCGGAGCTTTTTTGCTCTCTACGCGCTCAATTTCCACGCCCTCTTCAAGCCCGGGCAAAAGCGGCTGGTCTTCCGGCTTGTGTCCGTACAAGCGCCCGCGCCTTTTTTCCTCAAGCTTTGTATTGTCTGAGTCTGTCAGCTTGTCGTACTGTTTCCATGCCCTTTTATAAGCGTCACTGTTGCGCTTAGCCCATTTTGAGCCCTCAAGGGCTTTTTCCGCCTCATCCCTTCTATATCCTTCGTCAATGGCTGTCTTAATAAGGTCGTCAGCCGTTGACTTTGAGTTGTTGAACCACTCGTCTTTTATTTTCTCTTCAAAAGTCATTTAAGCCCCCTTGCTCTGTGCCTTGAGTTTCTCAATCTCTTTCGCAATGTCCGCCAGTGTCGCGGTGTTTGCCATTGTAAGCTGTCTTGTGTCTACAGTTTTAATGCCGTTATCATCGTGCACGGCTCCGGCTGTCACCGGATTCTTCTCCAGTTCCTGCGCCATTACTCCGACATGCGCCTTGTCGTCCATACCCAGCCGACCCTTTGCGGTCTTCACAAGCTCCGGCTTGTACTTGTACAGATACGCGTTAAGGTTCGCATACTGCTTGTATGGGCTTGCCTCCTCGTATATCTTGGCGCGCTTGTCGCTCACGGTGTCATTAAAAGATTTTGATTTTTCCTTTACAACCTCTTCCGGCTTTTTCTCCGCCTGTCTCTGCTGATAAGCCTTATAAGCGTCCGTCACCTTTGCAAGCGAATCACCAAAAGACTTATCCTCTTTTTTGCCCTGCATGGATTTACCCAATCCCGCCATTGCAGAGCCGACACCGCTTATTGTGCTTGCGATTTTTGAGCGCTCGTCTGAGCTGATACCGCCGACTATCTGCCCGATAGCTCCGGCAGCGTTTCCCGCGGCTGAAAGCACGTTTCCCGCGGTGCCCCATCCGCGATCATATTCCGCCTGGTCCTGTGCCTGTGCGGTTGACACCTCCCCGGCCTTTGCGCTCAGTGCGCTCTCATTGGCTCCGCTCGCCTGCCCCTGCTGAGTGGCAAGGTTTGACGAGTAATTATTGATGTAACTGTCAGCGCCTCTTCCTGCTCCGATTGCGGCCGCCTGTGCCTTTGTGTAACCCGCTTTTCTCGCCGCGTCCTGTGCGGCGGACGTTGCGCCCTGTGCCTGCTGTGCCGTCAGTTCCGCGGTTGTGCCCTTGGCGGTGTTCAGCGCGTTTTTGTATCCCGCCTCGCCTGTGTAGCGTTCCTGCGCCTCGTGATACTTTTCAAGCGCCGATGTATAGTTTTCGTTTGATTTGCCCATGTTTAATTCTCCTTATGCGTAATGGTTGCGTATACGTGTGACGTTGTAAGCGTCCCGCCCGATAGTGTCATAAAAATGTTCCTCGGCTTCTGCCGCCATTGCCTGCAACGCCGTTGAGTCAGCGTTTTGTTTTGCCTTGTATGCGATTGCAAGATAGTACGCCAAAAGCGTAAAATAAA
>JAEIGA010014342.1_pt1 | contig 12068 bp, 12 predicted proteins | sample 9270691 | NCBI WGS metagenome assembly JAEIGA01 (sample SAMN17057246, study PRJNA624740) | gut metagenome | biome: biome; isolation source: fecal sample | host: Bos grunniens | place: China: Xizang | collected 2019
CGAGGGTTTGAAGACTCGTATCGAGAACATTAACAATGAGGTAGAAGAGTTTAATACCCTGACAAAGCAGCGTAAGCGCGAGATTGATCAGGCCAAGATTCAAATCACTCATTACAAGGAGCAGCAGAATAACGTGCGTAATAATCGTGAGTACGATGCAATTACCAAGGAGATTGAGTATCAGGAACTTGAGATTGAACTTGCCGAGAAGCGTTTGAAGGAGTATGCATCAGGAATTAAGAATAAGAAGGTGCAGCTTGAGGGTGCCGAGGCAGTAGTAGCAGACCGCGAGATGGATCTTAATGCTAAGAAGACTGAGCTCGAAAGCATCGAGGCCGAGACAGCTGATCAGGTTGCCGAGTTGGAGGCTAAGGCCGAGAAGGCTAAGGTTAAGATTGACGAGCGTCTTTTGGTTGCTTACAATCGTATCCGTCGCAGTGTGCGTAACGGCTTGGCTGTCGTATCTGTGAAGCGTGATGCGTGTGGTGGTTGCTACAATCGTATTCCTCCTCAGCGTCAGGCCGATGTTCGTCAGGGTAAGAAACTTATCGTTTGTGAGTATTGCGGTCGTATTCTTGTAGCTGACAACGAGGAGTAGTCACAACGAGTTTGCAAGATTCAAGTAGAGAGCTATCCATTGGGGTAGCTCTCTATCTTTTTATTATAAATAAAAGGTAAATAATCTTCATTGTTTGTAAAATATTGTTTAACTTTGCCGCAACAAAGTTAGAAGAACTTATTTTTTCAAATTATACATCTAAAATGAAGATAGCTCTTGCCCAATTAAATTATACGATTGGAGATATCAATGGGAATACAGCACGTATTGTTGAGGCTGTTCGTAAGGCTGACGCAGCAGGTGCAGATTTGGTATTGTTTGCAGAGTATGCCGTGAGTGGAACTCCAGCCTATGATTTGCTGCGTAAGACAACGTTCCTTACCCTGTGTGAGGAGGCGTTGGAAGATATTGCCAAGGAGTGTGTGCGTGTGACCGCCGTCGTGGGTTCGCCTATGCTTACCGACAGGGGAGCCGTGAGTGCTGTCGCAGTGTTGCGCCATGGTAGGATTGAGCATGTGGTTGAGAAACAGTATATCTCGGCACGTCGTGAGATGGGATTTATTGTGGGTGGCAACGGCTATCAGGTTATAGATATCTTGGGTGCCAAGATTGCGATTCTGGTTGGTGATGACCTTTCTCACTTGAGTGAGTTGGAGGATGAGGTTGATTTGGTGGTTAGTGTCAATGCCCGCCGTTATGGCAAGGGCTTACTCTCGTCGCGTCAGGAGATGCTGCGTCGTCTGACTTTCACCGAGGCTCGTGACGTGGTGTTTATCAATCAGGTAGGAGGTTCGGGCGATATTGTCTTTGACGGTACATCGGGTGTGATGAATCGCCACGGCAAGCCTGAATTGATGATGAAGAGTTTTGAGGAGGACTTCCAGCTTTACGACACCCTCGCTGACAATGAGCCTTTCGAGGTGCCATACACAACCTACAACGACCGTACGCGTATGATATACAAGGCTGCATGCCTGGGCTTGAGGGATTATTTCCACAAGAATGGCTATGCAAAGGCATGCGTGGGTTTGTCGGGCGGTATTGATTCGTCGGTTGTGGCGTGCCTGGCTGTCGGAGCGTTGGGCGCCGAGAATGTCAAGGGTTTGATGATGCCCTCGCAGTTCTCGTCAAAGGAGTCTGTTGAGGATGCCAAGAAGTTGGCTGAAAATCTGGGTATTGAATATAGTGTCTTGCCTATAAACGAGGTCTATGACTCTATCATGGGAACTCTGAAGCCTGTGACGGGTGGTACGGAGTTCGATGCTACGGAGGAGAACATCCAGTCGCGCATACGTACCGTGTTGCTTATGGCATTGCAGAATAAGGATGGTTACATCCTGCTCAATTCGTCAAACAAGAGTGAGAATGCCATAGGTTGGTGTACGCTCTACGGCGATACGGCCGGTGCGTTCAGTCCTACGGGCGACCTTTATAAGAGCGAGATTTATGATTTGGCGCGTTACATCAATTCACAATTCAATGATGTTATCCCCGAGGAGGTGCTTCGCAAGGAGCCTACATCGGAGTTGCGCCCCGACCAGAAGGATAGCGACATCCTGCCTCCATACGAGGTTGTAGATGCCATTCTCTATCGCATGATTGAGGAGGGACAGCACCGCGAGGAGATTATCAATGCAGGCTTTGATGCCAATGTGGTTGAGAAGATTCACTCGATGATTATGAAGAATGTCAAGAAACGTTACCAGTATCCTCCGGTATTGCGTCTTTCGACATGTTCATTCCGACATGAGTGTCTGTTCCCATTGGTGAATAAGTACGGATATTAGTAAGAGCACATCTTATTATGTCGCAAATCAAGCATAGCGGTGAGGTAATACGCATTGAGCGTGGTGCGGTTTATGTCCGAATGACTGTAAACAGCGCATGCAGTGCGTGTCATGCCAAGGCGGTGTGTGGAGTTGATGAGAGCGAGGATAAGATTGTCGAGGTCGAATGTGAGTCGGCCCTTAATTATCATATTGGTGAGAATGTAGAGGTCGCATTGCAGAGCGGCTCAATGGGTACTAAGGCGGTTGTATTGACCTATGTGGTACCTTTTTTCGTGCTGGTAGCAGGACTTGTCGGAGCCCTGGCGGCGGGAGCAAGTGAGGGCGTGGCGGTGCTTGTTACATTGTGTGGTGTGGCGGCGTATTATCTGGTGCTGTATGCGTTGCGACACAGGATTAAGAATACAATAAAATTCATAATAATAAAACAAACAAAATGACGGTATTATTATCTACGATTTTGACCTTGAGCGTGTTGGGCGTTCTCTCTGCCGTTATTCTGTACTTTGTAGCGCAGAAGTTCCATGTAGAGGAGGATCCACGTATCGACGAGGTTGAGAAGATGTTGCCTGGTGCAAACTGTGGCGGTTGTGGATTTGCTGGATGTCGTGGCATGGCCGATGCGTTGGTCAAGCAGGATGATATTTCGGCTCTCTATTGCCCCGTAGGTGGTGCCGAGGTGATGAAGGGTGTGGCGTCTTATCTGGGTAAGGCTGCTCCCGAGAAGGAACCGGCCGTTGCAACTGTTCGTTGTGGCGGTGTATGTAGCAAGCGCCCTCGCACTAATGAGTACAATGGTTCGAAGAGTTGCGCCGTTGCAGCTTCGTTCTATGTGGGTGAGACTGCGTGTGCATATGGATGCTTGGGTTATGGCGATTGTGTCGAGGCGTGTGCCTTCGATGCCATCAAGGTAAATCCCGAGACAGGTATTGCCGAGGTTGATGCCGATAAGTGTACAGCCTGCGGTGCTTGTGTGAAGGCGTGCCCAAAGCACATCATTGAGCTTCGCAAGAAGTGGCCAAAGAATCGTGCCGTTTACGTGAGCTGCGTGTCGAAGGATAAGGGCGCAGTCACCATGAAGGCGTGCAAGGCGGGATGTATCGGTTGCGGCAAGTGCGCGAAGGTGTGTGCATTTGGTGCCATCACGATTGAGAATGGCGTGGCGTACATTGATTCGCAGAAGTGTAAGTTGTGCCGCAAGTGTGTAAATGAGTGTCCAACGGGAGCTATCGTGTTGAAGGGTATGGAGCCTCTTCCAAAGGAGCCTAAGGCCCCCGCTGCAAAGCCAGCCGAGCCAAAGAAGGTGGAGCCAAAGGCTGAAGTGGCAAACAACGATAGTGTCAAAGAGCAGAAATAGGTTGATTATGAAGACATTTCCAGTAGGCGGAGTTCATCCGTCGGATAATAAGAAGTGGAGCTGCAAGAAGAGTATAGAGCTACTTGAGCTCCCCGATGTAGTCAATATTCCGCTTGCGCAACACATCGGAGCACCCGCTACGGCAAAGGTTGCAAAGGGCGACAAGGTATTGACAGGTCAGCTCATAGCAGAGGCTACGGGCTTCATGTCGGCAAACATTCACTCCCCAATCTCGGGTACGGTTACGGCTGTTGATATGCAGCCAAATGCCCAGGGTCTGCGTCAGATGATGATTACCATCAAGCGTGAGGGTGACGAGTGGATGCCGGAGATTGACCGCACACCCGAAATCAAACGTGCGTGTAATCTTGACTCTGCGGCAATCATCGCAAAGATTAAGCAAGCCGGCGTAGTGGGTATGGGAGGTGCTACGTTCCCAACACACGTCAAGTTGTCAATTCCTGATGGCTGCAAGGCCGAGTATCTGATTATCAACGGAGTGGAGTGTGAGCCATACCTCACTTCAGACCATCGCACGATGCTTGAGCGTGGTGAGGAACTGCTCATCGGAGTTGAGATATTGAAGAAGGCATTGAATGTTGAGAAGGCGGTTGTGGGTGTTGAGAACAATAAGCCCGATGCTATCACTCATCTAACTAAACTTGCCAGGGAGAAGAAGTTTGATGTTGTCATTGAGCCTTTGAAGGTGCAGTATCCTCAGGGAGGCGAGAAGCAGCTGATTGCTGCCATCACAGGTCGTGAGGTGCCACCTCCACCAGCTCTGCCTATTCACGTTGGTGCTGTGGTGTGCAATGCGTCCACGACGATTGCGGTATATGAGGCTGTGCAGAAGAATAAGCCTCTGATTGAGCGTGTGGTGACAATCACGGGTAAGGAACTCAAGGAACCACGCAACCTGCTCACTCGTATGGGTACACCTATCTCAAAACTCGTTGAGATGGCGGGAGGTCTGCCCGAGGGTGATGTGAAGGTGGTGAATGGTGGCCCTATGATGGGACGCGCCATGGTGAATATAGACTCTCCCGTAACAAAGGGTTGTTCGGGTGTGTCGGTATATAGTGGCAAGGAGGCTCATCGTGTTGAGCCAAGTGCTTGTATCAAGTGTGCTAAGTGTGTTGCTGCGTGTCCTATGGCACTTGAGCCATATCTCATCTCGAAGCTTGCCAAGAAACAGATGTGGGATAGATTGGAGGAGGAGCACATCACCGACTGTATCGAGTGTGGCTGCTGCCAGTTCACATGTCCTGCGGGTATCGCTCTGCTGGACTATGTGCGTCTGGGTAAGCAGACCGTGATGGGTATTATTCGCGCGCGTGCTGCGGCATCTAAAAAGTAATTGAAAAATAGAGAATATTATGGCAAATAAATTTATTGTTGCTACGGCTCCACACATGCACAGCCCCGAATCAACGCAGTCGCTCATGCGTGATGTGTTGATTGCCCTGATGCCTGCTCTGGCAGTGTCGGCATGGGTGTATGGCTTGGATGCCTTGCGTGTGACGGCTATTGCTGTTGTGAGCTGTGTGTTGATATAGTACCTTATACAGAAGTTTTTGCTGAAAGGAGCTACCACTATTGGTAATCTTTCGGCGGTGGTAACGGGTGTACTGCTTGCCTTCAACCTGCCTGCCAATATTGCATGGTGGATTGTTGTAATTGGTGCCGTTGTGGCTATCGGCGTTGCGAAGATGACCTTCGGTGGTTTGGGACGTAATCCATTCAACCCTGCGTTGGTTGGTCGTGTGTTCCTGCTGATTGCATACCCTGCGCAGATGACATCGTTCCCACAGCCTGCATCGGCAGGTTATGTAGATGCCCTTGCGGGTGCTACTCCTTTGGCCGCACTCAAGGCTAAAGCCATTGCGGCGGGTGATGTGAATCTTGTGAATATGTTTGCGGGCGTTATGCCTGGTTCGATGGGTGAGATTGCCGCTGCGGCGTTGCTTGTGGGTGGATTGTATATGTTGTGGCGCAGAGTCATCACATGTCACATCCCCGTTGCGGTACTTGGTTCCATGGCAGTGTTCGCTTGTGTTGTGGCATTCCTTCAGGGAGGTGTTTCGCCGCTTATGTATGAGTTGCCAGCATTCCATCTGTTGGCGGGTGGTGCCATGCTTGGTGCTATCTTCATGGCAACGGACTATGTAACTTCGCCAATGACTCCCAAGGGTATGGTTATATATGGTATAGGTATTGGTGTTATCACGATGATAATCCGTCAGTGGGGTGCTTATCCCGAGGGTATGTCGTTTGCAATTCTTATCATGAATGCAGTAGCACCGCTTATTAATAAGTATGTTAAGCCAAAGCGTTTCGGTTTGGCGACTAAAAAGTAGGAGGACAGAGATATGAAGAGTACACTTTTTAATATGGTTGCTGTCCTGCTGACCATCACGCTCATTGCTTCGGCAGGTGTGGGTGTAGTGAATATGATTACCGAGGAGCCCATCGCTCAGGCCAAGGCTCAGGCCACAACCCAGGCCGTAGCAAATGTATTGCCCGAGTTTGAGAACAGCCAGGCTGCCGAGCAGTTGATTGATGGCATGACAATCAAGGTTTACACCGCAACCAAGGCTGATGGTATTGTGGGTTATGCTGTTGAGACCATGACCAAGAGAGGTTTTGGCGGCATGATTCGTATGATGGTGGGTTTCCTGCCCGATGGTAAGATTTATAATGTGAATGTGTTGGAGCAGGCTGAGACTCCTGGTCTTGGAACGAAGATGTGTGACGAGGGTAATGTCCTGTTGTCAAGCATCAAGGACGCGGATGCCGACGAGTTGAAGTTCGTAGTGAAGAAGGATGGCGGCGAGCTGGATGCACTGACTGCGGCTACAATCTCTTCACGTGCATATTACGATGCTGTGGCACGTGCCCATCAGGCATTCCTTGTGGCAAGTGGCGCAAAGGCTGTGGCTGATGGTGTGACAAGTGCAACGTCAACAAACGAAAATAACGAGGGCAAGGCAGCCCAGGAAGGAGGCAAAGATGAATAAGTTGCAGATTGTGTTGAGTGGTATTCTGAAGAATAATCCTACATTTGTGCTTGTGTTGGGTATGTGCCCTACGCTTGGTACAACCACCTCGGCTATTAACGGTATGGGCATGGGAGTCGCTACAATGGCGGTGCTTATCATGTCAAACCTTGTGATTTCGCTCATTAAGAACCTCATCCCCGACAAGGTGCGTATCCCTGCATTTATTGTTGTTATCGCATCGTTTGTGACCATCATTCAGATGTTGATGCAGGCCTATGTCCCTTCGCTCTATGCGAGCCTGGGAGTGTTCATTCCGCTTATCGTTGTGAACTGTATCATCTTGGGACGTGCCGAGGCATTTGCATCGAAAAATGGTGCGTTGGACTCTATTCTTGACGGCATAGGTATCGGAATAGGTTTTACACTCTCGCTCACAACCATTGGTGTGGTGCGTGAGGTGCTGGGTAGTGGTACAATTTTCGGCTTCCAGCTGGGTATTACCGACTACATGCCTTTGGTGTTTGTGTTGGCTCCCGGAGGATTCTTCGTGTTGGGCTATCTGATGGTGTTGTTTAACAAATTAGCAAAGAAATAGTTATGGAGCTTTCATATTTTGCAATCATTATTGGTGCCATCTTCGTAAATAATGTGGTGCTGGCACAGTTCCTCGGCATCTGCCCATTCCTGGGTGTATCGTCGAAGGTTGAGACTTCGCTGGGTATGGGTGCTGCCGTAACCTTTGTCATGGGACTTACAGCCATCGTGGCGTGGGCAATACAGACCTATATTCTTGTACCTCTGCACATCGAGTACATGCAGACCATCGTTTTTATTCTGGTAATTGCTGCGCTGGTGCAGATGGTTGAGATTGTACTGAAGAAGGTGTCGCCATCGCTGTATCAGGCACTTGGAATCTTCCTTCCATTGATTACCACCAACTGCGCTGTGTTGGGTGTCGCTATCCTGATGATTCAGAAGGAGTTTAACCTCTTGCAGAGCTTTGTTTATTCGGTCTCTACCGCACTCGGCTTTGCTCTGGCGTTGGTTATCTTCGCGGGTATTCGTGAGCGTTTGGAACTTGACGAAGTGCCATCAGCTATGAAGGGTATTCCTATCGCCCTGATTACTGCGGCCATACTTGCAATGGCGTTTATGGGATTCTCGGGTTTGGTCTAACGTTTGAGAATCATCTTTTAGACACTTTTGGAGTGAGATAATTATCGGGTTGATTGATTTATATCAGTCAGCCCTTTTTTATAGATTTTGCTTATAGTACGGTAAATTCTTTTGATTGTTTTTATGGTTTTTCCTGCAAAATATGTATTACTTTTGCAATAGAGAAAAACGAAAACAAATAATAATAACAATTAAAACTTTGATACTATGAAAAAGCACAGATGTATACCATGTGGTTGGATATATAACCCAGCAATCGGTGACCCCGAGAACGGAATAGCGGCAGGAACAGCCTTTGAGGATTTGCCAGAAGATTGGGCTTGCCCACTCTGCGGAGCCGACAAGGAGTCGTTTGAGGAGATATAATTTACAAATTAACAGCAAAAGGGTTGTCCTTACAAACTTTAGGGGCAACCCTTTTTTTTGTATCAATCTGCCTCCTTATGTATTTACTTGATTTTTATGGTGCTAATAATCTATTATTTTCTTATTTTTGTAAAAACAAATTAAGGAGAATATGAAAAGATTTATCGCTTGCATCATCGCCACAATGGCACTGTCGTCATTGTCGGCACAGTCAAATCCGTGCGAAACATTCTTTTGTGCAGATTTTAATCAGGGTAAGATTTTTGAGTTCCGAAATGGCGAAGTTGTGTGGGAGCATAGGGCCCCCGCGTCAAACGATTTGTGGGTGTTGAAAAATGGCAACCGACTATTCACAACAGGTCACGGCGTGTTGGAGGTGACTGTTGAGAAAGATACCGTTTTCTACTATCACTCTCCCGAGAGCGAGATATATGCTTGTCAGCGTCTTAAAAATGGCAATACATTTGTCGGAGAGTGTACGTCTGGGCGTTTGCTGGAGCTGAATAAAAAGGGCGAGATTGTTAAGGAAGTCAATATTGGTCCGGGCGACCCATATTTTATGCGAAATGCACGCCGACTTGACAACGGACACTATCTTGTGGCTCACTACGGTGGCAAGAGGGTGGCAGAGTATGACAAGAAGGGACGCCTCGTATGGGAAGCTCCCATTGCGGGTGGAGCTCACTCGGTTGCTCGCCTGAAGAATGGGCACACCGTAGTTGCGGCGACAGATAAGGCCAAAGATGCCAAAATCATCGAGTTTGACAAGAAGGGAAACATCGTATGGGAGCTATCTAATGCCGACCTTGAGGGCAGCCCATTGCAGTTTATGTCGGGCTTTCAGTATTTACCCGAGAGCGACACATTCCTGCTAACGAATTGGAAGGGCCATAACATGTCGTCTGATGTACCTCTTATTATATGGGTAAGCCGAGATAAAAAGATTCTTGGCACCCTGCCTAAACACGAGCGGTTGGTGACCGTGGCATCCATCTTTGTGGAGGGTAGTTTGACAAGGCATAACCACTAAAACATAAGAAGCCACTTGAAAAATGATTCGGAATTATCCACTTCAGGCCGTCTGAAGCAGATAATTCCGAATTCTTTTCTAAGATTTATATGATTTTCACGCTCTTGCCCGCTTTCATGTCATATTCTACGACTTTGTCGGTTGTGGGAATGTAGATTCGCATTTTGCCGCCCTTCTCTGCCTTTACTGACAGATGTATTACTTTGCCATCCTTCATCTCGGATGAAACAAGGAATGCGCCCATAGCGCGCAGATTGTCGAATCTCACATCTTTCCACTCCGAGGGGATAGCGGGAAAAATATTGATTACTCCGCTATGACTCTGGAGCAACATCTCTTGCACACCCGCAGCAAAGGCAAAATTACCTTCCAAAGTGAACGGACGATATAGGAATTTTGATTTGCCGCTTTGGCTCTGGTCTCCGTTTGCGTGGAACGAATTTTTCAGGCAGAAGCACTCTGCGAAAGTCCTCAGTGCCTCGGCAGCCTTATCACCGTGACCTGCTCTTGCCTCGAGGTTACTTATCCATGAGAATGTGTATCCTGTCCACCAATCTGAGCCGTGCTTGTAGATTGCGTCAAGCGTAGCATCAATAATCTTTTTATCCTCCATGCCGTTGCTGACGTCAAGCAGCCCTAATGGATGTATGGCCATAGCGTGCGACATATGTCTGTGAGAGGTGTTGTATGGGAATCCCGGGGCAAAACACAGTGCGCCATTGCTGTCGAGTGCATAGTCGGGGAGTTGCTTCTCGAGCGCTCTCCAATGTGCGGCGTCATTTGTGCGCTGCAACTTGTCGGCCATCTCTGCCGCTGCAAGGAATGTAAAGCGTATTAATGCCAAATCGTAGTTGGTAATATCTCTAAACCAAGCCTTTAAGCTGTTGTTGTAAATTTCGGGACTGGTACTCAACTCCAGCGTGCGTGTGCCATCCTCTTTTAGAATGGTTTGCTGCTCAAGGTATGTGGCAATCTCGTAAATAAACGGATAGCCTCTCTCCTCGAGAAACCTATCATCGGCAGAGTACTTCCAATGCAGATAGAAGTGGTGAGCTACCCATGCCGCCGTGGTTTGCGAGAAACTATTTTGCACCCAGCCTCCCATAGCATAGCCATCCAATGTGCAGACGCCGGGGATGTTGAAGCCGTCGGTGCCGAAGAAGTCTCTTGTGAACTCGCGGTATTTATCTCTCTGATTCCAAAGGGTATTGAGGTATCCCATGCCCTCATCCAATCTATTGCCAGAGTATGCTGGCCAATAGCTTAATTGTGTGTTCAGGTCGTGGTGGTAGTCGCCCTTCCAGGGTGGCAGATTTCCATCGTCGGCAGTCCACACTGCCTGGAGTGATATGGGGTAGGAGTCGGATCTTGCAACCGAGCCGAACTTGTATATCTCCCTGTCATATTGACGCTGGATGGTTTTGTCGGGAATGTTTACCTCGGATTTACCCCAAAAGCCATTCCAATACTCCATGTGGTTGCGGTAGTCCTTGCTTATTCCTCGTTTCATGGCACTCTCCACCTCGTCCAACGCATTTTCGCCCGAGAGAGAGGATGTTACACTCCAAACGCCGATTATCTTATTCCCTTTGCGACGCCATTTCACAGCTATGTCATAGAAGAAGTCGCCATATCCCACTTGGTGATAGCTTATTGTGTTATTGTCATGGATGACCTCACCCTGCTCATAACCCAGGCTGGCAAGACCTTGTGCGCTTTTGTCCTTTGCCTTATATGATGGCGGAATTAACTGCGGAGCAAAGTCGGCAGGTGTATTCTCAAACACGAACCACCCAACAGGCTCATTAGCCTGGATAAATGTTTTGAGTGAGGCTCCATTTTCCCACTCTACTGTGCAAAGTGCATTTCTTAAATAGAGTCTTGTATTTGTCACCTTGCCCCACTGCTCGGTGTTGAATTCCAAAGCTCCTCCAGGGATTTTTGAAGGTCCCGGCAAATTGTATGGCTCCTCAAATTTGGCTTGAACATGTCTTAAATCTCCCTTTTTCACCTGTTGGGTAATCCACTCAAACGAAAATGTCGGGCTCTTTTGCAGACTGTCAATGGGCCGCAGATCCCAAAGATCAATTCTATCGAGTGAGAAACGTAGTGTATTCCCTTTCTGCCAGATGAGTGAGCCCACATCGGCATTACCCAAAGGCATAGCCTCATCCCATACCGTAGCCAATGTGCTAAACTGCAAATCGCTATCGGTAGGAGTCGTAGGGCACCTAAACGAGCATCCCAAGACAATGATTAAGGACAGAAATAATAGTTTTCTTTTCATACGCTATTGTAATTAAATGTTTCCCTTTGTAAGGAGGAATATTTCTGTGGTTGTGAGATACTCACTTTCACCTTCATGTCAAAGATACGAATAATTTTGGACCGTGACACAGGTTAGTAGAGTAAAGTTATCTTTTGGAGCATAAAAAACAGCAGGCAACCCAACTGCGGGCTGCCTGCGTGCATTATGTAATTGGAGTATTTACTCTGGCTTAACCAACGAGAGGTAAAGCTCGTCAAGCTGCGACTGGTCGATAACAGATGGTGCATCGAGCATAACGTCGCGACCGGCGTTGTTCTTTGGGAATGCGATGTAGTCGCGGATAGACTCCGAGCCGCCAAACAACGAGCACAGACGGTCAAAACCGAATGCCAGACCACCGTGAGGAGGCGCTCCAAACTTAAAGGCATTCATCAGGAAGCCAAACTGCTCCTGTGCCTTCTCAGGTGTGAAGCCCAGAATCTTGAAGATAAGAGCCTGCAACTGTGCATCGTGGATACGGATAGA
>JAEIGA010014343.1_pt1 | contig 12068 bp, 11 predicted proteins | sample 9270691 | NCBI WGS metagenome assembly JAEIGA01 (sample SAMN17057246, study PRJNA624740) | gut metagenome | biome: biome; isolation source: fecal sample | host: Bos grunniens | place: China: Xizang | collected 2019
GAGCAGTACGAAAAGCAATATGCCGAGCTGATGCAGAAGTTAGAAGAAGCCGAAGCCGAACAGAAGCAGGTCATTGTTAAGGACTTCTCTAAAGTCGAAACTATCTTGCAAAGTGGATGGAAAGAGATTTACAATGCCTTGGACGATGAACACAAACGCTCATTTTGGAGATCGTTTATACAATCTATTGAAATCGACTGGACTACGGAGAAGAAAGAGATTACAAGAGTCAATTTTTTTTGATTCTTGTATCGTACTAACATACATTGTCCAGTTGGAAGTATCAAGTTAGTACAACCCAATCGAGAGGAAGATGAACCATGTTAAACGAATTACTAGCCAAACTAGAAGCACTAGAGAGCGATGAAGAAATGGACTACACAGAAAAGATGAAACTTAAATTTCACATTCAAGACCTGATCGCAGAAGAAGAAATGAAACAATTTTTAGAGCAATAAAAAAAGAGGGGACAGTCGAAAGACCGTCCCCTTTAATCATCCATTCCATCTTGACTTGTTACTTCTCACATCTACATGAACCCAGCTACTGTAGATGCCGATACCGCCGGACTTCGGCAGCAGTGTTTCACAGTAAGCGGCAACTTCTTTCGGAGTTTTACCTTTAACCTTAAAATCCGCAGCCGTTCCGTATAAGTGCTGGCTGTTAGATGCACCACCGACATTTGCATTGTGAGTCTTACAGCGGACACCGCTTGTAATAGTTACAGGCGAATCGAAGTGTTCTCTGATCTGAACCAGAAGTTTTACCAGCTTTTCGTCAGGCTCTACAGGGAAGCCACCGCATTTACCGCACTTGCAGTGAAACTCATTGCGCTTGAAGTATTTAACACCATCCCAGAAGTCACCAGTTGCGCTCTCAGCCTTTTTAACAGGCATACCGTAAGCAACAGCGTGTGTCAGTGCTTTTTCCGTAGCAGTGCCGCAAACACCGTCATCCTCAAGGCCGTAATCGGACTGGAATCTCTTTGTTGCCGCAGTAGATTTACTGCCCCACTTACCATCGATTGCGCCAGTGTAATATCCCAAATAGAATAACAAACATTGTCTTTGTTTGATTGTCATTTTATCCACGCTCCAAAAGAAAGATAGGGCAACCAGCCGAAGCCAGTTGCCCTTCCAAATTACTTCTTGAATGCTTCGTTGAACTCAGCCACCGCAGCTTCAATAAGAGTCTTCATTTCCGTAGCGGAAACCTTGATGCCCTTTTCGGTCAGGATTGCACAGGCACGTTCCAGAGCAGCGTTCAGCTTCTCTTCACCGTGTAAATCCTTGTAGACCTGCTCCACGAACTGAACAACAGTCTTTGCGACTTTTCTCTTGGTTTCATCGTTCAGGAACTTGGCAAGCAGATTCCGAATCATAATGCCAATCATGCCAAACACGGCGCAGGCAGCCAGAGTAACGAGTTCATTGCCCCACGCAATCATAAAGTATTCAAACGTACCCATAACATAATCAAACGTACCCATAACATTCATCCTTTCTTAAAGTCCGATTTGTGATAAAAAATAAGCCAAGAGCGCACCTGCGATACCCCAAAAGATTTTATCAACCAAGGCATCCCACCGCTTTCCCGGCTTTTCTTTCAGTTCTTCCATTTCGCTAGTCAGGTTTGTTACGCTTTGGTTCATCTGCTTCATCTGTTCAGCCATAACCGCAACAGATGTAGCTAAAGAATGAAGCGTACCGTTTTCTTCTTCCAACTTCTTGATTCGAGCTTCGTTTCTCAACGAGCGGTCAGTGGTCTTTTGCAGATTCAATGCAAGTTGTTCGTTATCCATATGAGATCACCACTTTCTATTCTGTTATACCTTTTCCAAGGCTGTTACCCTATCAACCAAGGATGTAATATTACTCTCAGCCGTAGCAAGTCTAGTTCCCTGACTAGAGATATTACCTTCTGCCGTAGCCATTCTCGTTCCTAGCGCAGAGATATCATCTTCAGCCGTGGTCAGTCTTGTGCCGTGATTCGTAATATTACCCTCAGCTGCGGACAACCTAGAGCCATGATCGGAGATGTTATCTTCTGCTGTACCCATTCTTCTTTCAAGGCTAGAAACGGCTTGCTGAAGAAGGGCAATAGCACTCTCCGCTAAATCGACATCCTTCTGAAGAGTATCAATTGCGGCGGTGGCAAAAGAAATGAACTCTCTCATCGTAAGATTCTGCTGATTCATCTCTTTGTTCTGCCTTGCATTTTCCTTTGCTTGGCTGTCAAAAAACTTGCCGAAGCTGTACTTCTGTTCAAGTCCGGCAGGGGTTCTTACGCCCTGCCTGTCTCGTTTGTTCATAATGTCCACCTCTTACCATGTGACATAGCCATTGGAATCAATCATGTATCCCAACTCTTCCAGAATCTTTATCACCTTCGTAGGCGAGATACCATCCTTCTTATCCAAATACTCCACAATCTCGTAATTGTGTTTCTTGTAGTTAGGATACTGCATCTTCATAAGGATTTTCTTTTCGATTTCGGGAATGTCCAGACTGTTGACATATTCCTGAACCTTCGGGAATCTAGTACCATCGATAGACTCACCGTTCTTGTCCTTGTCAGCCTTTAGAGTTTTCAGAACACTTGCATAATCTGCGAATCTCTCATAGCCGAACACAGAACGAGCAGTTTCAATCATGTCATCGGAAGTGCTTTCCTTGTCGAAACCAGAAGCAACATAGTAGAAGTCATCGTACATCTGCTTGTTGTTCCAGTATTCCTTATAGCTGATTCCCAAATCCTTAGTGACAGCCTGTTCCTGCTGATAGTACCAGTTATCGTCACCGTCAGCCTTCTTAGGCTTAATCTCAAACCAGCGATCCTGTTTATTTTCGGAGTCATAACCGAAGTTGAAACGCTTATCACCGACTTCGCCATAGATACCATTAAGAGAGAAGTTTTCAAGACCTTCGAGAGCCTTTTTCTGCATCTCGTTAATCTGTTCCTTCAGTTCTCGATTCTGCTTGTACTTTTCGGAGTCGGGCAGGTCGCTAGTCTGAATATCTCTCTGCTGTTGCATCAGCTTACTGATTTCGGCATTGTGGTAGATCAGATAGGAACTTACCAGCTTATCTTCCGGAGTTGCTTCGTCAGACTCAGCCTTTGCTTCGGCAGCTTCGAGAGTTTCATAGAAGTCGCCTGTAACTCTGTTGTTCAAAACGGAATCAGTAGTAAATCTATCTCTAAAAGGAGCAAGTGCTTTCAGGATGGGATTATCAATCGGACTCTCTGCCTTGGGAGTAAGATACGGAAGAATCGTATCGCCCAAAACACCACTGTACTGGTCAAGCAAGTAATTGATTTTCTTCGGGCTATAATCCAGCTTTTCACCAAGCCAAACACTGAGATCATCCGTCTTTTCATCGAACTGCTCAGAAGCAGGAAGGTCTTTAAGACGATAAGGAACAATATCTTCGCCGTACCAAGATTCGTTAGCTGCAACTTGGAAGGCAGGAGCTAAGATATGGTCTTTGAAAGGATTGTTCGGCGCAAGGTTTTCAAGAATCAGATCACCAAATGCACTCCAATCCGCTTCATCATCACCAGTAGACTTTTTCATAACCTGCTCAATAGCGTACTGGATTACCGCAGCAGTTCTGCCTTTCGGGATTCTCACGAACTGACCGTCACCATACTTGAAGGGAATATAATAATTGTTGGTGATATAGTCAGGAAGTGCCTGATATTCCTCGTCATCCTCCCAAAGCGCATTATTGAGCAAGACAGCAGGAAGTCCGGCAAGCATATAACGAGCAGCCAATCCAGCAAAACCCTTAATACCGTTCTGCTTTGCTTCAACAACATTTCGAATTTGCTGAGTTGCGCCCTGAAAAGAGGAATTAAGGAACGTCCAGCCATTACGATCTAAGAGCTTAGTGAACTTACCGCCAGCACCGAAGTTCGTGGTAACTCTAGCGGCATCCAGCATGGAAACCTCAATGCTTCTTCCAGATTCACGACTTGCTATATACTCCGCAAATCGGGGCATCATTTCGATATAGTTATTCAGCGCAAGAATCTGCTTGAGTCCAATAGTATTCTCGATGTAGTCAAGAACACCCTTCTTGGGATCAAAGGAAGAATCTTGTGTGTCGAAATAAGTATTCTGCTTGCCACCGTTTGCACAATACTCCTGATACAGCTTGCCGTTGTTGATAACTTCCGAATGAACTCTGACAAGCATATTGCCGTAGGTTTTCAGAGGGTGCTGAGAGTTGATTAGAACCTCTTGCGCATCCTTGACAGCATTATTCAACGCAAACCACGGATTGTAAGCTGTAATCAGATTTCTTCGGAGATTATTGAAGCCACTTACAAAAGGAATCGACATTGAAAGGAAATCGCTGGTGGGCTTCATAGCAGTATACATCTCGCTATTGATATCGAAAGTGTGGCGTTCTCCGTTCATGAAAACAGAGAATGTAGGAAGACTTCCCGGCTTGCCACTCTGAAGCAGCTCTTCTCTGGGATCGAATCCTTCAATGGAATAATCAACATCAATATCGGCGAAAGGTGCACCAGCGTTGGAAGGCATCGGAGCTATCGCATTATTGCTATTGAGCCGTCCGGGATAAAGCGTGTTGTAAAGCTCTAAGCCGAAATTGTTCATAGCGACAGCTCTGTGAACAGCCATAGTCCGCTCAGCCATTGTGTTGAACAACGGCTCGATATCCTGATTGCCGCCAGTAGCAGATTTCAGCGGAGAAGTGACACCCACATGGTTCGTATCTTCGTAGTCAATGGATTCATCGAATCCGACACGATGAATGGGAACGTAATGAGGATACATCTCTGCCAGAAGGTCAGCCGTTTTCTGAGAGATCAAGCCACCCTTAACCATCATATCTCGCAGATGGTTGTTGTACGCATAAACATCTTCAGCCCAAGACTTAAACTCAGGATGCAGTCTTTCCAGTCGGTCAACTTCAAACTGAGACTCAGCAGCGGACACATCACCCCATACACCCCTGTTATAAGTGTTGAAACGTGTATCCAAAGTCATACCGTCAATATTACGATAATGACCTAAGTAATTGTAGAAATCTTGGGTAAGTCCGGCTTTCTCCACTGTATCCATCATGGACTTCAACGATTTAACACCGTCAGCACCATTGCCGATTAGATGCTGAGCAGCAGAGCGAACTCTGCGAAGACCGTCCCACTTAGCTTCCAGTTCCCTGTTCTTCGTCTTCTTGGAAAGTTTCTCGAAAACAAAACCATTGTCTATAATAAGTTCTTCGATTTTGTTTACGATAGACTTTACACCGTTCTTAGTTTCCTTATCCACATTAAGGGAGTCAGTCTTCTTGGTCTGTTTCTGAGTTTTAGACTTGTGGGGCATATCAGTAAGAATCCTTGCCCTCTTTGTTTCAGTCTTCTTTTCCTCGAAACCAGAGCTATCAGATTCGAGATAATCACCATTGTCTGTAGAGACAACTCTTACAGGAGCTTTCGCAGGAATACTTCTCTCCACCTCAGTTCCATCAATCAGGTGAGAAATACTGTTCTGCACATCATCCCAAAACTCTGTCGCATCAACTTCCGTCATTCCTCTACGGAACGTACCATCAGGAGAAATAACCGTATACGTCCAATGCTTTTCGTCGCTACTCATGCGCCTTTGGACAGTAAAGCCATCTGCTGTGAAAACCTTTTCCTCGGCAATTTCTCCAATGTCATCATTGACCATCTTCATTACAACGGCTTTCGCTTCCTCTGGATTGGCAGCTTCCGAAGCAGGACTAATCTCGCCTGTGCTGCCGTTGCCATCAGTCATAGCATTTTCAAAAGCATTGATTTTCTCATTCACTTCATCATAGCGTTTAGATAGTTCGTTGAAGCTATCGCCAAAGTCGCTCACAGCAGTTAGAGACTCAAGAGTATCTTTAATGGCTCTGCGCTCTTCAACAAGTTCCTGATACTCAGACTGAGCTTCAGGAAGCTCGGTTGAGTTATCTTCCGTCAGTTGCGTTTCCTGCTGCTGAGTTGCATTAACAGGTGAAACGTTTTCCGTTTCGGAAACAGTCGGAGTGGTTGTTGCATTTTCTGCAACATCTTCACGGACAGGAGCAGTGTCGAGCGACTTTTTCAGTTCATTCACATAAGAAGGATTTTTTGCAACAGAGTCGTACAGAGTATACTGGTTATACAGTGCAGTAAGGGTAAGTTTCTCAGCTTCCGTGTAGGAAGTTACAGAATCTTTCTTCGCTTGCAACTGCTCATACTCTTGCAAGGCATCCTGAGATTTCTGAGCAAGCTGTTCAGAAGACATTCCGCTTTCAACATCTCTGATAACTTCTCTTGCCGCAGACTCCGTAACCGATTTACGGACGGAATTATTATGGTCAATGTACTCTCTAGTCCATTCTTCACCGTCAAACTCAGGCTCACGCAAAGTCTGGGCTACATCTCTCCAATTATCATTCGTAGGCTCTGCGGTCGTTTCTGCATTAGGCTTAACTTCGGCTTGAGACTGCTCGACAACAGGACTTTTTTCCACAACAGGCTTTTGCTCGACAACAGGGGCTTTCTCGACAAAAGGTGCTTCAACTACTTTATCATTCTTGGCGTTCGCCATCTTCTGATCCCTGATGGTAGAGAAAGTGTTCTTTGCTGCAGCAGGAACATTCATCATACCGAAGGAAAGTGCAGAAGATTGAGCAGTATCCAACAAACGATTGCCGATATCTGCTGCGGAATAGGCATACTCGCCCTTGTCCAGTTTACTTGCTGCCTGTACACCAGCAATCGTTACACCTTCCTGCAGAACTTCTTGACCAGTTTCTTTAGCGACATCGACACCTCTGTCTACGAGTTCGTCAAGAATCCTCTTTGCAACAGACTTGGTAGCACCACTAGCCTTTGTTATCTTGTAAGCATCAAGTAGCTCGTCCACCTGAGCTGCTTCCAATGCGGCATTTACACCGCCAACACCAATAGCGATTTTCCGTGCAGTTTCTTCTTTGATTCCAGCTTCAAGCATTTCATTATAAGCATGACCAGCTTCAATCTCATAGTTGGAAGCAGCCGAGCCGGATGCAAAAGCAGCAGCCGCAACAGTAGGAACGGAAATGATTTCCTCAGGCACAAGAGCCTGAGGGCCAGCGTTACCAGCGATAATTGCAGCTCCAACAGCACTGCCAGTAACCGCAAGCGTTCTAGGATTCGTAAACTGTCTGAACATCTGTCCACCAAGCTCAAATGCACCAGAAACACCGCTTGCGACTTTACTGCCGGGAGTAAACTGATACTCGTCGCTTTCAAGCAACTTCTCATACGCGTCTTTCTTGTTTTTCTGCCCATTCATAGCCTTATAAGATTCTTCACCGTAAAGAGAATTATAATAGCCACGCTTGAGAGAATTAACCGTCAAGTCTTTCAAGGATGCGCTGTCTTCATCGATGCCCAAAATAGTTTTGGTCAAATCTCCAACGTCCCAGCCATCTTCAAATAAACCATCTTCGTACCACTTCTTTTTCTTCTTGTTGTCGTTCTTAGTGGTCATTCTGTCGGTCACTTTAGAAGAAACAGAAGTAGGAGCAACAGTTTTGTTATTAGCCGCAGCCTTAACGTGAATGTAGCCATCTGATAGATTTATCTGTCTGGTAGGACTCCCTTTATAATTTGTACTTTTGCTAGTGGTGCGCTTTGCAAGTGTTTCTGAAAGGATTTTGTCGTATTCATCATCCCACTTCGCCAACTAAATCACCTCCTGTTAATCAAATAGACCCTTGACCCAGTTAACAGCCTTGGTAACAATAGACTCTTTCTTAGCGGAGCTACTACTGGAACTGCTGCTCTTCTTTGCGCTAGTAGCAGGAGCCATAGCAACAGAGAGAGAAGGCTTGACTGTTGTACTGTAGTTAGTAGGATTCCTCACAACAATGGTATTGCCGTTAGCGTTTTTGTAAGTGGAAACAACGCCTTGTGCTTCCTTATCCGCAAGACCTTTCTGAGTAACAGGACCGATACCAGCCTTAACAATGCTGTCCATAGTCTCTTTGGACATTCCATCATCTTCAGTATCTGTGAGCTGATAGCCATTTCCAGTACCACCAGAGTAAGAATAACTTCTGCCGGAATAACCACCCCCTCCCGAACTACGGTTAAAATTTGCATCAAACTGTCTCTGCTCCTCAGCGAGACTTTCGTTGAACTGTCTGATCTGTTCTGCCAGTGCGTTTTCAGTGTTAATCTGCTGAAGCACATCCTGATAAAGATTGTAGTAGCTGTTCTCGATTTCAAGTTTCTGGTTAGCCTTCGCAAGCAGAAGGTCGTTCTTAGCCTGAAACTGTTGCATCAGAAGCTCAAGACGTGCCTGTTGAGACTTATATGCAATCTCAGCCAGAGTAGCGTTATTCTGAAGACGAGCTTCAGTCATCTTATTGTTATAGTCAGCAAAGATTCTGTTAATGGACTCTCTGGCAGTAGCTACACGATTCTGATAAGTGTTATACATACTGACCTGCATAGATTCGCTATAGCCAGTATTCTGCAAGCCTTTATCAGCAATCTGCTCAGCCCGAACGCCATGCTGTTTGCTCTGAGTCTGCCAGTCCACATAAGCACCAGACTGTTCTTTTGTGTAGTCCTTCTGGGCATCCGCTTTCTGCTGTTCAATCTGCTGAATAGCAAAGTCGGTCTGCTGATTCTGAAGTTCGGCCTGTTTCTTCTCCCATTCCGTATTGGCAGTAATCTGATCCTGATAGAATTTATCAGAATTAGAAATCATGCCGTCATACATATTCTCGTGTTCCGTAAGAGCAGCCTGTTTCTCAGACTCTACCTTTTGAAACCGGGAGTCATCGTAATTGATATCGTATTCAGTTGCCATTTATCTTCCTCCCTTAAAGGTTCTTGAGGTAGCCACCGATAATACATTCAAGTGTTGCAGATTCCAGAGCAAATCGTTTTGCAGAGTGGAACTTCAACTGAATATCCTTGAACTTCTTTACCTTGATTCGGCAATTAAAAGCATCCTCTACATTTTTGAATGTACCAAGAAGAACAAAATCTTCGTCTTTATTCGATTTAGCAAAAACGGAAATTTCTTCGCCTTCTGCTTCTACGGTGCAGCTTTTCTTATTGGTAGTTTTCTGCTTGTTAGGATGCTTGAACTTATCTTTCGGAGTCACCCAATAACTCTCTACATCGCACTCGTGATCCGTCAGCGTATAAACGCCATTATTAGTGCCGACATAGAGAATGCCATTTTCGACTCTGGCGCAGGTGACTTCCATGCCAATATCCCAATAGAACCAGTCGTATTCCCTCTCGCCGTTATTGGTGAACGTAGCACGACTGTCAGCCAGATAAGCCTTGTCTCCAATAAAGACGATTAAGTAACCGTCCCACTCAGCCAGAATCATATCTTTGTAGCCGGACTCCTTGGTCAGCTTTCTATCGACCAGAGAACTTCTATGTCCAAGAACCTGTTCAGTCGTAACGTCACCGCTGATACCTTCCATTCCTCTGTCCGAGAAAAATACGATATCATCGTTGAAGTTGATAGCCTTGCCTACACAGCCTGTAGTGACATTGGAGTGCGTACTGGGATAGATTTTGCCGTAGTCTGAGTCGATGGTAGGTGTATGATAAAACACCGTAGCGTTCGACTGAGAAGGCTCACGGAATACCCAAAGTGCATTATTACCAGCGACCAGTCCCTTAACGGCAGCGTTATCCAGACCTTCGTTGTAGTAGTCCAAGTCGCTGCAGTAAGAGGGATCGTCCAGACTGCAGTGGAAAATCATGTTGGGATAGTCTTTATTGCCAGAAAAAAACACTCTGTTATCAAAGACCTGTAACAGAGTGCATTTCTTAATTCTATCTGCGTAACCGCTGACAGTTTTCTTAAATTCGATAGATACGTTATCCTGTCCGTCGGTCTTAGGTACTTCGGGGGCAGTCGTGAACGTAATCTTACCATTAGCATAGTCAACAGTAACATTACTCACCACTGCATTATTGACCTTTACAACAGGAACAAAGTCCGTATCAATATTCTTTGCATCCAAGAAAAACTCAGTGCTTTCACCGTCCGCAAGAAAAGTGTTGATTCTCTTACCAGTAAGATAGTTGACATCTTCGTAGATTGTGCCACCGCCAGCAGGCTTACGAGCAATAGATGTGGTAGGGACATAGCCCTCCACCTCATTGATGGTAGTACCGTCATACTGAAGATAGTGCTTACCATCTTTGAAGTACCATTTATTCTCATAGATGAAACTATCACTGACAGCTTCATTCAAATCAGAGAAAATAACCTTATTGCCACCAGCGCTGACTGTGTACAGGTTTTTACCACTGTGTACCAGCATCGTGCCGTTGAAAAAGAAAACGCCATACACTGGCGCAGGGAACGTCACACTCTGTACCAAGCCCGGTCTGGTACGGATACTCTCAGTCTCTTTATAGTCCTTGTAGACATTCACGCTATCGGGACTTCTGATCAGATTGACTTCATCACCACGGAAGTCCACGCCACGGAAGCCACTATAGACTCTGGAAATGATATCTCCTGCTTCGCTCATACATCGATACCTCCGTCCATGAAGATAGTCGGCAGATGGTATCTATGGTCGAGTCTCTGAAGCATCTCGTTATATCTGCTTGCGTAGACTTGTCCATAGTTAGTAGAGACATCGGACTTCAGCAAATCACCTGCGATACCAAACGGCATAATCTCAAGCACATCAGGACTCAATTCAAATTCATAGCCCTTGTCCTTTGTCTTTTCCGTGATTCGCTCAGGATAAACGAAACAGGATACTTCAGCAGTGCCAGTCTCTAGCATTTTAAGAACAGTACCGTTAGCCTTGGGAACGTACCGAACACCAGAGATAATATCGATCTGGTAAATCTCATAACCACAGGCTTTTTCAATGTCCGCAAATTCAAGAATATCCCCTTCTTCCACAGGGATTTCCACATACTTAGGAATCTTCTTGAATCGTGCCAGTTCATAGAGAATCTGGTTGATAACATCGTTGATTTTCGCCTGAATGTCAGGATCGTCCGTAAGAAACTCAGAAAGAGGATTCAGTTCCTCAATCAGGCCAAGGGCTTTCTTTTTCATTTCTTCCAGAGTCATTTAATCACCCCTCCGTGTAACCGTACTTTTCAAGCACAGCCATTACTTCATCTGTCAGAACCTTCTTCAACTGACCGTAGGGGAGCTCCATAATCTGCGATACGATGATATCCAGATCGGATGCCTTTTCCTTCTTTTCAGCGAATGACTTCCTGATGATGCTGATTTTTTCTTTCATGTCCATCAGGTTGTCACCTCCTCGTAAAGTTCATTGATGAGTGTCTCGTACTCTTCCAGCATCTGCTTTTCGTACTCTCTCTGCGCAGCATCCAGTTCCCCAAAGGGTTTGACAGGATAAATCTGAATACAGCCGTTTCTGGTATCGTAGCAGTATCCCTCAACAAAGGTATCGCACTTACCGTCGAAGAAATCCGTTTCAACGGCAGTCATCGTGCCATCGTTCACAGGATGGCATCTGTAATTGGAATCAATATAAACCGTTCTCATTTATGCCACCTCACAGTAAATACACTTCATCGACCTGTGCAATACACCGTCCGTCAAAGCCTACGCCAACTTGAATGTATCCGGAATTTACATTGGAAATATCAATTTCCAGCAGCAAATCACCGGTGCTAGGGCTTTTAGCGAAAACGATATCATAGTTTTTTCCTCTTACCGAAGCAACGCCAGCCTCAAAACATCCACCGCTGTAATGTTCGCTAATTTTCGTGCCTTTTATGACCAGCTTGGTATATTTGCTCAAGTCGATACTATTGACTGTACCGGCGACCGTGTATGTGTCACCATCACGACCAGCAAGGTAAATGTTATCCGCATTGAATGTAACGGTGCCATTACTATTACTGTCGGCACTCCAACCGCCAGTAACACCTTCATATTCATTACCGTTTTTGTACAGTTCACCATTCCACCAGTCCACCCACGCACCGCCTTGATAGCTTTTTGCGGACTTGTCCACCCATGCGCCGCTGACATACTGCTTTGCGGAAATGGGATA
>JAEIGA010014344.1_pt1 | contig 12068 bp, 9 predicted proteins | sample 9270691 | NCBI WGS metagenome assembly JAEIGA01 (sample SAMN17057246, study PRJNA624740) | gut metagenome | biome: biome; isolation source: fecal sample | host: Bos grunniens | place: China: Xizang | collected 2019
CATATATCGTCACAGAGAGCAGGCACTTGAGCTATACAATATCAGACAAGACATTACAGAGCGCAATGACTTGTCTGAAAGCAATCCTGAAAAGCTGCAGGAAATGGCAATGGCACTTACCGCACAGCTAAAAGGCTATGATGCACTGATGCCGACATTCCGTTCTACTGGCGAGCAGATTCCTATGCCGGACGAACTTGTAAGGTAAGATCAACTACGGCAGCACCGGATCCGGATCGATTGACTCATTCTTAAGGAGCATATTGACCTCTACTCCGGATGCGAACCAATATCCCCTGTAATTTCCCGCATCTCCGGCATCCCTCTGACGCAGCTGGACTGTCTTGTTCTGCTTCTGATAAGGGCCTCCGTTACTTGCGGAATCATCGTCCTGAAGCACAAGAGTCACACTTGAACCGGGAACTGACCTGCCATAGAAAACGAACTGACCGTCCGCATTCGTATATACGGGATCATTGTTTCCTGATGTCACCTTGATCCCTTTCACAGGCATTGTGACAGTCATGTAATCATCCTTCTGAGGTGTGGAATCATCCGGCACAGTCTGATCTCCGTAAACCGTACCATGAACCTCGAAAAGGATATAAGGTTCGCCGATGGTCTTCTTCTTACTGCAGGAGAAGGCCATCAGCGTAAATATCGGGCAGATAATGAATACCGCCCTGAGAAAACATCTCATCATTATTATTTTCCCTGTGACTGAACAGACTTCACAGGAACATTGAGCTTCTGGATAGCAGCCTTCAATGTCTCTACAGATGTCTTCGAAGCATCATACTTGACAGCAATGATCTGCTTCTCGAGCGACACCTCAAGTCCCTTTACACCCTTCTCGAATGCGATATTTTCCTGAACCTTCTTCACACAGCTGTTGCAATGGAGATTCACATTGAATACAACCTCCTTGATTTCAGCCTTAGACTTCCTGAAGACCTGACTCGAAGCTGAAGCCTCAGTCATAACTGTATCAGCTGCATAAGCAGCAAATCCCATAAGGGCCGCGATTGCGATTACTACGATTCTTTTCATATGATCATTATTTTAATGTTTCTTGATTAAGCTTTCTTCCAAAGAGTGAAACGGAAACCGATATGAGCCTTGATACCCATGAGCGGTCCCCAGATGCAGCTTGCATCGAACGAGGAAACTCTAGGATTTACATGGGTGTTTCCGAACTTGCTTCCGAGAACAGGATCCTTCTGTCTGAAATTAGTCAGGTTCTCTGCACCGATATACACGTCCCAGCCCTTGAAACGGCGGGTCACCTGTGCATAGAGCATCGGATAAACCGGAGTGCGTCCATTCTTATAGATGAGGTTGCCTTCGCCATCCTGCATCTTCTCCATAAAGTCATACACCCTGCATGAACCGTTGAGGGATGCTGTGAAATCGAAGATCCATCTGTTCAGATTTGTAGCATACTGAAGATTGAGAACGCCCTTGAAACGGCTTGTCATCGGTTTCTCCACAAGCCCCTGTCCTTCCAGTTCTATCATTGCATTTGTATATCGGAAGGTGGTTGTTATGTTGAATCTCTCGAATGGATCTACAGAGAAGTCCAGCTGGAAATTATCAGTATATGATCTGTTTCCATCCAAAGCATAGAAACTGATCTGATTCTGTCCCAGCTCATAATCCACAACCATCTGCTGGGCGAACTGAGTTCTGAAATAGTCAAAACTGATATAGGTGTTTGAAGATGCACCGAAAGGCAGGTAGTAGGTAAGATTACCACCTACGGTCCACGCATCCTCAAGAATGTGCTTGTCATAATCACCGGCAAACACCTTTCCTGTAGAAAAGACACCGATATTGTCAATCAGAGGAGTAGAATATCTGAGTCCACGGCCTCCGTTTGCCCTGAGAACGATCTCTTCGACAGGCATGTATTTGAGCGTCACACGCGGAGACACCTTGAATCCCTGTCCCAGGAACCAGTCACCGCGAAGACCTGCAATTGCAGTGAATTTTTCACCTGCATGGAAGGTATATTCACCGAAGACTCCGGCGTTTGCCAGATCTGTGATTCCGGATTTCGCATCTGTCGCAAGAGCGCCTTCAGCCCAGACTGTTCTTGCAAAGTCCTCATCATATCTGTCGAATGTACCGTTCAGACCGAGAGTGAACTGGTGAGAATCATTTATAACATTCTGATACAACAGGTTAGCAAAGAACGAATGCTGATCTGCAATATATTTCGCAGAACCGAAATACGAGTCCATATCCTGGAAACTGTAATCGGCAATAAGAGCTATATTCTGAGAATTCTCCGGATTCAACGGAACTCCGACCTTCACATATCCGTTCACAGAACGATTGAGGATGTCCGAGCCCCAAGGATCCTTCATATTATCCTCTGAATTGACGGAATATGTATCTTTATTGTAATAGATGTCATTTCCATTCTCGTCCTTGCCGTATGATCCGCCGAGACGGCTGTCCTGAAGTGCACGCACTCCGAAACGGACCTGGGTTCCATTGTCCGCCATATAGAGCCAACGGTTTGCAAGATTGAACTGAAGCATTTTCGGGTCGTCAAGGAACATATCACCGTTCATATCGTGCGCCTTTCCGATATTGCCCGAAACATGGCCAAGAAGCACAGTGCTCCACTTGTATCCCATCTGAAGAGATGATGCAATATTGAAATCCATCTTCTGGTCACTCATCAGTGCCGCATTAAGGAAAAGAGGCTTCTCGTCGGTTGGCTTGCGATGCTCCATATTGATCTGTCCAGTCATGCACTCCACTCCGTTGATCACTGATGATGAACCTTTTGCGATCTGAATGCTCTCCAGCCACTGGCCCGGCACATATGAAAGTCCGAACGGAGCAGAAAGTCCTCTCATCACCGGACGTGTTTCATCGAGCATCTGGGTATATACTCCGGAAAGTCCGAGGAGACGGATCTGACGGGCACCTGTTACGGCATCGGAATATCCGACTGTCACACTGGCTGAGTTTTCAAAGCTCTCGGCAAGATTGCAGCAGGCCATCTTGCACAATCCGGCAGCTGAAATGACTTCCGTACGGATATCCTTTCCCTTTGAAAGATAGTTTCCTGCCTGACGCGAAACGAAAACAGCAGCATTGAGACTGTCAGCTCGTTCTCCGTATATGTCTGTCGTATCTATCTGCTGGCCGTTATCGCCTGTCACCTGTGCTCCCGCAAAGGCAACTGAGGCAAAAATTGAAATTAATGTAAATATGATTTTCTTCATTTCTGTCTGATTTGATTTATGAACTCCCGACTATCGGGAAAAAAACGGAAAGCTGATCATCACAAAAGACAATCAATAACTCATTGCCGGCGACAACCGGCAACATATTCAAATCAGATTCTCCAGACACCGTATGCAGAATGGATGTTCCGCATACACAAGAAGGAGTGAGGTGGACCGTTTGTCCTGAAGACAGTCAGACACGGATTATCAGCTGCCACATCAGCATATGTCTGGAAAGTTCCGTGCAGAAGACGGTCAAAGTTGATGATTTTCTGATTCTCATCCACACGGTCAGTTACTGACGTAAGCATCTGATACTCATTGGTGCAGCATTTTGAAACGTCTATGGATTCATCAGAATGGGAAGAGGCCTCTGAAGAATGGCTGCAACAGCAGCATGTCTTCACAGGAGCGCACAGCTCTTCAGGATGGATGGCATTGCATGACATGTCCTCGATGAAAGTCACGATGAAACTGTCATTGCTCGCGCTGCATGTGTGCACGTTGAAGCCTATGATACCCATGATGTACCATAGCAGCACGATAATTGCCAAGCTCCGTATGCCAACATTTCGCCTCATATCCGGCAAAAATAGGAATTTTTTTCATTACATTTGCATATTATATCTGCAATAAACGAACTTTAATCACGTGATTATGAAAGATTTTATCAAAATGACCCTCGCCACACTTGCAGGCCTGGTGCTTTTCTCCTTCGTCGGAATGTTCTTTTTCGGAGCTATAATAGGAGCTGCAGCTACATTAGGCAAAGGTGATACAACAATACCGACAGAAGGTGTCCTCGAGATTGATATGGCATCCTTCTCGATAGGAGAGCAGGACAAGGAAGCTGATCCTCTGACCATAATACAGTCAAAGGAGCAGATCCCGTCAACAGTCGGAATTCTCAAGGCAGTCAATGCCGTGAAGACAGCTGCGACAGATCCGGGGATCAAGTTCATCTACATGAAGCCGGACATGGCAATGGGAGGAACCGCACACATTGAAGAACTGAGAGCCGCACTTGAAGATTTCAGATCTTGCGGAAAGGCAATCATTTCATATATTGAGACTCCGACAAACTCCGGATACTACCTTGCATCCGTTTCAGACAAGATCTACATGGCAAGCTATGACGGAACAATGAACATGCTTACTGGAGTTTCATCTCAGATGATATTCCTCAAGGACCTTCTTGACAGACTCGGCATCAACGTCCAGCTCATCAGACACGGAAAATACAAGTCTGCAGGTGAGATGTTCGTGAGAAGCTCTTCAAGCAAGGAGAATCTCGAGCAGAATCAGTCAATGGTAGATTCTGTATGGGAACATTGGGCAGGCAAGATGGCCGAATCAAGAGGAATGAGCGTCGAGGCATTCAATTCACTGATCAACGACCTCAAGCTCAACTTCTCTGAAGATTTCCTTGAAAATGGTCTTGTAGACGAGCTCGTAACACGAGAGGAGATGGAAGAGAAGATCACCTCCCTCTACATGGCATCGAAGTACAGCGAGGTCAAGACCATTCCATTCGCAGAATATGCTAAGGCCAAATTTGTAACTGACTTCAAGAAAAAGGACAAGGTTGCCGTCATCTATGCTGATGGCGAGATTGTAGACGGCAAGGACAAGAAGGCTGTAGCGGGCGACAGATTTGCATCAATCGTTGCAAAGGTAAGACAGGACACTACAATCAAGGCAGTCGTTCTCCGCGTCAACTCCCCTGGCGGAAGCGTACTTGCATCATCAAAGATCAAGACAGAACTCGATCTTCTTCGCGAATCAGTTCCTGTAGTCGCGTCTTATGGAAATTACGCCGCATCCGGAGGATACTGGATTTCTGCTAACTGCGACGAAATCTTCTCGGATGCAACCACACTTACCGGTTCAATCGGTGTGTTCAGCATGATTCCTGAGGTGAGCAAGGCATTGAAAGACAAGATTCATGTCAATGTATCCACAGTCAACTCAAATGCACACAGCGACATGTATGCCTTCATCAAACCTTTGGACGCAGAAGAAACAGCATACATGCAGGCTTCTGTTGAGAACATCTATGAAAGATTCACATCAATCGTTGCGGAAGGCAGAGACATGACTGTCGCAGAAGTTGACGCAATCGCTCAGGGTCGCGTATGGACAGGAGCAGAGGCATTGGAGATCGGACTTGTTGACCAGATCGGAACTCTTGAAGATGCCTTGAACTACGCAGCCGCTACTATTGACGGCGTCACTTGCATGGATGATGTACAGATCGTAGAATATCCTAAGCCTCAGACCAGCATGGAGGCAATTCTTGAGCTTCTGGGATCTGAGAAGGCGGTATTTGCAGGAACTCCTTTCGAATGCATCGAGAAGGCATTCGGCTGCTGGAACTCATCAGATGCCGGAAAGGTTTATGCAAGAATGCCTTACGTAATCGACATCAGATAACATGTACAGATTTGAAATATGCGCCAATTCTGTTGCCAGCTGCATAGCTGCACAGGAGGGCGGAGCAGACAGGGTGGAGCTTTGCGCCGGAATTCCGGAGGGAGGCACCACCCCTTCCTTTGGTATGATAAAGAACGCCCGGGAAAAGATAAGCATTGCACTCAATGTGATAATCAGGCCTCGTGGCGGAGACTTTCTTTATACAGAATCCGAGATTTCCGAAATGCTGTCTGATATAGCTGCAGCTAAGGAATCGGGGGCGGACGGTCTCGTCTTCGGATGCCTCAATCCTGACGGAAGTGTGGATATGGAAAACATGTCATTGCTTATGAAAGCGGCAGGAAATACTCCTGTCACCTTCCACAGAGCTTTTGATCACACCTCAGACCCATTCAAGGCCCTCGAAGACATCATTTCACTGGGCTGCGCAAGAATACTCACATCCGGCTGCAAGCCTACAGCACTTGAAGGCGCTCCCCTTCTGGCGGAACTTGTAGAAAAGGCAGGAGACCGCATCATCATAATGCCCGGCTGCGGAGTCAGAGAGAATAATATAGCAGAAATAGCAAGACTCTCCGGCGCAAGAGAGTTTCATTTCTCAGCCAGAGAGTCCGCAGGAAGCAATATGATTTTCCGTAATCCGGAAGTTACAATGGGAAGCGAGGGCGATCCATATTCTGTCGATGTTACGACAGCAAGAAGGGTTGCCGCAACTATAGCGCCTTTGAAGTAAGTACCAGACGGTCGCCAAGTCCGATCGAATATCCCTGAGAGAAGAAGACGACACGGTTGAATGTATCTGCCAGAATTATCAATGGCAGACGGCCGTTTCTGTCAAGTTTCATCTCGGATGCTATCATGTTTCTCATATAGCCATCCTTGTCAATACCAAAATGCACATTAGACGGGAGGCTGAAATGTTCAGGTCTGAATTTTCTGAAATCCTCCTCTGAAGCAAAGACAACGAGGATAGGTCTTCCCCACTCCTCAAGTTCCTTGGCAGCAGCCGAGATATCCATGAATGCATGATTTACAGGCTCTGTACCATAATCCACCAGAGCAACAGCAAAATAGCCTCTTCCTGTAGTTTCAAGCACTGACTTGACTATCCTTTCCTCTGATCCTGGAGCAGGAACCGAGATATACTTTGCTTCGGAATCAAAGCTTCCGATAACACGGATCTGATCCTTCACATCCCTCATCACAAGATCCACGACAGTAGTTTTGCCTTCCTCTACTGTAAAGAACTCGACATCAGCAAAGACATTTCCACCTGACATTCTCGAGCCGCTGACGAGCATATAATAGCCGCAATCCATCTCTGTCGGCTTGCTGAAAAGCTGGTTCCACGTACCCTTATAGTTCTGAAGCTGGAACTCGCCGTTCACGAACTTGGAAATTGTGAAGTGAGTCTGATATTTCGGATCATCGAGAAGAGGAATCTCATTATACGTCAGTTTCAGCTTACCTTTAGGAGCAACAATCTGTTCCTGCGCATCAAAGTCTACATCATATACAAGCTTATCATTATTGTCGATGTATTTCACGACCCTGGTCACAGGATCCATCCATGCAGCGACACCAAGACTTCTGCAGACAGTCACAAAGAAGATCTCACGCGAGCCCTTGTCTGCAAGCCTCGTCTCCCATACTCTCTTCGGGTCAAGCTGCACGTAACGCAAGCTGATACCATCATGCATTTCAAGATTATCCTTACACCACTTTATGAACAGGGCTGTATTGTTGACCACAGTGTCAGCCATGGACTGAGGAATGTTCGCCTGGAAATATTCTCTATAAGGCCTCAGAAGTTCTGTATCGACTCTCGGACAGAAGACATTCACAGAAGACTCTTCCTTCTCCATAAAATAGAGGTAGTCATCAAGAACTGCCTTAGGAGTGTCTCGGAGGTCTTTCTGAACTAATGATTCCAAAAGTCTGAGAGCATCATAAAGCCTTCCATTGGAATCAGCCTCGTGCAGAAAATCCGTGATTTCCTTATGATTACCCCTTGATGCAACCAGAACATCTGCAATTCGCTGATCCTGATCATCAAAACACTTCTGCGCAAACTTCCCGGCATATGCCAGACCGGTCTCGGCAGTAAAGAAAGTTGCCACATAAGCATTACGAAGAGAATCCTCATACTCCATCCGGCATGTGTTTTCAGCTCGCTGAGCATCCGTTACATCCGGAAGCTGAGCGTCCTCGACAGGAGGGACTACCTCCATCTCAAGATGCCCCACAGCATCACCCTCCGAATACTCAAGCTTGAGCACCACATCTGAATCCTTTGCGAAATTGACCTTCAGAAAACCGAAACTGCCCTTGTCTGACGCATAGACCATCATATCACCGAGTCCGGCAGTAAGACCGGTATATCCTTCCGCATCAGTCATTCGATAGGCTACACTATTGAATTCCGAATAGTTATATATCTGGAAATACACCTTTGCGCCCTCGACAGGATTACCCGCCTTATCAAGTACCCTTACCTTGAGATGAGCAGACTCCGGTGCATAATTTTCAATGACATTGATTTCCGTATAGTTCGGCGTACGCCTTACAACCTCCTCCGGTCCATTGTAATCACCAAAGACATTGGTATGCATGAGCAGACCACGGCTTGCAGGTGCATTGAACCATCCCAGATCAAGCACAGGCTCCGGCTCGCATGCTCCAAGGAAATACCACTCCCCATCAACCCAGGCCTCTACCCATGCATGGTTGCTGTCAGTATGCGCCCATCTCGGAGTATAGACCTGACGCGCAGGAATACCCACTGATCGAAGAGCAGACACAAGAAGGGTCGACTCCTCTCCACACCTTCCGTATGCAGTCTTTATGGTAGCGAGAGGAGAGCTTGTACGACGGTCTGACGGCATGTACACCGCCTTCTCATGACACCAGTGATTGACCTCAAGGACAGCATCATACATTGACAGATGCTTCACACGTGGAGCCAGTTCTTCAAGAAAGACATACCTCGCCGAATCTATATTCTCATTATTTACTCTTACAGGCAATACGAAATGACGCATCTCCCTCTCAGGAATGTTCTTGCCCCAAGGCATCTCCTTGATTGCCCTGCATGTCATCCTGTACTGATCAAGATAGAAAGATGGCTCCCTGTTCACGATATCACCCAAAGGCATATAAGCATATAGAAACTCCAGAGCCTCCCTTTCCTTTGCAGTCAGAGACATAGCATCAAAATCAACCGACGCCGCTTCCAGTACGGACTCGCGGAGAGCGAGATCAGATGCGACCTTTTCTCTATAAGCCTCGTCAGATATGAAATGAGATGAGCAGGAGTTCAAAAGAAGAACCACACCTGCAATCAGACCAAGATTCCTTATCATAATGTTTCCGTATTATCAAGGATTGTCATCCTTATTATAGATTTCGTATTGTCATCAACCTTGAAAGCCTCATCCAGACGGACTCCGAGTACTCCTGCAATATGCTGGTCTTCAGCAAGATTCCCCCTGCAGTCCACAATCATCAGCGCAGCCTCCTTTTCGAATGTCCCGTATTTCAGATCCACAAACATATCGCTGACCTTCTTCCTGCCGCGCATTCCTAGTGGAATGAGCCAGTCACCCTGCTTCCATCTGCGGCATACAAAAGGAAAAGCAAGCTTGGCGGCATCTGCCATGAGTGTTCCGGCCGGCTGTTTCAACGGCATTCCTTCCTTCCAGTCCAGAAGTTCCACCCGCCATCTGACACCATTGAAATTATATATTCCCGCACCACGGACAGTCATACATATCTCTTCTGAGGCGTCAGGTATGACTTTATGATCTGAACCGCTCAGATCAACAGACTTTTTCACTACAACAAGTTCGCTCCTCTCGACAAGTAGCAGATGGGTCGGAGACTCGAATCTTTTACCTGAAACAGTCCTGTCTGACTCCAGAAGGTCCTCGACAGAGGCGAGGGTCTGAGAGTTGAATCCGAATGGTTCCAATATATGATACAGAAGATACTTCCAATGCTTACGGGAAGTCAAGGCAGGCAGATTTACCTTAAGGATTCTGTCGTCAGCTTTATAGTTTGAAACCACATCCGGAAGCTGTGCCCTGCACCAGTCATCAACAATTTCAGAAGCCTCTGAAAAATAGCCCATTTCTCTGTTCAGGCTACGCACAAACGACGGATTAATCTTCTCAAAAACAGGAAAGACCTCGTTCCTGATACGATTCCTCTTATAATCAGAAGAGGCATTAGTACTGTCATCCCTGTAAGGTACTCTGTTAGCAAACACATGGCCTTCGATCTGCTTCCTTGTAAACCCGAGCAGCGGTCTTAGTATGCATACCGGATTTTCCGACACTTCTGACATTCCGCTCAAACCTTTCAGACCGGTTCCACGAAGAAGGTTCAGCATCAAGGTTTCCGCATTATCATTGGCGTTATGTGCCACGACAACTGCGCCATACCCGAACTCTCTGCACAGATCGGCAAACCATCCGTAACGGAGTTCCCTTGCAGCCATCTCGATACTTATACCTCTTGAAGCAGCAAAGTCTGTGGTTGAAAAATCAATGTGATGGAAACGGACACCTCTTGATTCAGCCCAGGTCCTTACCAGAGCTTCGTCTCCATCACTTTCCTCCCCACGGAGATGGAAGTTGCAATGAGCCACGGCAAACGATTCCGGACCATATACATTCAGAAACAGGTCTGCCATGCACATGGAATCCATGCCCCCGCTCACGGCAAGGAGAAAACCCGAAGAGGCTGACCAAGATTCACTCTTGATCAGCCTCCTCATATCTTCCATAACCTGTGTAAAACGTCCGGTCATCAAACTGTTATTTTCTTGCGATTGTATAGACAAAACCGATTCCCAACGACTCCTTGAACTGAACCCTTGCCTTACCGTTCGGATACTGTTCGATATCCTTATCGTTCTTGATCATCACATCATCGTCATAGATAAGGTTCGTCGTAAATGTGAGAGTGAAGTACTTGGCGATCTTCCAGCTGATACGGTTATCCCAGTTGACACGCGGAACCTGCGGCTTGTCATCAAGATAGTTGAAGAACAGCACAAGCTGAGTGTTGTATGAGAAATTGTCATTGATGTTGAGCTTTGCATCCGCCTTGATCTGGGCACCGAGCTCGAACTTAGCAGACTTATAAGCAGATCCATTCTTCAATGATTCCTGATAACGCTCATATGCAGCCTTCTCGCTTTCCGATGCCGCCTCGGCATTGTAATTCTTGAATGCTTCTGCACTTTCCTTTGACTTCTTGGTCAGCTCCATGCCATACTTGGTTCTCAGAGCGTCCTTTGTAACGATTACAAATCCACCTGTCGCAGGAGCGAAATTGACGGACAACCACTTAGACGGCGTCCAGTCAATACCGAGCGCAAGGGTCGTATATGCAGGAGCCAGAAGGTTTGACTTCAGTACACGTGCATCACGCCACGCCTCTCTCAGAGCTGAACCTGTAAGTTCGTTTCCCTGTTCATCCACAAGAGAACCAGGTGTCTTGTAGTCCCAACCTGAAGAGAACTGAGACTTGAAATCGTAGCTGGCCGAGAAATAGAATTTCTTCATCTTATCAGTCTTGTAGCCCCACTTGCTTTCAAGATAGATTCGGTCTGTACTCTTCTGGAGAATCGGTTTTGAAGACGCATACAGGAAGCCGTAATCCAACTGAAGACGGTTGTTCCAGAACATCTCCTTCTTCTTCCAGTTGGCATTGGCATCAATATATCCCTGAAGACTGACAGTATTGTCACCACCGGCCGCCCAATTGGTCAGGGAAGTCTGGCTGAAATTCACCTGAGTCTTCACTGACTCGGTCCAATATTTTGGTTTCTCCACCTTCTGCTGCTCTGCAGGAGCCTCCAGAATAGCCTTTGCCGCATCAGCAGCTGCATCCTGAACGCTCTGGGCATTTGCCGCGAAAGAGATGGCAAGAGAGACAAGTACTAAAAATAAATGTTTCATCTTCAATCAATTGATTAGTACGAGATTGCAAACAGCACTCTCTGGCTTGATGGCTTTCCAGAGTAGATACACTTACCTTCCTCCATGCACACCGCGCTGTCAACAGGAATACAACGGATTGTAGCCTTTGTTTCCTCCTTGATCTTCTCCTCTGTCTCCGGAGTTCCATCCCAGTGGCAAAGGAGGAATCCACCCTTGGTGATTTCTTCCTTGAACTCTTCCCATGTGTCAACCTTGCGGATGCTGTCATCGCGGAATTTGAGAGCCTTGGCATAGATGTTTGCCTGAATATCATCAAGAAGAGCTGCAATTACGTCAGCACTACCCTCCTGAGAGTGAGAAGACTTCTCGCAAGTATCACGACGAGCAAGCTCTACAGTACCGTTCTCAAGGTCACGAGCACCCATTGCAAGACGCACCGGAA
>JAEIGA010014345.1_pt1 | contig 12066 bp, 6 predicted proteins | sample 9270691 | NCBI WGS metagenome assembly JAEIGA01 (sample SAMN17057246, study PRJNA624740) | gut metagenome | biome: biome; isolation source: fecal sample | host: Bos grunniens | place: China: Xizang | collected 2019
AGAACATCAACATCCTCAACGGAAATGCAGAGGACCTCGCTGCAGAGTGTGCTGCTTATGAGGCTAAGATCGTAGCTGCCGGCGGCATCGACCTCTTCATGGGAGGTGTTGGCGAAGACGGACACCTTGCGTTCAACGAGCCTTTCTCTTCACTGGTTTCACGCACAAGAGTAAAGAGCCTCACATATGACACAATCCTCGTGAACTCACGTTTCTTCGACGGTGACATCAGCAAGGTTCCTACAACTGCACTTACAGTGGGAGTAGGTACAGTGATGGATGCAAAGGAGGTTCTCGTTCTTGCATTCGGCCACAAGAAGGCTAACGCACTCAAGGCAGCAATAGAAGGCGCATATTCACAGGCTTGCACACTTTCTGCTCTCCAGGCTCACCCACACGGAATCATCGTGGCTGACGAGCTTGCTGTAGGAGAGCTCAAGGTGAACACTTACAGATACTTCAAGGATATAGAGAAGGATAACATCTAGAATCCGTAAAACGAAACGACATCAGTCTCCGGTGGTCCTCCCCGCAAACGGGTCCCCTCTTTTCGGGAGCCAATGCCACCTTCGACTGATGTCGTTTCGTTTTGTATATACAGCTATTCAAGATGCCTTAAAAAGTCCTTGTTCCATCTTTCCTGAACCTCACGATGTCCGCTCAAATCTTCTTTCTGCCTGGTATGATCTGATGAGAAAAGCACGGTCGAAGAGGATGGAATCCTGAACACAGGTGCTTCAGGAACATGAGTATTTCCTGACATTTCATCCGGTACCGAGCAGCTGCTCAGAGATACGGATGCCAGTCCGGCCAAAACAAGAACCAACACTACTGATTTCATAATAACGTTCATTTATATATTCATGTGAATGTATCATTTCAAGCCCTTGATCCCGGCCGCATGGGCAACACGACCGGGATGGTCTGAGTAAGGTACTTGTCCCAGAACAGGACAAAAAGGAAAAAGGCAGAATGCCATGGTGTACCAAATTTGCGATTGAGAGTATAACATACAGGGCTTCATTTTCGGTTTCGGTTTTATTTCCGACTGCGAAAATATATCCACCGGCGTTTCCGGACATACGATTTTGATTTTTAGATTTCTACTTTTGTTTTTGTCTATGAACCAAGGCGGAAGGCTGATTATTTTCTGAAAATAAGAAGACATTTTCAAAAAATCATTGCCGATTTTTCTATATTTGTATGTCTTGATAGAAAAGAAAAATGAAAAGAATATCCATCGCACTGGCGTTCCTGTTGGCCTGGTCTGCAAATATCTCTGCAAAAGAACAGTATATTTTCACCCAGATATCCATTGAAGAGGGACTGACCTCGACCATCAACTGCATTTTCAAGGAAAAGAACGGAGAAGTCTGGCTCGGAACTCCTGAAGGTCTCTTCAGATTCAACGGCAACACTTTGCACCACTTCGACAGCGGCCTGCTCGAAGGATGCAGGGTATTCAAGACCAGCACGGACCTGAATGGCAACTTCTGGGTATTGACAGACAAGTTCGCCGCCTGCAGGATGAAAGGTGAAGAAGGGTTCAGGATAATAAAGCCCGAAGGCACTCAAGAATACAGATCTTATCAGGGCATCTGCCACGACAAGGGCGGAGTATGGCTGGGCAGCGGCACTTCCATCCTCAGATATTCATTCAAGGACCGGAAATTACGCGTAGTCAAAAAGATAGACAAACACGATGGATTCAATATAAGTTCAATGACTCTGCTGGATCATAACACCATAATGTGCTGCTCCAACAAGGGAGTTATCCTTATGGACATAAAATCCCTCGACCTATACGACGCACCATTCAAAGTCAGCAGACAAGTCACATCCTCATTGGTGGACAAGAAGGACAGGATATGGATCTCCACATATAATAATGGTATCGAGGTCTTTGACAAGGCCGGAACAAGACTGGCTGAATTCAAGACCGAAACATCTCCCTTGAGTCACAACATCGTACTCTGCATGACAGAAAAAGACTCAACTATATGGGCTGGAACAGATGGTGGCGGAATCAATATCATCGACCTTGACAATAACAAGATCTCCATATTGTCCCACATACCTGGAGATGAGTCATCCTTCCCGGCCCATTCGATCAAGAGCATCTATACCGACCACTCCGGAAACATCTGGGCAGGCAGCATCCGAGACGGTCTGATCCGCATCAGACGAAGTGGAATGAAGACATACAGCGACTCCCACATAGGCCTGACAAGCGGACTGAGCAATCCGACCGTACTATGCCTGTTCCAGGATAAGGACGAGGAATACGTATGGATCGGAACAGACGGAGAAGGAATCAACAGGTTTGATCCGTCCACAAACAGATTCACCCACTACGAAAGTTCTCTGAAGAGCAAGGTCGTATCCATTGCCAGATATTCAGATACAGAGTTGCTGCTTTCTACATACTCAGACAGACTCTGCCTCTTTGACAAGAATACCGGCAGAATCCGTAAGTTCGAGTTCAATGACTCGGACATATTGTATACGCTCAAATATGGAGGCAGAAGCATAAATGTCTTCAATGAGAATGACGGAGACATCCTCCTTATCAGCAATTCCATATCCAGATATGACAAGAGAAGCGGCATATGCCGGAAAATCGCTGACGTACCGCAGAAGAATCCTCATGAAAACTACTTCGTCATCGGAAGTGACGAAAAAGGGGTGTGGCTCCATGACGACACAAACATCTACTACCTTGAAGAAAACGCCAAGAAGCTGAAGCTCAGGAACTCCATTGAAAACACCATAATAAGGTGCGGTCATATAGGCAATAGCGGCACTCTGTGGTTCGCGACCGACAACGGCCTGTACAGACTGTCAGATGCAGACAGCACCCCGCAACTTATAGAAAGTGCATTGTTTGACAACGCGACATCTGTAATATGTGACCTGCAGTCGCGCGTCTGGATAGGGGATGAGCGAGGCTTATATGCATATCTTAAGGAATCGGGCAGTTTTGCCATGTTTGGTGATTCGGACGGAGCAAGCAGAAACGAATATCTCAGCAATCCAAGGCTTATCGGCAGGAACGGAGACATATACATAGGCGGCGTACGCGGACTTCTCCATATTGCCAGCGATTTCGATTTCAACGAAAAGGAGATGCCGGAATTGACATTGGCCGAACTGAAGGTCGATGGCATGAAGGCCATGCCCGACACCAACAGATGTATCATACTCCCCCAGCACAGCCAGACTCTCACAGTCAGGGTATCCGCCCACGAAAAAGACATCTTCCGCCATAAGGCCTATAGATTTTCGATCATGGGGACCGACATGGTCTTCGAAACCAAGAAGCCGGTTCTGGAACTGACTTCAATGCCAAAACCCGGCAAATACAATGTCATGGCCTCATGCACATGCAGGACTGGAGAATGGAGCCAGCCTGACAAGATTCTGACAATCCGAGTGCTGCGGCCATGGTACGCCTCATGGTGGTTCATCACAAGCATTGCCACCATACTCTTCTTGATTGCTGCGACCGGACACATCGCAATGAAGAGGAAGAAGCAGGCATCATTGGCCATGGCCATCAAGGAGCAGGAACAGAAGATGTACGAGGACAAGGTGGGATTCCTTATAAACATAAGCCATGAGCTAAGGACACCGCTCACCCTGATTATGGCGCCGCTCAAGCGCCTGCTCGGCACCATAAATCTCAAAAGCGAAGACTATCAGACCCTTAGCCGAGTGTATAGACAGTCACGCCGCATGAGGGATCTGCTTGACATGGTCCTGGACCTCAGGAAGATGGAAGAAGGAATGAGCAGGCTCAAGGTTGAAAAGATCGAGATGAACGCTTGGATATGCGATACCATCGAGGATATCGTAAATGAGGAGAAGGAGGCCGGACTGGAAATATGCACAGACCTGTCTCCGGAAATCGGGATAGTGGAATTCGACAGGAAAAAGTTTGAAACCGTTCTTTCCAACATACTCATCAATGCAATCAAGCATAGCAGTACAGGAGGACGCATAAGCGTGACAACGCGCCTCACTGAAGAGGGAATGGCCCGCATCAGCATAAGTGACCAAGGACCGGGCCTTAAGGATATAGATCCATCAAAGATGTTCACCAGATTCTACCAGAGTGCCTCAGAACAGTTCGGAAGCGGCATCGGCCTGTCATATTCCAAGATTCTGGTAGAACTGCACAAGGGCAGAATCGGGGCTATGGACAACGAAGATAAAGGTGCCACATTCTGGTGGGAGATTCCTCTCATTGCCGACATTGTCGAAATAGAGATGGACAGCATGGGAAAGGCATATCTGAACGAACTGGTGGGACAAAACACAGAAGCGAACAGCCCATCGACAGAAAAAGAAACGTTCAGGACTGTCGGAATGACCCTGATGCTCGTTGATGACAACAAAGATCTTCTGGACTTCCTGAAAGAAGCCATGTCTTCTGAATTCTGCCGCATCATCACGGCTTCGAGCGGAAACAGTGCGATGAAGGCGATCATGAAGGGAGATATCCCTGATATTCTCGTAAGTGACATCAATATGCCTGACGGAGACGGATATACACTGTGTACAACGATAAAGGACTCCGAGAAATACAACCATATACCTGTCATACTCCTCACAGCGAAGGGAGAAGAACACAGTCAGAGTGACAGCTACAGGGCCGGTGCGGATGCTTTCATTCCAAAGCCGTTCGAGATCGACACCCTGATGGAGCTGCTTAGAGTCACGCTCAAGAGAAAGTCTGAAATCAAGAAGAAATATCTGAAGGATGATGGTGCAGACACCGGCTATGGTTCCCACGAGGAAGGATTCATCCTGCAGATGAACAAGATCATCAGCGAACACCTCAGCAATCCGGATCTGGACCAGCAGGTCCTGTGCCGTGAGATGGGTATGAGCCGTGCAGCCCTATACAGCAAGATGAAGGCAATCACCGGTGCGGGAGCCAAGGAGTACATCACCCGCATCAGACTTGAAAAGGCCAAGCACCTGCTTGAAACCACGTCACACAGCATCGCCGAAATATCGGACATGACAGGATTCTCAAGCCAAGGTTACTTCAGCACGGCATTCAAGGCCTATACCGGCATGACGCCACGTGAATATAAAAAGAACAGTGAGCAGCCGAAATAGCTGCTCACTGCCTTATAGGTAATGTCATAGACTAAAACAAGTCATTCAGAAGTGCTGCGAGTCTAAGTCCCGCGTAAAGAATCTGCGTCTCTATCAGAGGCATGGCCTCATTTACAAACTCCTGAGCGAGGTTCTCCTCCGGAGTGGAAGACAGGTCAAACTGACGGAGACAGCGCTGAGCATTATCCTCCAGCCATTGCTGAGGAGTTCCTGCAGTCATTTCCTTCTCCTGCTTCCTGGACACACGGTCAAGTTCCCATGCCCAGTCTGCAAGTCCCCAGATCCTGGTAGCCTTGATTGCTCCCTGATCCCATACCGTATGGATCTTCATCCTCTGACGAGGCTGAACATATCCGCCACCGAAATCCACGAAATAATTCTGATTCCTTCCCTTGTAGTAGATGTGGGACGGACAATGCATGTCACCCACAAGATGGATCAGATACTTGATGTTTACCGTGACGGTAGAGTCGTCGTGTTCCTTGTAGTTCTTCAGGATCTCGACAGCCTGGCCGATTCCATAAATTGCATCACCACCCTTCGGAGTATGGACATACTTCAGATTTTCATCCACAGTCGCGACATGCCACTTGGTTGTGAATCCATATTCCTTGGTAGTACGATAATCATCCATCCACTTTGCATAGTAGACGATGGAATGATTGCCGAGATACTTCTCTATCTTCTTCTTTGCAGAAGGTTTCAGATGATTGTCAGCAATCTTAGCGATCGACTCGTGGCCTTCGCGTCCCCATCCGAAAGATGGAGCCGAGGCCACAAGGATTGCAAGCATTATAAGAATTATGCGTTTCATCCCACCAGATTAATCATGAAGACCCTTTGAGCGAAGGAAGTCGATCACAAGCTGAGGACGGTCTGTCTGAAGCATCCTTGCGCCAAGATCGATATACTGCTGGTAAACTGCAAACGGATCCGGTGCATCGTAAGCAGCATCATCATCATTGCCGTGTCCACCACATACAGATGGCCAGAAGGTGTTGATCCACAGCACAGAACCTGTCTCATGGATCTTCTTCATGCACTCCTTTGCATCCTCATCGAGAACACTGTAGCATACCTCGTAAGCCATAGGCACCACGCCTCTTTCCTGATACTCTGCGAAGAGAGCCTTGCCCTTTGGCTTGTTGATGTCGATGATAGGCATATAAAGAAGATTGTTCTCATACTTAGACATATCCTCGTTAACCTTGTCGATGTTGCTCTTGCCCTTCATGAGCACCTGACCGGTAACGCCAAGTTCATTTGCAAGCTCTACGATCTCCTTATAGTAAGGATATGCATGGTCCACATTCACAAGGATTCTGTCCTTGCAGCAGAGAAGAGCCTCGCGGAGGGTAGGAACCCTTACAGAGTCTGTTGCCACGTTATGAGCCCTCTTCATCTTGAGGGTCCTGAGAGAATCATAAGTGAAGTCGCTCACCTTACCCTTGCCGTTGGTCATACGGTCAACAGTCTTGTCATGCATGAGGACCAGGACGCTGTCCTTTGTCATCTTGACATCAAGCTCCATCATGTCTACACCCATACGGATGATGGATTCGATTGCCGGAATCGAGTTCTCCGGATAGTTCCTCCAGTCACCGCGGTGAGAGATTACCAGAACGTAATCAGATTCAGGGTTATTGAGTTCTGCAAGAATCTTCTCGACCCTTGTAGCATACTGCGGTTCCTTCGGACCACAAGCGAAAGCCGCTGCTGCAGCAGCCATCACCATCATGAATTTAAAGATCTTTTTCATTTCGGTTGTTATCTGTTGTTATTTCAATACCACTCTTTCCGCTACTCCCCTGAGATACTTTGCTGTCTCAGGATCAACAGCGCAGTCAGCTGCATCCTCTCCGAACGGAGCAGGGAAAAGCACAAGACAGTTCACACACGACTTGAGATATGCTCCGACCAGGGTCTGATGGTAGCCGTCTTTGCTATAAAGCTGGATGTCCGGACGTTCTGCACGAACGATCCTGAAAGCCTCTCCGATCGGAGACACAGAGGCATCTCCTATAGCCTTGGCCATGATCCGAGCTCCTTTCTTTCCATATCTGTCGAATTTCTCGATGCTGCCGAACCCTCCGAACTCCTTACCTGGGTAAGCCCATGTATATTCTACAATCGCATGACAGCCGGGCGACTTCACCCTCACATCCTCTGCAAGTCCCACGATGTCATGAACAATCTGGATATTCTCCTTCTTGTCCTGGCCCACCTTTGCGGGAGCCTGGCTCTGATTCTGCAGGATCACGATTTCATATCCACCCTTCTCCATAGCATCTCGTGAGATGTCAAATTTACGATGCTGTCCCATTGTGGCACCGCCTTTAAGACTTGTAGTGAGGTCCAGATAATGTCCCTCGTTCCACGCGAGCTCCTTAAGCATGCCCGGGCAGGAATCATAATATGTAAATGAGTTTCCAAGGCAGAGGATCCTTGTCGTGTCCTTAGGCTGCTCCACTCCGAGATTCTGGGCATAAGCCGCTACATATGCATGTGTCTGGAACAGAACGCAGCCCGGAGCTACAGGGTCTGCATCGGCAACACGCTTCACCTTTTCACCGTCAAGGGCGAGAAGACGCATCTTCAGCACACCCTTTGTCTCGTTCTTCAGCCTTACTGTCTGAAGGAGAGAAGTATACTGATGACGCTTATTGAATGGAGAGCCATGCAGGCGCACGGTTTCTCCTCTCTTCCATTTGCCTCCATCCATGTATTCGAAAGCCCAATATGCCGGAGCGCCCTCTTCTGCTGCGAATGTCGCGTCAAACTCCACGAAGGAGCCTTCAGGAAGGATCTCGACAGGAAATTCAAACAGGATATGGTCTCCAGGAACCATAGGGCCTGCCACCGGGCGGTTCTTGACCACACCCATGGTTTCGAACGAGCGGCCGTCAACAGAAACCGCCGTCATCGTTCCCTCGCCGAACCTGGTCGCCTTAATCGGACCTGATGCCTTCCAGGACTCCTCGAACTGAGGAGTATATTCTTTCTTGAAATGCCACATGGACGGGAGTCCCTGTCCGCGAGTATCAATTGCCGCAGCCGCCAATATGACGACTGAAGCAATTGCTGAATATAAAATCCTTTTCATACGCCGGGATTAGTTCGGCCTTGTACCAAACTTGATGTTATCCTTGGTTGCGTTTACTCCGCTTGAGCCGATCTGTCCGACATAATCCCAATAGTTCTCGGCAGTCAGTTCTGTGATCTGATAATCGCCACCGTTGTAAGTACCGAACGCACCACCGCAGATACAGTTGGTGATTGTCGCCTTCTTGCTGCACTGTCCGAAGAATGCGCCGCAATATGACTTAGCTGGACGGTCGGTGATGATACGGCCATAGTTTGCGACATTTTCCAGAACGTTATCGTCAGCATTGACAAGGCAGAGGATGCCGGCAATCGCTCCCTTGGTAGTAGAGATCACATCACCATAGTTCACGGTGTCATAGATAGCCGATCCAGCTCCTGTGATACATGTGATGTTTCCGATACGGGCAGCAGAACCATCTGTCTCTGTCTTCTTATTAAATGTATTGAGGTTGTGGCCGTAATTGGCGCAACCACGGATCACAGTATATCTGTTACATGCTGCTACGAGTCCTGAAGTTCTGGCAGTCGCAGACTCCAGGTTTCCTCTGTTGATACAATCTTTCACAAGTACGATCTTCGAAACACTGGCGTGGTTTGTACCGAATCCAAGGATTCCGGCAACCTGCACTGCATTTCCTCCATTTTCAGCTGTTTCACCACTTACTGCTGTAGCTTTTCCCTCGTTCACGACATTTTCAATCAGCACATCCTGAGTCTCGGCAAAGGCCATACCCACCACTGCAAGAGTTGTCTTTTTGTTGTCTGAAGTTCCAGTGTACTTCAAGGCTCCCTTGTTGGTGATGTTCCTGATTGTTGCATCCCATGCAAGACCTGCAAGCATACCGCAGTCTGTTCCCTTTGTAGACTTCAGCTCCATTGAACATGTAGAGTCAAACACGATGTTCTCAACAACTGCACCAGCACCAAGACAACCGAAAAGACCATATACGCCACCTGCTGTCGAGTTTGTACAAACAGGATTGAAGTTCCTGATGGTCTTTCCCTGACCGTCGAAATATCCGACGAATGGATTTCCCGAATTACATGTAAGCTTGTTGCTTGCCCATGTGAAGGAACCTGCTCCGATTGGAGTCCACTCAGTCACAGACGCCATGTCGATATCGTTATTCAAGACAACCTTTCCTTCCGAGTTCATCCACTTGGCAATGCTCTCGCCTGCGTTTACGGCAGCAGCAAAGGCCACGAAGTCAGCAGCTGTCGAGATTCCACCGACGCTGGCCTCGAATGCGTACATCGGCTTAGCAAAATGCTTGACTGAGAACTTGCCGTCCTTCTCTTCATAAGAAGCTATTCCGGACTTATAGACAACTCTTTCGAAGCTGCCCTCCGATGTCTCATAAGTCACCTTGAGACCATCATTCGCAACAAAGCGACCTACCGGAACCTTAAGGGTAAGAGCCTTCTTCGGATCTGCGTTTGCAGGAAGATTGACCTTTATGCTGTTGCCGGTAGAGGCAGCAGTCACAGCAAGTGTCTCAGGATTGACAGTTCCGGCAACAGAAAGATATCCGCTGAATCCCTCTGCAGAAGCTGGAGAGAGTGTCACCGACTTGACTGTACCTGCAAGCTGACCTGCATCGATACGAAGCTCAATCACAGAGAACACATTCTGGAACACCATGCTGAGCACACCTCCTGCAAGATTGTCGCTCTTAGGAGTACCGACCAGAGGAGCACAAGATGAGTTCACCTGCCCAGTGCCATTGAATGCGACAGTCTTCTCCGCCTCGATCTTCACTGTTCCTGCAGCATCAGTCACAGGGTAATATGCGGTAATCGGTTTTGATGCATCATAATTTACAATACCAGCAGTTGAGGTGAATGTAGTCGTCTCACCTGCAGCAGACGCCACATATTCGTATGCCGCACCTTCATAAACCACTGTGATCTTATCACCTGCTTCCCATGTGCTCTGACCTTCATTCATATCGGTCTTGGTCATAGAAAGGCAGTCTGCAGATATCACGAGGAAGTCTGATGTGCTGCCTGGATTCATCTGCGGTTCAATCTCATTTGTACAAGCTGCAAGCACCGCTGCAGTTGCAAGTACTGATAAAAATATCTTTTTCATGGTCATACTCTTATTTATATTGCTACTCTTTTTCATTCTCATCATAAACAAAATCAAGGTCATCAATCCTGTTGTTGTCTGAACTGCATAAAACGCCTTCTGATGATACATCAACCAAGGCGATTTCTGGTGATTTATATAACTCCATAATCATATAATTTAGTTATTCCTTATTTCCTCCTTCGAAGTCCAGATCACCGATGCTGTTACCAGGTACATTCTCCTGATAGCCGGACATATCTGTCACTACATATGGACTCTTGATGGCATGTCTTGCAGCCTGCAGAGCCACTGGAGCATTAACATCAGTTACAGGTGTCGAATATGAAGACTCACCTGTGTCAGACACGTTGTAACGATATTTGTTGCCATCCAGATTCACATTGAACTTAGGGGTGATTATGCTCTCGAAGACTGTACATGATGCGCCATAACGAGAAATACCGTTGTCCATATGGTATCCGTCACGGGTAAGGTTCATGTCATTGTCAAGGTTTGACGTGCGGAGGTTCTGCAACATCACACCAGTTGAAATGATTCCGTCGAAAGTAACATTATCCATTACATTCTTACCGAATGCTGCGATTACATCCCACATTCCGGCCTGGTCCTTCCATGTAATTGATGGCTGGGAACCGGAACCGATCTTAGCCATGTTGAAATAAGCCTGAGACAGGATATAATGGAACTTAGGGACGTTTGTTCCCTGAGCTGCCTTGACCTTGTCTACAAGTCCCTGAATATTAGACTTAGCTGTCGCATTCCATGTCCACGCCGCAGCGTTACCTGTGTGCTCCTGGATAGTCACGATATCCCATTTCTTGCGTCCGGCAACCTCTGCAAGGTTTGCATTTGAGGTTGTAGTCCAAGATGTTGCTCCAGGCAAACACTCATAAAGCTTATAATCCGAAGAGGACTCCCATCCTGAATAATACTGAGATACCAGGCGTCCGCCGTAGTACATATGGATCATATGAACGTTTTCAATGCCGGCAGCCTTGAGCATGCCAGGAAGATGAGTTACGGCATCCATCGTGAAGCTGTTTCCGATGAAGAGGATGCTGAGAGCGGCCTCAACCTCCGGAGTCGGATCCGGCTCCTTGACACCGATAAGATATGTGATGTCTGTCAGAGTAGATGTAGTACCTGCCTTCTGCACACCAAGATAGCTGCTTTTGGTATCCTCTGTGTACTCATCATAGACCGGTGTTCCATTGTTGTATTTTCCTACCTTTCCGCTCGCGATACAGTTCTTCCATGTCGCATTAGCCGTATTATAGGCCCAGAAGAGACCTCTGTACTGACCATCTGTCAGAATCTCACCATAGTTTGCACAATTCTCGAATACAGCAGTATTTGAAAGAGATGTTATACCTGCGCAACGTCCCTTGGTCGTAGAGATAAGGTTACCTCTGTTCACGCAGCCTGTCATCTTACAGCCGGCAGTGATGTTACATGTGATGTTACCGAGACGGCTTCCGTCTTCCTTAGGCATCGTATTGAGCTGATTTCCAGTGTTCTCACAGTTCACAAGCTGGATATTACGGTTCATCGCGCCGACAATACCGGCAGTACGGCCTGTTGCCGAAGTCATGTTTCCTGTATTCGAACAGTCGGATACTGTAGTCATGACAGGTGCTCCGGACAATGCATGCGCAAATCCGACAATACCGGCAATGTGATAAGCTTTTGCACCAGCTTCCATATTGTCGGTATTCTCAGCCTTGATCTCACCTGTATTA
>JAEIGA010014346.1_pt1 | contig 12066 bp, 4 predicted proteins | sample 9270691 | NCBI WGS metagenome assembly JAEIGA01 (sample SAMN17057246, study PRJNA624740) | gut metagenome | biome: biome; isolation source: fecal sample | host: Bos grunniens | place: China: Xizang | collected 2019
GCGGTGTTGAAGTCGTTGTATGGGCTCAGCAGAGCGATTGCTGCTGCATAATCCATATCCTTGAGGGCGGCAACTCCTCTCATATATGTGCTGTCGATCACGGTAGTATGCACTGTATCCTTCACCATACCCTTCCTGTGGAGGTAGAAATTGAACTTCACGGTACGCAGACGTGGATAGATCGTTTCCTTCATATAGTTGAAGTAGTCCTCCTTGCGCATCTGCATCTCCCTCTTGTCTGGGTTCTCTTCCGACTCCATCAGCTTAGCGAATGCCGCCTTCTGGTCCACATTCATCACGACATCCTTCTCTACGAAGAGCTTCAGGTCATCCCAGTTCTCCGGAATGCTTCGCGGAGTGAGCACGATCTTCTGTACCTCCTTGGCATAACGGACGTTGCTGCCTTCAAGATCCATTGCAAAACCGGCTTCGGTACGTACCGAGTCGCTGTATTCCTGGATGAATCTCTCGAAATAATCAGAAACCGATACGGATCTCTTCTGGGCAAGAGCAGCATTGGCAGCGTAACCTCCGTCAGGAGATGCTGTCGCACTTACTACGATCGAATCCAGATCGAATGTGTCATTCTCAATCAATGAAGCGAGATTTTCCTTGACTCTGGCAATTCCGTATGCGTTTTCACCGAGCTCCGGCTTCACTTCGGCGCGGCCCACCTCGAAATCGATCCTGCACTCTGTGTTGGCAGAAGCGCGGCGCTCGATGACCTTGGTGAGGTATCTCTCCGTATTGTCAACGAATGCTGAGATCGAGCTGATGTAGAATGTCAGAGGCTCGCTCGCCGGAATTGTATAAAGTCGCTGATCCTGCTCGTAAATCTCTCCTGAGAGCACGATGTCAGCTCTGCGGAGCTTAGGACGGGTGTTGATGGTCTGGATGTAATTGTATATGAAGTCGCCCTGCGGATTGACTATCACTGTATCCAGACGGATACCCTCGGTCACGATAGGAGCCTTGACATACTTGTTGTACATCTTGTCCATACGCGACTTGCGCCTCTCGTTGTTGCCCTTGGCGAACTGATTGGTATAATGCTCCACGGCCTCCTGCTGGCTCACGCCGTATGCAGAATAGAACATCTCGTCGCTGACCCAAGCAGTATCAGCCTTGAATGCGTAGATCTCAGGAATGTTTCTCTTGAGGAAGATTTCCAAAGCTCTGATATTGATGAACCTTGTCGAGTCACTGATGATTTTCGAGAGGAATCGGTCGTACTGCTGATAACCTCTGAGCTGAGCCTTTCTGTAGGCCTCTCCTGTGATGACCACAGGGTCGAGACGTACGCTGTCTTCCAGTACGAACATATCAGGATAGAACCTTAGCTGCCATTTGCTGTCGCGCATAGACTCCGGCACAATGACCTGGAAGGCGAGATCCACCTTACCGTTACGCTCGGCAATGTTGCGGAAGCGGGCTGTCACCGTAGCGGCCTCGATCACATCTGTAGCAACCATCTCGCCGGTCTCTTCATCCTTGATGGCTTTCATGATAAGGATCTCCGATCCGTCATCTTCCACAATCTTCAATGTATCGCGTGACTGAGGTGTCTTGTTCTTTACCTCAGGAACATAACTTTCCTGCTTTCCGAGGGTCAGCTGTACAGACGGACCCTCGCCCTTCTGAAGCGAGCTGAGCTTCTTCTGTGTAGAGCAAGCTCCAAGAACTGCGAGGCTGATAATACCTGTTGATATTGCAGCTATGATTTTAGTCAACTCTTTCAAAACCTTACGATCAAATTACACGAATCGCAAAGATAATTCTAATTTTTCAAACTGCAAAACCACAATGGTTCATATCTCTGTCTTTGCTCTGACAAATACAATTTCCTCATCAACGATGTTCTTATATTTCAAAAACAACATATCCCGGAAATTAATTCCATTGCACAGATATGAGAACATCCAAAGATCTCTCCAATATTCAATGTCCTGATCGCCTTCCCAAGCATTGACTGTCTCAATCTGTTCCTTGCTTAGTGCGAGCTTCCTGCCAGATGACGGCGGAATGCGGTACGCATCTTTTCCGAACGGATATTGGGCTTCCCTCACCAACCCTTCATCAATGGCGGTCTTATAAACATTCTGCAGCGTCTTCATGTATATATTTATAGTAGTATTGCTCTTACCTTCTTTTCTCCAGCTGGTTTCGCACTTCTTCAGCCATTGTGACGTGACGCTCTCTAGCCAGATGCTTTTCCCGGCAAATTTCTCCAGAGCATTCAAAGTGCTCCTCAATCTATAATAGGAATTGATGCACCCCTGTTCCATCAGCTCCATCATCCTTTTTGAATCTGTACATACTGATAAAATTGTGACGATTTAAATACTATTCACATACAAAGTAAAAAAAGTGTTTTAAAAGTGTTGTAATTCGGAAAAATGTCTATATTTGTATTCGGATTTTCATCCATGTCCTTTTGAAATCAGACTTGATGCCGCCGGATCTGTTCCGAAGCAACGAAAATGACCAAAGGGAGGCTGCCCTAAACCTACCTAAACCCTGTATGTGAAACGAATGTAAAAGCTACAGGTTCATTAAAAGTCATTAAGCGAAAGCTTGATATACCTATTTATATATAAGCTTTCGTTGAAATTGTTGAAGTATGGCATAATGTTAGTTTAAAGCTGATTTTTTCAAGTTTTTTATTGTCAATTCAAAAAATCTGATTACCTTTGTGCATTACTAGTGTTTTGTCAAGTTGATTCTTGGCGTGCCTAAGAGTGCAGGCGCATTGATTATCACGGGACGAAATAATTGAACCATAAACAACTAACTATAATTAAAGAAGAAATGAAACGACTGACGATGATTGCCGCATCGCTGCTTTTGTTGGGCGGCGTTGCGTCTGCTCAGCAGAGCAAGACGGACGAGACTCTCGAGTTCCGTCCACATTGGAGCCTTAACGTTCAGGGAGGTGTTGCTCACACTCGTGGAGAGAACGAGTTCAGCGAGCTCCTTTCTCCAGCGGCTCAGCTTTCCGCTACCTACCGCTTCCACCACGCTATGGGAGTGCGCTTCGGCCTCGGCGGATGGCAGGGTAAGGGCGCTGCCCTTCTGAGCGAGGGCGGTTATCAGACCTACGCATATCAGTTCGGCCAGCTGAACGTTGACTACATCCTCGATCTCGCAGGAGCATTCGGTGGATTCAACCACAAGAGGGTTGTGAGCCCTTACATCCTCGCCGGTATCGGTGGCGGATACGGCTTCAACAACGAGCAGGCTACCGCTTACAAGGACATCCTTGAGTACTACTGGGAGAACAAGCTCTTCGCCCCTATCGGCCGTGCCGGTCTCGGACTCGACTTCCGTCTCGGAGAGTGCGTGAGCTTCGGACTCGAGGGTAACGCTAACATCCTTACTGACAAGTTCAACTCTAAGAAGGCTGACAACGTTGACTGGCAGTTCAACGTGCTCGCAGGCCTCTCATTCCGTTTCGGAAAGAACACACGCCCGTCTAAGGCATACGCCGAGAAGGTAGCTGCCGCTGAGGCTGCTGCTGCTGCCGCTGCTGCCGCTGAGGCTGCCGCTAAGGCTGAGGCCGAGAGACTCGCTGCAGAGAAGGCTGCCGCTGAGAAGGCCGCTGCCGAGAAGGCTGCAAGAGAGAAGGCTGAGGCTGAGAGACTTGCTGCAGAGAAGGCTGCCGCTGAGCGTGCTGCCAAGGCTGCGGAGAACTCTGACAACGTATTCTTCACAATCGGTTCTACATACATCCGCAAGGCTGAGGGCGCTAAGCTCGAGAAGCTCGCAGAGTGGATGAAGGCAAACCCTGACTTCAATGTATCCCTCGTTGGTTACGCTGACAAGGAGACAGGTACCGCAAAGGGTAACGAGAGACTTTCCGCTAACCGTGCGAAGGTTGTGAAGGAGCGTCTCGAGAAGCTTGGAATCGACGGATCAAGGATCATGACTGCATACAAGGGCGACACTGTACAGCCGTTCGCCGAGAACGCGAAGAACCGCGTCGTGATCTGCACACTTGAGTAATCTTATACAACTCAATATTTTTTATTCACAATCACATTAACAAACAAAAGTTCATTATGAAAAAATTTTTCAGTGCAATTCTGCTGATGACCGCAATGGTACTTTCAGTAGGTACGTTTGTGGCTTGTAACGACCTCACCGAGGAGATGGAGGCTGTTCAGACACAGGCGACTCAGAATTCGGCTGCAATCAAGGCTCTCGAGACGCAGATCTCTGCTCTCCAGACTGCACTTGCAACCGCTCAGAGCACAGCTGACGCAGCTAAGAAGGCAGGCGACGCCGCTACTGCCGCTGCTGCTACAGCAAAGGCAGAGGCTATCGCCGCTGCTAAGGATGAGGTAGCTGCTCTCAAGGCTATCTATGAGGCAAAGGTTAAGGATCTCGAGGCTGCTCTCGCAGGCAAGGCTTCTAAGGAGGATCTCCAGAAGGCTATCGACGATGCTACAGCTGGCCTTAACACACTCGCTGCAACTCTCGGTGCACGTATCGACGGTATCGAGGCTGGTCTCAACAAGCTCGCTACTGTAGCTCAGCTTAACGAGGAGGTTGCAAAGCTCGTTGCAGCTGACGCTGACCTCGCTCTCCAGATCGCAGCTCTCAAGGCTTACTCAGACACTACATACGCTACTGTAGCTGAGGCTGAGGCTATCCGCGGACTCCTCGCTGACCTCGCTGAGAAGGCTGGCGTTATGGAGGGATGGATCGGAACCAACACTTCTATGATCGCTACTCTCGTTGAGGACGTTGACATCATCAACGCTGCTCTCAAGACTTACATGGACGAGACTGACGCAACAATCTCTGACATCGCTGTACGTTTGGCTACAGCTCTCGAGACTGCTGACGCTGCTGCTGATAAGGCTAACATGATCGAGGAGGCTCTCGCAGCTTACATGCCTGAGACTGACAAGAAGATCTCTGACATCGCTGTTCAGATCGCTTCTGCTCTCGAGGATATCGACAACCTTGGCCAGCTCATCGAGACTGCTAACGCTAACATCTCTCTCGTAGCTAGCGCTGTTTCATCTGCTGCTGATGATATCGACCTCCTCAAGGCTGACGTTGCTACTCTCAAGGCTGGTCTTGAGGCTGTTACTCCACGCGTAGAGGATCTCGAGGAAGAGGTTGCTACTATCAGCACTGACCTCAGCACTCTCGCTGTTCTCGTGAAGAACACTCTCCGTAGCATCACTTTCGCACCTAAGACTATCATCGACGGTGTAGAGGCTATCGAGTTCGCTAACTTCGAGTACAAGCCAATGGCAAAGGTTGACGACAAGTTCAACGCTGCTCCTAAGGGTTACAACACTTCAATTTCTGAGGCTGCTTACGCTTACTATCACTTCAACCCATCTTCATTCGATCTTACAAAGGCTACTTATACTTACAAGGATCGCGCAGTTGACGTTAAGTCTGGTTCTGCTCTCGTGACTATCGAGGCTGCTCCTAAGGCTATGACTGATGGTACAGTTGAGTTCAAGCTCCGTCGTGACAACACAACTAAGAATACTAAGGACAATATGATCGCTCTTGAGGCTACTATCACAGCTGATAACAACCTCGTACGTTCACCATATGTTCTTGTAAAGGATTCTTATAACTATCAGAGTGAGCTCTTCGTTGCTGACAGCAAGACCCTCCGTCACTACTTCACTACAGCTCAGGCTGCTGCTGACAGCGAGCCTTGGTACACTCTCGTATGGGATGGTGAGCTTGATTTCGAGCCTCTCGCAGTAGCTTGTCTCCACGATGGTGAGAACCACCACGTATGGGATGTTGAGGAGAAGTATGGCTTCACATTCCGTTATTCAGTTGCTCCAATTGAGCTCTTCGCTTACGATACAGAAGAGACTTGGACTGAGCAGCAGCGCGTTCTCAACGCTCCTAATGCTAATGAGAATGGTGTAAACGCTCTCTTCACTGCAAATCCTAATAGGGAGTCTATCGGACGTACTCCTATCGTTCTCGTTGAGATCCTCGACGCAGCTGGTCAGATCGTACGTTACGGTTATGTAAAGATCGAGGTTGTTGCACAGCCTGAGGAGGATGTTGAGCGTGAGCTTTCAATCGCTACTATCACTTACGACTGCCAGAAGGAAGAGTACATCGGTTCTAAGGCATTCGATAACGCTGCCGGCGCTACTATCCAGACTCCATTCGATGAGACTTGGTTCCAGGATAACCTCTACAAGACTCTCACAGATGGTTTCAATGTTAAGGGTCTTAGCCACCAGGAGTTCTGGGCAATGTATGCTTGGGATGAGGCTGCAACTACAGTAACTAAGAACGGTGTTGCTTACTCAATGCCAGCTCCTTACATTGCTGAGGGTTCAGGTTCTGTTGGTACACTTACTAAGATCGTAGCTTGGACATTCGATCACTCTGATCTCGGTAAGATCGGCGAGGCTGGTTCAACATTCGAGGGTACAGTTGTTCTCCGCAACAAGGTTGTTAACTCTGAGTATCCAGCTAACATCGCTCTCACAATTAAGTTCAAGGTTGTTCTTCCAGAGGTAGCATTCGAGGCTACTAAGGAGACTCTCTACTGGAACCAGAACGGTGAGTTCGTAATCAACCCAACTATTCCAGACAGTCCTGAGGCTACATCTGAGTACTTCTTCTATGATCAGAATATCTATGAGGCTTACCTTGGTCAGAAGGTTACTGTTAAGACTGCTGCTAAGGCTGCATGCTTCACATCAGGATACGAACTTACTAAGGTTTACGAGGACGCTACTAAGCCATTTAAGGACTTCGGTGGTATCTCATTCGATGGTCAGAAGTTCTACTTCGACGAGCTCACTGCTGACGCTGAGAAGGCTCTCAACAAGGGTACTCTCAAGGCACACTTCACATACTATGTTACTTTCAATAGCGGTGACAAGGTGAAGATCAACGACATGTACGCTACAATCGTTAAGCCTGTTTACATGAACCTTAACATCGATCCAAAGCTCGAGCTTAAGGATGCACAGGATAACGGCGACCAGGTTGAGATCAACTATCAGGGTATGTTCACTGATTGGAGAGGCTTCCAGATCACTAAGGGTGAGGAGGTTTATGTACCATTCACTTACTACGAGTGGGTACTTGACTGCGCTGGCAACCACGGTTACTATAAGGCAACTGAGAAGGCTTCTGTAGCAATCTCTACTACTACTTACACTGTTCCTGCTGACGTAACTCTCTATACTGCAAGCATCCGTGCTAAGCTTTACAATGAGAATCTCCAGACAGGTGAGGTACGTGACAACAACTTCAACGAGTTCAAGACATTCACTACAACTCCACAGCCAACTAAGGCTGACGCTCTTACAGCACTCCAGGCTCTTATCGCTGAGGACAATGCTAAGATCGCTAAGGAGGGTTACAAGTGGAATGGTATGACTCTCGTAGTTGAGGATGAGGAGGGTTCATATATCCTCGAGTGGAGATTTGATGCAAACGAAGTTGCTTACACTGAGACTGTTACAACAGGTGAAACAGAGGTTACAATCGTAACTGAGACTGAGTACACTGAGACAGTTTACGAGTGGGTTGAGGTAGCTTGTGATACAGTTGCTCCAGAGGTAGATGGTGAGTACGCTGGTCAGAAGAATGGATGCTGGATCTGGACTGAGAAGCAGTTCAATAAGCCTGAGGTTCAGGGTCTCCAGTACTGGGACTTCTACGGAATGGCTGATTGCTTCGACCTCGTTCTTGAGAAGGTTACAACTAACCTCGAGCACGGTAAGCTTCCTGAGGGTGCTAAGCTTGAGCAGGTTGGTACTACACTCAAGTATCGCAATGTTCACTCACCAGTTCTCCGTGACTATGAGATGTACATCCCTGTAACTATGGGTTACAAGTTCGGTACTCTCGAGGGAACTCTTACAATCACTGTTAAGAGCATCTACACAGAGTAATCTGACTAATCTATAATTTGAGGCCGGCCTGCAAAGGCCGGCCTCTTTTTCACTATGAAAATTTCCAATAAATTACTTACACTTACATTTACATTCATAGTAGCCCTTACTCCTGCATTGATATCTTCTTCTGAATGTCGGGCACAGAAATTCGCGCTCAGCACTAATCTTGCAGAATGGGCATATTACGGAACAGCCAATCTTGATGCCTCGCTCAGCGTTTCCCAGCATTTTTCTGTTTTTGTAGGAGGTCATTATAATCAGTGGAAATTTGCCGCTAACAGCGACAATCCGGTCTTTAATAATCAGACGACTGCATATGCCGGTGTCAGATATTGGCCTTGGTATGTATATTCCGGATGGTGGCTTGGGGCGAGACTTCGTTATACAGATTTTTCTCGTCTTGGCTTTTTTCTTCCTACGTTCAAGGAAGGACGTAGCGTTGGTGCCGGAGTTTCATTCGGTTATACTTGGATGATTCACGAAAAGTTCAATATCGAGGTTGGAGGAGGAATTTGGGGTGGACGACATCTGCAATATGCTAAATATTGGTCATCCGATTCTATGGATCATATGGAAAAAGGCCCGAGAAATTTTCTCGCTCTTGAGGATCTCTCAGTGGCTTTGATGTATGTGTTTTAATATTTGATTTTATGAAAAAGTTATTTCTTGTGGTTGTATCATTTGTAGCCCTTCTTACAGTTGGTTGTACAAACATGTTCAAAGAAGAGTTTAATGACATCCATGACAAGATTGACAACATTGAGCATCGTCTCGATTCGCTCTGCAATGTAGTCAACAACAACGCAAGTTCTCTCCAGAAGCTTATTTCTGCGTTTGAGGGTAGTGATTTTGTCAAGAGCATTTCCCCAGTATATAATGGTGGAATAGAAGTCGGCTACGAGATTGAGTTCTCTAATAGCGGAAAGATTACAATCTATCACGGTACTGATGGAGCTGACGGATCGGACGGAACTTCTGCTTCTGCCCCTGTAATCGGTGTCAAGAAGGATATTGATGGTAAGTGGTATTGGACTGTCAATGGCCAGTGGCTTCTTGACGGTGATGGCAACAAGATCTGTGCTAACGGTATCCAGGGCGAGACTGGTGCGACAGGTCAGCCAGGTCAGAACGGTGAAGACGGTAAGGATGGCCAGGACGGTGAAGACGGTAAGGATGGCCAGGACGGAGAAGATGGAAAGACTCCTGTGTTCAAGATCGACAATGATGTGTGGTATGTGTCATATGACAACGGTAGCACTTGGACTGCTGTTGATGTAACAGGAGAGTCGACCTACACCAACATTAAGGTAGAATATACTCCTGATTATGTGACTATCGTTCTTCCTGACGGTACTCCGCTCAAGATGCCTACACTTGATTCATTCAATGCACTTGTAGCCAAGGTAGAAAAGATGAATACAGATATCGCTTCACTTCAGGCTATTGTCAATGCGGTTGAAGGTCGAGATTATGTGCTCTCAACATCACCTGTAAATGATGCGAACGGTACAGGTTATGTCATCGAGTTCGCTTCAGGTAAGACTATCACAATCTACAACGGCAAGGATGGAGCCAACGGCGAAGATGGCGAAGATGGTGAAGATGGTGAAGATGGTGAAGATGGAGAAGATGGTCATACACCTACGATCAGTACAAAGAAGGATACTGATGGCATAATCTACTGGACAATTGACGGCGAGTGGCTCCTTGATGAGGATGGCAATAAGATTAAGGCAATCGGTATCGACGGTCAGGATGGTGAAGACGGTGCGGATGGTACTGATGGAACTAACGGTAAAAACGGCAAGGACGGCTACACTCCGAAGCTTGAGGTAAGACAGTCTAACGACGGTGATTGGTACTGGTGGATCAAGACATCTGAGACCGGAAGCTTCTTCCCTCTCTATGATAAGAACAATAATATGGTCAGGGCCAACGGTCGCGATGGAAAGGACGGTGATACGAAATTCGACTCAGTGAAGAAGAGCGCTGACGGCAGATATATCATCATCACTCTTACTGAGAAGGATGACAAGGGCAATAACATTGTATATCAGGTGCCAACAAGAGAGGCTTTCGATGCTCTCGAACTTCTCTGCAAGGAGCTCCAGAAGAATGTTGAGGCCGTTCAGAAACTCGTCAATGGAAAGAAATACATCACTAAGATCGAGAATATCTATGAGAAGCTCGAAATCATCGGTTACGAGATATTCTACGTAGAGGCGACTGATCCTGAAACAGAAAAGTCTATCAAGATTTTCAATGGTACTGACGGTGCTGCTGGCGTTTCTCCAAAAATTGGTGTGAAGGAAGAGAATGGCGTTCTCTACTGGACTATCGATAAGGATGGAGACGGCGAAGGTGCTCCTGAGTTCCTTTTGCACAATGGTGCCAAGATTCCTGTGACCGGAGAGGACGGAAAGACTCCTACAATCGAGATCAAGGACGGTACCTGGTGGATTAATGGAGTGGATACCAAGATCCCTACAACAGGTAAGGAGGGTGAAGACGGTGATGCATTCTTTAAGGATGTAGACGATGAAACCAGCAAGGATTATGTTATCTTCATTCTTGCAGATGGTTCAGAAATCAAGCTCCCTACCTGGGCAGCATTCGAGGCTCTTCAGAAGAGGGTTGCAGACCTTGAGAATGCTGTAAAGGCACTCCAGGCATTCAAGGCAATTGCGGAGCAGGATATAACTACTTTGAAGCAGTGCAATTTCGTAGAGAAAGTTGAGTCTACTACTGATGGATATAAGATCACTTTCAAGTATACTGTCCTTGACGGAAAGAACTACATCGAGATCAAGCACGGTGCTAAGGGTGATCCGGGCGAAAATGGCCATAATCCTTTGATAACTATCGACAAGGATGGTTACTGGGTTATTGATGGAGTGAATACTGGCGTTAAGGCTGTCGGTGTTGATGGACAGAACGGTGAAATCCCTGAGTTCAAGATCGACGAGAATAATGGTGTGAAATATTGGTATTATAAATTCCCATCAGATACAGAGTGGAGAATGATCAATGTAGAAGCCGGTGCATACGGCGCTACAGGAGACGCGTTCTTCAAAAGCTGTGTCGATAAGGATGGATATGTTACCATTACCCTTAATGACGGAAACGATACCAAGATCGAGCTTCCGAATGCTGCGACTTTCAATGCTCTTCTTGCACGTGTGAAAAATCTTGAGGATACAGTTGACGGCTGGAAGGCTACCATCCAAAACCTTATGGACAACGGTTGGGTCAAGAAGATCGTAGAGGATGGAGACAACTGGGTAATCACTTACGGTGACAATACTACAGCCACAATTGCAGCTGCTAAGGATGGTGAAAACGGCCATACGCCTGTGATGGGTATCAAACAGGATACTGATGGCAATTGGTACTGGACAGTTGATGGAGAGTGGCTCCTCAACGGTACTGATAAGGTACAGGTATACGGTAAGGATGGTGAAGATGGTAAGACACCTTCGTTCAAGATCAAGGACGGTGTATGGTATTACACATTTGTAACTAATCCAACAACCGATTCTGACTGGACACCAGTTCCTTCAGAAGGTGACGCTCCATACCTTGGACAGACATCTGTGGAGGAATTTACCGACGGTGATTATACTTACATCCGTATTACAATGCCAGATGGTAAGACTACTTTCGAATTCCCTACTAAGAAGGCTTTCGATGCACTTCAGGCTACTGTCGCTACAATGAATCAGAACATCGAGGCAATTCAGGTGATCATCGATGCTATCAAGGACAAGAAGTATATCAAGTCGTGGGAGGCTGTTGAAGGTGGTTATAGACTTACCCTTACTACGCTTACTGCTGGTGCAGCCGATGAGGTGATCGAGATCAAGCACGGAACTAACGGCGAGAACGGAGCGAATGGTAATACTCCTGTAATCGGTGTGGCTGAGTATAAGACTGATGCAGCAGCAGAGACAGGCGTGCTTTGCTGGACACTTGATCCTGACGGAGATGGAGAAGAGAAGGCTGATTTCATAAGGGATGCTGAAGGTAAGCCTATCCCTGTTACCGGAAATGACGGTGCGGACGGTCTGACTCCAGAGTTCAAGATAGATGCTTATACAGATCCTGCCACAGATATAACTGCTCAGTGGTGGTTCATCAAGTTCCCAGGTGATGAGGA
>JAEIGA010014347.1_pt1 | contig 12065 bp, 11 predicted proteins | sample 9270691 | NCBI WGS metagenome assembly JAEIGA01 (sample SAMN17057246, study PRJNA624740) | gut metagenome | biome: biome; isolation source: fecal sample | host: Bos grunniens | place: China: Xizang | collected 2019
CGTCGGCCACCACATCGCAGCATTTTTAAACTTAGCCAATTTACTCTTACGAGTATCGCGCCAAATATAAGCATGATCATCCCAAGGATTAACACCAAAACGTTTTTGCAACCGCCATGAATATATCTCTTCTGGAATACGACTATCATATCCTGTTTTAGTTGGAGTTCCAGTACTACCTCCAGTAGTTGAAACCTTTAAATATTGCCTAAGTTTTGGATTTACAAATTCATCAAAATGCTCTTTTAAATCCTTCTTGGTAACAATCGGCAATTTCTCAAACCAACCGTCTTTACCAATATCACCTATAGAAAACCCGAATGACGAATAATAGTTGCGATAAAATCGTGTATTTTCAAAAGCCTCTTTCACGATTATACATCTAGAAATTTCCGTTAAGGCAGACAACTCATCAATAGATTTTCTCTCATTAAATAAAATATCTGAAAAGCGACCCAATGCGCAGGGACGCAAAAAGCCCCATTTCATTTTATATAATGCTTTTTTCATCATATCATCCTTGTAATAGATTGTGTATTTCTTTAGCTCTATTTTTCGGACTGCAGAAGGCAATAGCTTTTTCAACATTGGCTACACACTTCAAATATACATCCTCATTTGTAGCAAGACGTTCTAAAACATCTGCTAAATCTTTTGGATTTTTATTTTCAAACGAAAGTCCACATCCAAAATCATTAACCATCTTCACGCCCCCCATTCCTGTACTTACTACAAGAGGTGCACCACAGTTTAACGCATCGTTAAGTCGCATCCCCCATGGTTCATGTTTCCCAGAAGCGACAAACACAGAACAACTCTCATACAAACGAATCAACTCATCCATAGAAAGAAAACCAGGGAACTCTATTGGTAAATTATTCTCTGCGGCAAACTTTTTTAATGAAGATAAAAGTTCTCCCTCTTGAGTAATAACTGCACGATAATTTACGCCGCGATCTTTCAGCAACTTTAAAGCATTTACTAAAACATCTGCCCCTCGATAAGAAGAAAGGATACCTGTTGATAAAATTGTAAAAGGCTTATTTGTCTTGCGTATTTTAACACTAGAACCCTTTAACGGTGGTGAAAAATAGCCGAACGGAATTATCTTATTAGAAGCCCATCCAATTATTCGAGCATACTTATTATCATCACCCGAATAGTTTATGAAATAGTCAGCTACATTAACAACATTTCTAACCTTAATCGGAAGCGCAAACCTCATATATAATTCTTTGAGAAGATAACGAATACCTTTAGACATATTACAAGGCGCTTCACTTCCGATTATAACCCTACACCCTCTTTTTTTTGCCTCACATGCAAGTTTTCTCCAAACCTTCGACGCTTGATATACAGCAAACAAATGACCATATCCTTCATGAGCATCAAGAACATCAAGCCCTTTCTTCCAGTCCTCACCAACTTTTATAAAATCTAAATGTTCAAACTCCTTTGAATCATGACCAACTGCAGATCTAATATCCTTCCCATCTTCTGAAAAGTGCCACAATGCAATTTTAACTGGAACTGACAATAGATTCGCCAGTTCTGCATACAATCCCATCGTAGATCTACACGAGGATTGCGCCCAAATTATTAGACCTTTAAACATATCACTTATCTCTTTTAATCATCACATTGGGAAACAAGGCTAATATAATACCTTTCAAATATGAAGCAATGCACCCAAATAAACCAACCGTTAAAAATTTATATCGACAATAATCCGACAACCCTATTTGTTTTGGCGAGAAAAGAGCCTTAAACCTTTGCTTCAGGCTCATGTTAAGCATCTTTTTTTTATCAAACCCATAATTTGCATCGCATGTGCCAATAGGAGGAACAGCATAAACTGCAATACCATTCTTTCTTGCACGAAACCCATATTCAAAATCTCCATGCTGATGAACTAATCCTGTCGCCATTCCTCCAATTTTATCAAACACCTTATATGGAATTAGCACAACATTCCCATGCATCCCTTTTTCTACAAGAACTGGCATATCCTCTTCTGGGAACGAAACACCTCTTGCCCCATAAAAAATAGTTCCAGTTTTGGGATCAATCAAGGCTCCACAGACAATGGCACTGTTCTCTAAAGCATTACTTGCACGTAATATCTTCGTAAGCGCACCAGTAGACAATCTAACATCATCATTTAACCAAAAATAGTAATCATATATGTTTTCCTTGGCCGCCCTTGTCCATGCTTCACGCATCCCTCCAGCCCAAAACAGGTTTCCTGAACCCCGAATTACATTAACTTGCGGATACGCCATCTTTACTCTTTCTCCTGTTTTATCAGGAGAGGCATCATCCACAAGCCAAACATCAAGAAAATATCCTTCCGGAATCTCCTGTTCAAACAATCGACGCAAACACTCCAATGTAGTATCTACACGATTATAGCACGTCATTAAAACAGCAATTTTTTGCATAACACTATTTCCTTAAAATGTTACGAAGCGTCATTACAAAGCATTAATGAATACGCATTACACAACTGTTTAACCACTGTTGCCTTATCATAACGTTTTATCGCCGACTCATACCCCTGATGCCCTAATCTTTGAGCATAGACTGGATTGGAAAATAGCCGATCTATTGCATCTGCAAGTACCGCTGGATCGCAAGAAGGCACAACCAATCCTTCTTCTCCATTTCGTAGAAGAGAAGAATTTCCACCAACATCCGTAACTACACTTGGAACACCAAGCAGCATCGCCTCACCTAATGAATTAGAACTATTCTCTGCAAGTGACGGCAAGCAAAACACTTCTGCCTGTCTCAATTCGGATAGAACATCATTAGGCTTAAGATTAGGCAACAATACGACGTTTTCCTTTACCCCAAGTTGCTCAATTAAATTCCAAATATAACGCCCATATTGAGGCTGGCGCAATCTACCATACAAACTTCTTGGCTTATCACATCCAGACCCTCCTGCTACTCGCAACTGAACATCAGGATATTTTTGCTTAAGCGAAGCGACGGCCCTTATAAGCCAATGTCCGCCCTTAAGAGGACTTCCCAATGCTGCTGAACAATAAATAGAATGTCTTTTAATAAAATGGGCATCTCGTTTCCCAGAATAGAATGGATCTCTCATCAATTCTCCAACGACAGCATAATGGGAATTCGAATTTAGATATTTAGTCCAAGCTCGATCCCATTCAGTTCGCCCAAACACATATTTGACATTTCTAAAAGCGACTCTTTCGTATGGCGCAATGCTACTACGCCAATATTCAGCATGGTCATAAATTGAACCGCCTAGACCAAGCTTACGCACAACACCAATAAACGGAGCAACTTCACTAGGAATCAGTCCTCCCATTGCTTGCGGATAAATACCATTTATTATTCCTTGTAATGACATTGCTACAGGTTTCTCACACCAAGTTTCTTCCGGCAAAGACGGGTATATATTTTCAGAACCATGCAAATGAATCAAGTCAGGATTTACTTCTAAAACACATTTTTGAACTTTATTTGCGAAAGATTTGCGTCCCTTTTTATTAGAATGTCCTAGCGCAATATAATCAACGCCATTGACCGACGCCTTGGCTTCACAACCTCCTTCACAAGCAACTGTAAGTTTTATATTCGGTGCGTAGCAACGAATCGCTTCTACCAATGACGGAACCCATCCTTGAATCACAGACTGTTCCTGATTAAGTGCCCTTGAAAACTCTACAGGCATAACACCCGTAAACCATAAGACTTTCATAAAATACTTATTATCCTTTAATGTTTTTTCTTTATATTCACTAAAATAAAATTTCGTTCATCACAATCTAACACAATGAGCCAGCTAAGAACTAACAATACTAATATTACCACGACAGAAGTTAAAACAATCCTAAAGAATGTTGCATCCAAAAATCCTCGCGCTACACTACCACTCAGGAGGCAAAGAAAACTAATCATAGAAATTGGAATAAAAATTCTCTTAACCCAATAAGATGCGCTAATATGCACCAACCGCCGAGCAAACAACACTCGCACCATTGATAAGATAAAAGCATTACCTATTAAAGACCAGCCGACTCCAGCCACTCCATACGCTTGCACAAGAACATACATAACAGGCAGCGTCAGCACGGAAATGCATCCAACAACAAAATGATATAAAGCGACTCTCCCTTTTGCACAAATCGCCATATGATATCCCCATCCAAGTTTAAAACAAACTGCTGTAATCAAAACATATCGACATAACATTGGAGCATACATCGGTGGATTCACCAACCACAACTTCAAAACGAGATCAGCTTCAAGATATAGGGGTATTGCAAAAACTAAAACCAGCAAAGTACAATATTTACAACTACGATGAGCCAGGGCAATTGCCTTACTGCAATCGCCTTCCCCCTCACACGTGGTTATTGCCGGCAACAACGCACCATTCATCGCGCCTGCTAAAGCATTCGTCTGGTTTGAAAGTTGATTGGCGATTCCATATGCCGAATTTACTGCTGGCCCATAAACTTTATTAATAACAAATGCAGCACCTTGATCTCGCACAATACAGCCTAAACTACTAAATAAATCACAGCAACCAAAAACCAGTATTTTCTTAATTTTTTCGTAGCAAAAAAGTGCTTTTAATCTGATTCTGCAACAATCAAATTGAATATGAGCCCGATACATTTGTATGCACAAAATCAATACCGGAGAAAACGACATGATCGCAGCATAAATAATTAACCTGTCACCCTTGAAATATAACAGGAAAAACGCCCCGCAAAAAACAATAATAGTTCTTAGCACCTCCCAAACCGTCAACTCTGCAATTAACTGTCTCGCTCGGTACATGGCAATATAAGGAACTGAAACCATTCCAATAAATGCCGAGAACAAAGAAAACCTAAAAACCCAAACGCAAGCATCAATTCGATCTGGCGGAACTACCAGCCATTTCTCTATAAGCCAAAGCCCAATTGGATAGCCTATAACGCACAATAAAACCGGTAATATCACATGTACAGATATAGCTGCATTGAACCAACCAACCAGCAATCTTTGCGCAGAAACAGAGTCCATCGTTTTTGCTTCGCCAATAGCAAAAGCAAAAAACCTTGCCACTGCTGTACTCATTACAATATTCAGTAATTGGATGCAAAGAATAATACTGCCAACAACGCCAAATATTCCTAAATCTGACTCACCAAGCGCCATCAACACCCAACGAGCTGAAAACACTCCAACAAAAAGTGAGAACAGCGAACGGCCATATGTAGCCAATGTATTTATGATTATTCGTCTATTAGCCGTCATACAACACTAGAATCAATAAGAATACTTCAACCACCCGAAATATTTCTTATCCTTTAGCTTTAAAATAAAAGAGTAGGAGAAGAAACAAACCACAAATGCAACAAAAAACCTACAAATCTGATTTTGTCCCAAAATCCTTGCTGGAATAAAAACCAATATAGAACCATGCATTACAAATATAATGACACTTAACGAGCGCAAATGCTTAGCGAAAACACATTTAACCATTACTTTCTTAATTAGTGCAAATGCAAAAACACTTGTCGGCACCAATGAAAAATAACAATCGCATTTATAACACCCTACTGCATTAGACCGCCAATACCATTCTGCGAAAAGTAAAATAAACGACAAAATCAAGCACACACTAATGCCCCATACTGACATTTTAAAAAAATCACGATCTTCCGAGAAATACTTTCCTATTGCAACCCATAATATAGCAACCGGAAAACTATTGTAAGGAATAATGCCCAACAAAAACCCTTGAATGCCATACGATGATGAGACTACTGCCCAAACAAACGGTATAGTTGAAATAAGTACAATCAACCAAGTTGGACAAATTTGAGTCATAATAAAAATTATGATTATTGCAATAAGTAATGCTGTCAAAAACCAAGATGATATAAAGGTACTCCCCAAAAATAAGCTTTTAAGAAAGTTAAATAAATTAATCCATAGACCGTGTCCAAACCAATTTCCACGCCTAATATACAATGTAATCGGCAGCAAAATAAAAAACCAAAACCCATATAAAACAACAGTACGCCTTGCCAATCCCATAAGGACGCCAAATTTATCTTGAGTTAGTTGGAGCCTTGAAAAGAATATATATGAAGAAATAACAAAAAACAAGGGCACTGCCAATCTAACCCAAGGCCAGACTAAATCAACGCACCCAATCCGAAACGACAACCCGGCATGAATTGCCAAAACAAAACAAGCCAATAGAAATTTCACAATATCTAGAAAATCATTTTGCTTCATTTTTAGTCGGCCCGAATCTCCACGGAGCAATTTTCTGGGATAAATGTGAAGGTTTTCGTTTTTCTACTGGAGGCAAACTCATATAATCTCCATAAATCGCCTCAAGATATTTGTCTGGTTTTGCAGGTGATGGAATAGCGACACCAGAAAACTGCAACAGAATAGGACTCCCAAATATTTCAACATCACACACATCCTTCAAAAAACCATACGGACTAAGAATACATCCACATCGTTCTGCCTCATCAAACGACTCAACACTAATGATTTTCTCCAAATGTCGATTGACATCCATTCTATTTCTTATCCCGGACACAACACCAAGCAAACGACCAAGCACCCAGACACATACTTGCTTAACTTTTGTACATTCTCCGAATGACTTAGAAAAAGGAAATGAAATTACATCCAGAAACAACTTCTTCAACTTGAGACAAGCGAGCGACATTCTACTTCTAGGAATCCCATCTAATGGGAAGATATCAATAAAAACGCCTTGATTAAGATTTTTTCCTACTTTCATTTCCAACTCATCCAAATATTCATGGCGACAATCCATAATTTTTGCAAATAAATTAGCCGAAAACTCCGGAGTATTTTTCCAACTCACAAGTTTAAAATATTCAGGCAACTCTTTAGAAGCAATAGAAAGAAATTTTTGATAATCCGCTCTTGGCATCATAACATCAAAATCGTCATCCCATGGAATAAATCCACCATGTCGAACCGCCCCTAACACATTCCCATATGCCAAATAAAATCTAAGATGATATTTATCACAGACTTTTGCAAATTCTAAATAAATAGATAAAACTGCATCCCAAACAGGCGTTAAATTAAAAGGATCTGGACCTGATTTACCTTCTGCACACATCAAATTCTGAGCAATCATTCTAATCCCTCCTTCATCTCACTAACCTCGTGATATTGTTCTATACAAAATTAGTATATGACTCAGAACATTCCATTATTCGTAAAAATTAAAAAAATCATATTTCACTACACTCTACTCAAATCAACGATATTATCTCCTTGATTGGCATACAGAATTCTGCACTTGCTTCCTGCGCCCTTTCGCATTCGAGAATTCGTTCCGCGCAGGCTTTCATTGCTGGGTATGCAGAACGGAGAAGCTGATTAGCATAAATCACAACATTAACGCCAATTGCCGCGAGCTCATCTTCCGTTATCTGCGCATAGGTCGAAGGAACCACCACTATAGGCTTATCGGCCGAAACTTCTGAGCGAAAACGCTTAACGAACGACTTCACTTCATCTGGAGTCTTCGCCTTTGAATGAATCATGATTCCATCCGCACCGGCTTCCACATAAGCGCGACAACGGTTTATTGCGTCATCTTCGCCCGCACCAGCGATAAGAGATTCGCAACGCGCAATAATCATAAAGTCATCCGTGATCTGCGCCTGCTTACCGACCTTGATTTTATGACACTGATCTTCAATTGGAGCCTGCTTTTGAACATTACCTGTTTCGAAAAGAGAATTCTGCTTTAGGCCGACCTTATCTTCAATAATAACTGCCGAAACGCCAAGTCTTTCGAGCGAGCGAACAAGAAACACAAAGTGCTCCGGCAATCCACCAGAATCGCCGTCATAAATAATCGGCTTTGTAGTAATCTCCAAAATATCATTCACTGTTCTTAAACGCGAAGTGATATCTACGCATTCATTATCAGGTTTCCCTTTAAGAGTGGAATCCGTAAGTGACGAGAGCCACATTGCATCGAACTCATGCTTAACATTATTCTTAACAACCGATGTATTCTCCACAATAAGCCCCGATAAGCCACTATGAGCTTCCATGACCCTCACAATAGGTTTAGCATTGAGCAAACGGCGAAGTCTACGACGGCGAATATCTGGAGTTGTCCCGACTTCACGAATGGCTTTATTTAATTGTGTTGAAGAGATACCCTCTGTGTATTCAGGCTCCACGAGTTCTCCTCCCCATGTCGCGAGTGTATCTATTACACGCTGACGAGTCTTAGCCTGTACTCCTTCGCGCCAATCGGTACCATGGACTACATAGTCAGGCTTCAGCTTAAGCAAATTCGGAATATAATCAAGTTGCTCTTGAGGGATTACGTCGATTACGCCTTTTAATGCTCTAACAACTGCCGCGCGCTGTTCGTAATCCATATAAGGTAAGCGCTTATAACTCGCAATTGCCGCATCAGTAAGTACACCAACAGTAACATCGCCAAGTTTTGCGGCTTCTTTTATAATATTTAAGTGACCGGGATGAATAATGTCCGCAGACATTGCCACATATACGCGTTTAACCATTAAAATGCTCCTTCTTTACTTCACAAGGGTTATTCCCGAGACGTGCCGGGTTCACATTTTCAAAAAGTTTTTCCAAAAGCTCCGATTTATCAAGTCCCTGCGACTCAATAAACTGATCGAGTGTTCGCAATTCAGAGACTTGCTCTATAAATTCAGGATGTCCGTTCGCGCGACAGACGGCGGGGAACATCATATAGACCGCCTCGCCATGAGGAATGCCGTACGTCGCGGTCATGTAATACGAAAATGCATGCGCGGCGGTTGTGCGCGAAATATCTATCGCCCGCCCAGCCCAATAGGATCCAAGAAGCTGCTCGCCCTTCTCCATCAGATCTATAGCCTTCAAAGCGTAAGAGCGCGACTCGTCCGTTGCCCCTTTAGCCCATAACGATTCAACCGCTTGAGCATAAGCATCGAAAGCACAGACTGCCTTCTGATAAGACGAAGAGGAAGAACAAAACTCCGGAATCAAAATCTGATCTGTCGGGAGATAGCACAAATTATCAGCAGAGCATTTCTTGCCGTGATCGTAATATACGGCAAAACGTGTTGCCTCTGCTCCTGTGCCGGCCGTTGTCGGGATAGCCAAATAAGGCGCACGCTTTCGCGCGTCATCAACCGGCGGGAATCCGGCTCGAAGCAACTTGGCGGTATCTATCGCCGTACCACCACCAACAGCGATATAGGCATCCGGCACAAACTTGATTTGCGACGACAATTCCTCAACATTCTCAGTCCGCGCATTCTCGCCAACCGTCCTGAGATGGACTATCTTCTTGCCTGACAAAAACGGATTAAGCCACGACTCGGCTCCGCTTTTTGCGTATGACGAAGCGCCTGTTACGAGGACAATGTTGGTTTTGTCCGCCAGCCACGAGGACAAAAACGATTCCGCGGCATCTTTGCCAAAAACCATCATTTCGAAAGAGTCTCCATATAGAGCTTCTTGTTTACTTGCGGCGGCTCTTTCGGGCGACCGAGATCCTTGCGCGCCCCCTTGGCAACAAGGATCATCTTGAATGTCGGATGGCCAGGCTGATTGTATCCACAGGCAGCTGCAATTGCGGATAAATCTATTGCACCACCAACGGTTGGCTGTCCTCCGACGGAATCGTGCGCGGCATTGTTGAAAACAATGTGCGTCAAGTTGCCGCATTTTGACTGCCCGACAATAGCCATGTTACCCATCTGCATGATGCTCGCGCCGTCACCGTCAAGGCAAAAAACCTTGCGATTTGGCTGCGCCTTTGCTATGCCAAGGGCAATCATTGAAGCATGCCCCATCGAACCGACCGTAAGGAAATCACGCGAATGGTCTTGTCCGAGGCGTTCGCGCGTCTCGTAGACTTCACGGGAAATCATGCCGGTGGTAGAAACAACCACAGCATCCTCAGTCAATGACTTCAAGACTTCTTCTATCGCCTGTTCACGAGGAAGTGCCGCGATATCGGGCATCTTGTTCTGCAGCTTATATTCGGCAAATAGGCCTTTACGAACAACAAGTGCAACCGGGCGAGACTCGAGTTTAGCCTTCTCGACCATCTTTCGCGTCAAGTCCAATGCGGCAAGATCGTCATCAGGCAGAATCTCTGTCGGGATACCCAATGTCTCAAAAAGCGAAACCGTAACCTTACCCTGCTTGACATGCTGAGGCTCATCCTTAACGCCAGGTTCGCCGCGCCAGCCAACGAGCAACACCATCGGAATGGAATAGACATCAGGATCGGCAAGCGATGCTAGAGGATTCACCGCATTACCCTGGCCCGAATTCTGCATATACACAAGTGCAGGATTACCTGTCGCAAGATAATGACCAGAAGCTAATCCAACCGCTCCGCCCTCATTCGCGGCGATTACATGATTCTTGCCGCAATTGTCTGTGACATACGCACAAAACGACTTTAGCAGCGAATCTGGCACTCCAGTGAAAAAAGAAACTCCAGCTTCCTGCAACGACTCAACAAACTTTTTTACTTCTATCATATTGCATTACGCCTCTCAATTTTTTAAACTCACACACAACATAAATCTTTCATTTCATGCATCAACACTACAACAATCATTGTATCTTTTACAACAATTGTTGCAACCCTGGGCAAAAAAATATACGCTCCGCGCCCGTGGGGTATGCAGCCGAATACCTCATTTCAAATTTTTCTAATGCTTTATTGCAGTTTTGGCTCATTATCGACGCCATTCTTTATGTTATATATTGTAACCTTTTAGTTACCCCAAGTCAAGTTACAAGCGCATCATTGGCAATTGCATCATCTGCGCTAACTTCTTCTGAAGAAGGTTTTAGTATCGGCATAAAGTCCATCTTCAGCGCCTGAGCCAACTTCGCCGCCGTCCGGAACGAAAAGTTCACGTCCTGCCGCAGCACCTTCGTGATATACGGCCGCGAAACCTTCATCCTCTTCGCCAGCTCAGTCTGGTTAATCCCCAACTCCTTCATCCGAAGAAGTATCGCCCTCAAAAATGCCGAGCCAATTTTGTCGAGTGTGTCCATTTTAGTCGTTAGTCGTTAGTTTTTTAGTCGAAGTCCAAAGTCGAAGTCGAACCGTGGCGGTTTTTAGCCGTGTAGAGGTGGAGATGGGGAGAAGTGATTTTATTTAGGTAAAACTTCACGACTAGGCCCCCGTGACCCTAGACAAGAAACTAGCTTCGACTCTCAACTAAGAATCAAATCACGAACACTAGAACGGATCTTGTCCTTTGCTGCTTCCCAGTCGAAATCAATCAACATCTTCGGCATCGGCATCATCTCAGCATCAACAAAATACGACAGACTTCTCAAAGCTAGAGCAGGATTCGCCTGTGGATATTTCTCCTGATACCATTCGAAAATATCTTTCAGCGGATATTCATCCAGCAATCTCGCCAAATCAACAAAATCTTTTCTTGTTCCACGATTCGTTATGGCATTGACCTTCATCGCACCTATATCCTTGATTCCCGCCAGACGAACTCCATCATCTTCTATTGCGGACTCAAGCCATGCATACATATCATAACAAACACAATCAACTTTTATATCATCGATAAAGAAGAACTGCATTTTCCCATTCGGCGTACCGCTTTGCTTTTCGACAGTCCCTATTTGAGCGAAAATCGAAACCAAATCCAATGAATAATCCCATCCGCCGAAAATATCCAAATCAATGCTTATTCTATGCCCGAGTTGCAACGCAAGCGCTGTTCCGCCTACCAGTCGAGTGTTTTTCAACTCAGGCAGGCGCTGCATTCTCCGCAACACCTCAAGCGTATGGGATTCTATTGTCTCGAAGTGTAACATTTAAAAGACTCTTCTGGCTGATTAATCAGGCATGAAGCGAAAGATAATGTAACCGGATCAAGAGACCTGATCTCCAGAGCTTATTCTGCAACAACTGAAAGAGAATAATAACTTATCAATTGTCGTATATACTTAAAGCCACCGCGTTCCAAAACCCGTTGAACGATAAAGCGTTTGTGAGTATTTTCTTC
>JAEIGA010014348.1_pt1 | contig 12064 bp, 9 predicted proteins | sample 9270691 | NCBI WGS metagenome assembly JAEIGA01 (sample SAMN17057246, study PRJNA624740) | gut metagenome | biome: biome; isolation source: fecal sample | host: Bos grunniens | place: China: Xizang | collected 2019
GACGATTCGCCCGTTAAAGGGAGATAAAATCTTCATTGGGTTCGCAGCAGAAACGGGTGTGCCAGATGCAGAGGCTACGCGTAAATTGAATGAAAAAGGATTAGATTTCATCGTTGCCAATGATGTGACTGCGCCCGGTGCGGGTTTTGCGACCGACACCAATCGTGTGACGCTCATCTTCCCTAATGGCATCCGTGAGGAATTGCCACTCTGCTCTAAGCTTGAAACGGCCCAACAAATCATTGCGCGAATTCCGCAGGCTCGGTAATCTGCCAATCCGTTTGGAGCCTTTGAACGTGCGACGCGACTAAGCGCCGCACGTTTTTTATGTTCGTAATGTTTCCTTTTATGTCTATAGCATTTTTCGCAAACGTAAGGAATACTTTATCGATTGGCGATGGATCATGCATCAAATGCCAATCGTAGGGTTACGCATGGTGTACACGCAGCCTACGTTTCTCCTTTAGATGACACTTCAAGTGCCCTACATCCGCACCATGATTTAAGGAAGAGGCGGGTGCTGGTGTGGCGAAGGATGAAGAGGGGTGTTATTTGTAAGTTTTTCACGCATCTCACGTGGTGCCAATCGGTTCTAAGCCGAAATCGTATATTTTTCACTCAAAATACCTATTTTTCGTGAGGCGAGTGCGCTTTCTTTCTTTATTTAATGTAGGTGATATGGTATACTTTCGCGGTTATTTATCTAAAGGAATTCGAGCAATGATGGAAGAAAAATATCCTTTTCATGCGATTGAGCCGAAGTGGCAGAAGTATTGGGATGACACCGGCACATTCCGTTGTGACACGAAAGATGAATCGCGTCCGAAGTTTTACTGTTTGACGATGTTCCCGTATCCCAGTGGCCACATGCATGTGGGGCACGGGCGTAACTACATCATGGGCGACGTGATTACGCGCTACAAGATGATGACGGGGTACAATGTGCTTTCGCCGATGGGATGGGATAGCTTCGGCTTGCCCGCAGAAAACGCGGCGAAGAAGTTCAATGTGCATCCGCATAAGTGGACGATTGAAAACATCGCAGAGATGAAGAAGCAGGTGCGCAGTTGGGGCGTTGGCTACGACTGGGAACGCGAAATCGCCACCTGTCACCCCGATTATTACAAGTGGACGCAGTGGGTCTTCTTGCAGGCCTACAAGCTTGGCGTGGCTTACCAGAAGGAAGCCCCGGTGAACTGGTGCCCGCTCTGCACGAACCTCGCTAATGAAGAAGTGACGGCAGATGGCCACTGTGACCGTTGCGGTCGCCCGGTGGAGAAGAAGAATCTCAAGCAGTGGTTCTTCCGCATCACGCAGTATGCCGATCGCCTCTTGAAGGATTTGGACCTCTTAGACGGTTGGCCGGAAAAGGTTCGTCAGATGCAGGCGAACTGGATTGGCAAGTCTGAAGGCGCGAAGGTAAAGTTCACCGTGACGGAAACTGGCGATGAATGCCCCGTGTACACGACGCGCCCTGATACCATTTTCGGCGTGACCTTCATGGCCATCGCTCCGGATAATCCGCTCTTGCAGAAGTTGCTCCCTGGCTCGAAGAACGAAGCCGAAGTGCGTGCGTTCATTGAAAAGTTGGCTAATATCCCCGCTTCTGAACGTTTCTCCGATGCCACGGCGAAGGAAGGCGTCTTCACTGGTTTCCATGTGACCAATCCCTACAATGGTGACAAGGACATTGAATTGTGGGTGACGAACTACGTGGTCTCTGACTCGGGCACGGGTATTGTGATGGCTGTGCCGACGCATGACCAGCGCGACTGGGACTTCGCCACGAAGTATAACATCGCCAAGAAGGTGGTCATCCAGAACGCTGAAGGTTCCTTGGATGCCGCAACGATGACCTGCGCTTATGTGGATGACGGCGTTTTGGTGAACTCGGGTGCTTTTGATGGCATGGCAAACCGTGAGGCAATCAAGGCGATTATCGCCGATGGCGCCGAAAAGGGTTATGCAGAGGCTACCACGAACTTCCGTATTCGTGACTGGAACGTGGCCCGTCAGCGTTATTGGGGCGCCCCGATTCCAATCGTTCACTGCCCGCATTGCGGTGCGGTGCCCGTGCCGGAAGATCAGTTGCCTGTGCGTTTGCCAGATGATGTGGACTACAGTGGCGAACAGGGCAATCCCTTGGCTCGTCATGAAGGTTTCGTGAATACGACCTGCCCGAAGTGCGGTGCACCTGCAAAGCGTGAAACGGATACCCTCGCGCAGTGGCTCTGCTCGTGCTGGTACTTCTTGCGTTACATCGATGCACGCAATGAAAAAGCACCCTTTGACAAGGCGCTCGCCGATAAGTGGATGCCGGTGGATCAGTACATCGGCGGCGTGGAACATGCCGTGTTGCACTTGCTCTACTCGCGCTTCGTGGTCAAAATCCTTAACGATGCGGGCGCATTGGACTGCGTTGAACCCTTTAAGGCGCTCTTCACGCAGGGCATGATCTGCAAGCGTTGCGAAAAGGATGACGGCAAGTATGTGAAGGGTAAGCTTTACAAGATGTCGAAGTCGGTCGGCAACGTTGTTTCGCCGGACGAACTCATTGAGGCGTATGGCGCCGATACGGTGCGTTTGTACACGCTCTTCATTGGCCCGCCTGAACTCGATGCAGAGTGGCAGGATGCCGCCGTGCAGGGTCCGTATCGTTTCCTTTGCCGCCTTTGGAAGAAGGCTTATGATGCGAAGGCGATTGTGCCGGAGACGGATGTCGCCGTGGCAATCGATGCTTTGACGCCTGCTGAGCGCGACCTTTATCGCAAGCTGCATCAGACGCTTGCTGGCGTGACCGATTCGATTGAACATGGTTTCCGTTTCAATACGGCCATTGCGCAGTTGATGGAGCTCATGAATACGCTTGATAAGGCGAAGATTGACGCAAATTCTTCTGACGCCGCGAAGGCGCTCTTGCGTGAAACGATCGTGACCATCGCGCGTATGATGGCGCCCATTACGCCTCACGTCGCCGAAGAACTCTGGGAAGCTTATGGTTGCTCGCCCGCAGGTGTGATGAACTCTGGTTGGCCGAAGGTCAACGAAGCTGCCTTGAAGGAAGATGCTTTGCAGATTATCCTTCAGGTGAATGGCAAGATGCGTGGCAAGATTACCGTGCCCGCAGGCATTAGCAAGGAAGAACTTGAAAAGCTCGCTCAGGAATCTCCCGATGTGACTCGCTTCACCGATGGCCAGACCATTGTGAAGGTCATCGTGGTGCCTGGCAAGTTGGTCAACATCGTTGCGAAGTAAGCCATTAGCAGGTTACTCAAACAAAAAGACGCGGTTTCGACCGCGTCTTTTTGTTTAATGAAATCATTGCTCGGGTTGAATGAAATCGCCGTTTGATGTGGAATAGGTGCGTGTGCCGAGTAGGGGGCGGGCTTTCCATCTGCCCGTTTGCGGATGCCGCGTGGTCTTTAGTTCGCCCGTTCGCGGATATCACGCAGCCTTGAGTTCGCTCGTTAGCGACTGTGCGTGTGGATGCTTAACCGAGGAGGATGTCTGCGAGTTCGGGGTCTTTATGGCGGAGTTCCTCGGGGGTGAGGCCGTCAAGTTCGTGGGGGAATACAATCCATTCGTCAAGTTCACGAACGCAGTAGTCTGGCGAAAAACCCACGAGGTTAGCCTTCGGCTTCCAGTAGACCGTTGCAACGCGCAAGTCTGCATGGGCGAGGCGTTGCTTAACCGCCTCTGCGGTCTTGCCCGTGTCAAAGACATCATCAATGACAAGCACCTTTTGGCCAGGCTTAATTGCGTTTAAAAGGTCTTCAGCATGCTGAAACACCACGCAGTCCGTGCGTTCGCCAATGCCTGCATAAGAGGCACATTTGACAACAGTATGCGCGGTTGGGCGACCGAGAAAGGCGAAGACTTCGCTCATAATTACGCCAGGTTGGGCGCCCCCACGCCAAAGGGCTAAGAGCAATTCGGGTTGCCACGCGCAATCATCAAAGACCTTTTTGGCCAAGCGCACGCAGTCCCTTTGGAAGGCATCGGCGGTCAAGTAATATTTCATAAAGCCTCCTTCGGGTGCTTAGTAGGCGCGTTGAATGGCGGACGTCAATTCTGGATGGGCGGTGTCCAATACGCGCAATGTCGCATAGAGGGCAATGGGCAATGTCAAAAAGATGCCGAAGCCAAAGCAGATGAGTCCAGAAAAGGCGAGCAACCCCAACGCATAAAGACGAAGCGCCACCGCAGGTGTTTGCGTCGTTAGATAAAAGACGCTCTTCAAGGTGATGGGAAGGGCAAGGTCATAACGATAGGTCATGAGCAAGGCGCACCAGAGGGGTTGCATCAAAAACCACGCAAGTGGGATGCCCAGCACGAGGCTCTGCAAGTTGGGAAGCACTGCAATTCCCCAAATGAAGAGGCCCAACCAAAAGGCGGTAGCGGTGCGACGGGTGCCTTGGAGTTGTTGCAAAAACTGCATACGCGCCTGCATCGGGTCGTCGGTCTGCTTGGGTGTCAGATAGCTAAGGTAGAGGAGTGATGCGACGCCTAATAAGAAACCCGTGAGTGCGGCTAAAAGAAAGAGTGCCGCGGCGATGATTTCGCCAAGCGGATTACGCAGAAAGCGCATGAGGCCTTCATGGAGAAAGGTAAGCATGGAGAGAGGTTCCAAGGGGTGGGGACGAACGGCTTGAATTAGAGTTGCCAATCAAGCTCATCATTGCCAATCGGCAAGGTGATGCGATTAATCGGATACCCATCGCTACCAATTCGCTTAGCGGCTTCTTTGGTCTCGGTCGGTGCGACACGTTTGGGTTGGGTCTTCACCGTGATGCCAGAAGCAGTGTTGGGCTTGTTCGTAGTCGGAGCGGCTTCCGCAGGAGGCGGTGTGGGCTGATCAGGAGGCGTTGCGGTTGCCACTTGGGGCGTCGGCTGAGGTGCTACAGCAGGTTGGGCCACTTGGGGTGTCGGCTGAGGCGCTACAGTAGGTTGGGCTACTTGCGTCGGGGCGGGTTGCGCTTCAGGCGTGGGTTCAGACTTGCTTTGACGCAAGGTCGCGATTTCGCTTTCAACCCTTTTGCGCGCTTCCGCTTCACGCTTGATGGCATCTTCTGCGGCCTGCAACTTCTGACGCATTTCTGCAAGTTCAGCCGTTTCAACGGGGGCAGCTTTGGGCTCAACAACAGGTGCCGCGGCTTGTGTGGAGAGCGCCTTTGCTTCCTGCAGGCGCACGTCCAACAGACGATCATTCAGGCGTTCATTCATCGCCATAGAACGTTGCATCAACCAAATAATCATGCCGCAAATCATTGCAACAATAATGATGACGGAAAAGGCAATGACAATGACAGCCGTCGTGTTATTTTTCGATTCCATTTTCACGTTCCTTCTGTTTACGCAATCTTAATTGCCCGCAGGCGGCATCTGCTTGTTTACCACGACTTCTGCGCATGGTCGTATGAATGCCCGCCTTCAACAATGCATCCAAAAAGGCGAGGCAGTCGGCATGCGGAGGCGTCTGACCATCAAACTCCTCCACGGGGCTGAGCGGGATTAGATTCACACGCGCCTTTCTGCCACGGAGGAGACGGATGAGCTCGGCAGCATGCGAGAGGCGGTCATTAAAATTGTACACCAAAGTGTATTCGTAGGTGATGATACGTCCCGTTGCGGCGGTGTAGGCATCACAGGCGGTGAGTAGTTCGTTAATCTTCCATCTGCGGTTGACCGGCATCAACTGCGACCGCAGGGCGTCATTGGGCGCGTGCAATGAAACGGAGAGCTCAAACTGCACCCCTTCCTGTGCGAGGCGCTCAATCCCTGGGACAATGCCACAGGTTGAGAGGGTAATATGGCGCGCACCGATGTTGATGCCTTGCTGACAGTTGAGAATGCGCAAGGCACGAATGACCTCATCATAGTTCACAAAGGGTTCGCCCATCCCCATCACAACGATATTGTTCGGGTATTGTCCCATCGTCCGTGCCAACACCATGACTTCGGCTACAATCTCTGCCGCGGTGAGGGAGCGCACGCATCCCAATTGACCACTCGCGCAGAAGGCACAGTGCATGTCGCATCCCACCTGTGAGGAGATGCACTGGGTCACGCGTCCATCGGCGGGAATCCACACCGTTTCAATGCGTTCTCCATCGGTTGCTTCAAGGAGAAACTTGGTGACGCCATCAGCGCCAGAAGGGGTGCGCGCCACCTCTTTGAGCGCCGTGAGCGGCACCTCTTCAGCGAGTTTCTCGCGCATCGCACCAGGGAGCGTGGTTAATTCGGACCAATCGCTAATACGATCCTTGTAGAGACCTTGCAGAATCTGCTTGGCGCGAAAGGCGGGGAAGCCTGCGGTTTTGCAGAATTGGGTCCAATCTTCTGGCAGTAAGCTATAGGCTCCGGACAAAATCATAATTCATCCTCTGAGTCAGTGACGCGTTGGCGTCCATTGATGGCGCGGCGTAACGTGAGCGCATCTGCATAGGCAATGCCTGATCCACACGGTAGCCCGAAGGCAAGGCGGGTGATATTGACCTTATCATCGCGCAATTTCTCTGCGATGTAAGCGGCCGTGGCATCACCCTCCAAGTCGGTGGAAAGGGCTAAGAGCACCTCCGTGATGCCGTCACGTCGCACACGATGCAAGAGGGCCGCGATGCGGAGCTCGCCCGTACCCGTCTGTTTGCCGGGGGAGAGCTTTCCTGCTAAGACGTGATAACGTCCCTTAAAGGCGCCGGAGGCCTCCATGGTGTAGATATCGGCAGGGTCTTCCACCACGCAGAGTTGGCGGTCATCTCGGTCGGTACGCGTACACAGAGGGCAGGGGTCGGCATCGTGTTCCGTAAAGGCACCACACTGCGTGCAGACGCAAATCTGCTCACGAGCTTCCTGTAAGGCTTGGGCCAACGTATCTAACAAAGTCTCTGGGCGTCGCACTAAGGCAAGTGCGGCGCGTTCAGAACTGCGTCTGCCGAAGCCAGGGAGCTTGGCAAGCGCATGGATAAGGTTATCAAGCGCAGGAAGCATAGGGAGACGGCGGAAAAATTAACGACCGAAGGGCAGGTTGCCATCCTTCATCATCTGCTGCATGGCCTGTTGGGTCTGCTGCTTGACGTTGCTGATGGCGGCGTTGAAGACGGTCTTCAACATGGTTTCAAAGCGGTCGGTCTTGCCAGCCTTCACTTCGGCGAGCGCATCTTCGGTCAACTTAAACTGCGTGACAGTAAAGTCGCCCTTCACCGTGACGGAGATGCCACCATTGGCGTGGGTGTAGGAAATTTTGTCGATTTCGGCCTGCACTTTTTTGGCTTCTTTGCGCATCTGCATGGCCTGCTTCACTTGATCAATCATACCCATTGCGAGTGTTCCTTTCAAAGAGATGTTTTGGGTTAAACGAGAATTCTGCCGCCGAAGAGTTGTAAGGCGTGATTCACGATTTCGTCAATGTACTGCCCATCGGAGTTGGTCAACTGTTCGATGCTGGTGGGCGGGGGCACCGAAAGCGTCTCTGCAGTTTTGAGCGAAGGGTCTTCGCAGGGTGCGTAGCCTTCGTCATCATCTACCGGTTCCAAATCGTCATCTTCAATGATTCTGGGTGCCGGCACGGCAGGAGAAGCGGGAAGGGGGGACACGGTCGCGGTCGGTTTGACCGCGGGTGTCGGGGATGCGGCGCTCGTTTGCGCCGCGGGGGCGGCTGCCGTTCCTTGCGGATTAGCAGCCGCCAAGCGTCGGATGACGGAGTCTTTCAGGGCTGTCAGACGCTTCAAAACTTCGTCCAAAGAGACGGTCTTCGCTGCACGCGCGCATCGAATGAGGGTCATTTCTACCAATGTTCTCACGGAGAGCGCCGAGCGCAGGCGTGCTTCCATTTCGGAGAGCATGCCGGTGATTTCCACGATGCGCTGCGGTGTAACAATGCGTGCCTGCGTTTCCAAAACGGCGAGTTGCTCTGCCGTGACGTCTTGCTTGGCGAGTTCAACGCCTGCCTGTTGGAAGACGAGCAGATTGCGGAAGTGCCAGAGGAGTTCGGCCGTGAAGCGGCGCATATCCTTGCCCGAGGATTCAAAGGCATCAACGGCCTTCAGAATGGCAGGGATGTCCCCATTGAGAATGCTTCCGGCGAGGTCTTCGAGGGCGCTTCGGGAGATCAACCCAAAGACTGCGAGCACGTCTTCTTCCGTGAGGTCATTGCCCTTAAATGCAATCAATTGGTCCAGGGCCGAGAGTGCATCGCGCAGACCACCATTCGAACCTCGTGCAATGGCCAATAGCGCATCGTCGGTGACGTTGATTTGTTCGGCATTGCAGATGAACCGCAGACGGCGAACGATGTCCCCAGTGGAGATGCGTCGCAAGTCAAAGCGTTGGCATCGGCTAATGATGGTGGGCAGCACCTTGTCGCCTTCGGTCGTTGCGAAGATGAACTTCACATAGGGCGGCGGCTCTTCCAAGGTCTTTAAGAGGGCATTGAAGGCCGCAGAGGAGAGCATGTGCACTTCGTCGAGGATAAAAATCTTGAAGCGACTATGCGTGGGGGCGAACTGAACCTGGTCCAATACGCCGTGGATATCTGCCACTTTGTTATTAGAGGCGGCGTCCAGCTCGACCACGTCCATATCCATGCCAGTGGCGATGCCTTTGCAGTTCGCACATTCGCCGCAGGGTTGCATCGTGGGCCCCTTTTCACAGTTCAATGCCATCGCAAAGATACGTGAGAGGGTGGTTTTACCAATACCACGCGGACCGATAAAGAGGTAGGCGTGGGCGATGCGATCCTGCTGAATGGCATGTGCGAGGGTGCGAGTCACGTGGTCTTGACCGACGACATCATCAAATGTCTTCGGTCGCCACTTGCGCGCGAGAACTTCGTAAGCCATAAGGATTTTTAAGTGAGTTAAAGGGTTAGTTACGCGTCATCAAGGCCGCCACAAGACGGTTGAAGCGCGCGGGATCAGGCGGCAACGTCCCTTCGGCGAGGCAGGCTTGACCATAGAGGAGCTCCACGGTGTCGGCGCGCTTGGCGTCATCGGTTTCAGTGGCGAGCGCCTTAATCAGGTCGTGGCCAGGGTTGAGTTCGAGAATGTGCTTGTCTTCAGGAATCGTCTGCCCCATGGCTTCCATCATGCGACGCATGGTGGGATTCAATGCCGCAGGGTCCTGCACCAAGCAACACGGAGAGTCCGTGAGGCGGGCGGTCAGGCGCACTTCCTTCACGGTGGCTTCGAGTTGCTTGCCGATGGCATCCAAGAGCGGCTTCATTTCCTTGCCCGCATCGTCCAAGGACTTTTTCGCTTCGTCATCGGTCAAATCCAAGTCACCCTTGTCTGCGAAGACAATCGGGGTCTTGTCATATTCGTACATTTCAGAAGCAATGAACTGATCCACCGGCGTGGTCAGGAAGAGCACGTCATAACCCTTTGCCTTCAGCTGTTCCAAGCAGGGGCTTTGTTGGGCAGCCTGCAGGGTGTCAGCCGTGAGCATGTAGATGGACTTCTGACCTTCGGGCATCGCTTCCTTGTACGCCTTCAACGAGGTGTACTTGCCATCCTTGAGATTGCGGAAACGGATGAGTTCAGTAATCTTTTCGCGGTGTTCCCAGTCGGAGTGATAACCTTCCTTAAGGAAGTCGCCGAGAGCAACCGTAAAGGTCTCAAATTGTTCAGCCTTGTCCTTTGCCATTTCGGCGAGCGCCTTCAGGACGCGGTTGGTCAAGTCCGAGCGAATCTTGCGGATAATGGCATCGTCTTGGAGCATTTCGCGCGACACATTGAGCGGCAAATCGCTGCTGTCTACGACACCCTTGATAAAGCGCAACCACGAGGGCATGAGCGCTTCAATCTCATCGCCGATAAAGACATTGCGCACGTAGAGCGAGAGGCCATGCTTGTTGCCCGGCATCATCATTTCCATGCCAGCCGCCTTCGGAATGAAGAGCAACGCACGATATTCGAGCGTACCTTCTGCTGCGACGTGCATCACCTTCAAAGGTTCCCCAGTACCATGCAGGGTCTGACGATAAAAAGCTTCGTATTCTTCAGGCTTGACGTCGCTCTTGGCGCGCTTCCAGAGCGCCACCATCGTATTGAGCGGCTTGGCTTCATCTTCAGCCTTCTGTGCGGCCGCCTTTTCATCCTCAGGTGCTTCACCCTCTTCATGCAAGTAGATGGGGTAGGCGATGAAGTCGGAGTAACGGCGCACCAAGTCCTTCAGTGCCCACCCCGTCGTGAAGTGTTCCTGATCCGGACGCAAATGGAGCGTAATCGAGGTGCCAGGCGTCGTGCGAGAACCTTCATCCATGGTGTACTCACCATCGCCCGCACTCATCCACTTCACCGCCGTGTGACCTTCGCCGCGGCGAAGCGTTTCCACGGTTACACCATCTGCCACCATGAATGCGGCATAGAAGCCCACGCCGAACTTACCAATCAATTCGGGAATATTGGCTTCCTTGTCCTGCTTCAATGCTTCCGCGAAGGCCTTCGAGCCACTCTTTGCGATCGTGCCGAGCGCATCTTCGGTCTCTTGAGCGCTCATGCCAATGCCGTTATCTTCAATCGTCAACGTATGAGCCGTGGCATCTGCCGTGAGGCGAATGGACCATTCAGGGGCTTCCGGAGCGATGGTCTTATCGGTCAAAGCAAGATACTTCGCACGATCAATTGCGTCACTTGCATTGGAAATCAATTCGCGTAAGAAAATTTCTTTTTTGGAATAGAGAGAATGAATGACTAAATCCAACATTTGACGGATTTCAGCCTTAAACGCACATGTTTTTGCCATAGTCTTTGTCTTTCCTTAATAATTAAAGGAATAGTATACCATAAAGAGCGCCTTTTAGCAACGGCGCTTGAGCGGCTGCGTCGCTGGTTGGCTCGGTCGCTCCGCTCCCGAGCGGTGGATTAGTGGATTCGCGGCTTCGCCGCTGTGGATTACGCACCTACGGTGCTGTGGATTATGTGCCGATGGCACTGTGGATTACGGTGCTTTGCACCTGTAGATTACGCTCGCGGTGCTCGCTGTGGATTAGTGGATTCGCGGCTTCGCCGCTGTGGATTACGCACCTGCGGTGCTGTGGATTATGTGCCGATGGCACTGTGGATTATGTGCTTCGCACCTGTAGATTACGCTCGCGGTGCTCGCTTTGGCACATTTCCAGGCAGGTTTGCCACTGTATCTGTTCTGTGTCGGTCCATTGTTGGACCGATATCTTTCCTTTTTGACACTCCTTCCTCTGAGCGGGCTCTTCGTATTCTCCGCCCAATCAAGAACTTTGAACTGTAGGGCACATCGGCCCAAAACTATAAACCCTGGCGAAGCCGCTGTGGTCTCCCCCGTGGAGATACTACACGCAGTCCTTTTTTTCGTGTCATTCCGTGTGCTCCGTGGACTCTAAAATTCGTGTAAATTCGTGAAATTCGTGGTTAAAATCCCGTGCGCGAAAAGTTCACTTTTTCAGAAATTTTAGCGATTTTTCGCCTGTTGAAAATTTTTTTGAGTTATCAACAAGTTATCAACAATTCACCTTTTTCGACGCAGTTTTTTGAAAAAATCTCAGCAGATCGGCGGATTTTCGGCGTTTTTGCTCAACCTTGTTAAAAATGCATAACTCCTTGATAAATAAAGAGATAAAGCAAAAATAGGGTAAAATTAACTCCGCTACAGCGGCTTCCTTGCGAAATTTTGGACCAAGTGTGATAGAAAAGTTATCAACAAGTAGCAGCTTTTTGGGGGAAAGCTAAAGCAATTCCGGGTCAATATCAGCGAAATTGGATCGCAATATCAGCGAAATTGGATCGCAATATCAGCGAAATTGGATCGCAATATCAGCGAAATTGGGTGACCAAAGTCAGCGATTTTCAAGTGGAAATTTCGCCTACTTATCGCGAAATTTTCGCTTACCTGGATCGGTAGAGTTGACTACTTGTCTCCGTTTTGTTACACTTTTAGTGTGTGTAGAGAGAAGAGGATTAAAGGATTCTTTTCTTTGTTCAAGGTGTGACTCGTTTTGCTCGGCAGTTAATTTTCTTAGGAGTGCATTTGATGGGATGGAAGTGCGTGTTTGGTTTGTTCCTTTGCTTGTGCAGTTTTGTCTGCATAGGGGAAA
>JAEIGA010014349.1_pt1 | contig 12063 bp, 8 predicted proteins | sample 9270691 | NCBI WGS metagenome assembly JAEIGA01 (sample SAMN17057246, study PRJNA624740) | gut metagenome | biome: biome; isolation source: fecal sample | host: Bos grunniens | place: China: Xizang | collected 2019
AGGCCGAGATGTTTGATGAAATGTTCACAGGGGCCAATTACAAGGAAAACTACCAGATTCTTAACAATTACGTGAAGTCTATGGGCGACACCATTCCGCCTCTCATCCACTCTTATATCGGTCTGTCGGAGACCATGAAGACCTTCGGTACTACCTTCGATCCTGATTTCGGAGACTGTTACGACACAGCTATGATCATCACCATAGCTGACATCTATAAGGAGAAATACGACAGGTACATTACTTCTTATTTCGAAAAATAAGTCTTCACATCCTATATCATAATATTTCCTATCTTTGTATGACAAAGCAATTGAATTATTATGAAAACAAGAATCTTTGCGTTATTGGCTGTCTGTGCTATGATATTGTCCGGATGCACAGAGAAAGGGGAGCAGACTAAAGATCCAGTCATTTCCGATGAGAGCGGTCTTCCTGCGCTGCCTGTCGATCCTCAGCCGGATAATACGTCGTTCGCTCACAGGATATTGCTTCTTCAGCATACAGGAACCTATTGTCCTAACTGTCCGAGACTTATGTCGTCTTTGAAAGAGGTCGCGGCAGACGGTACGTACAGCGGCAAATATCACCATGTCGCCGCTCATTCGTATAATGTGGAAGGTGACGCTGCGTATTCATCTGCAGCTGCGCATCTTTCGCAAGCATTCTGCAGCGGATATTATCCGGAACTCACATTCAATCTTACCAAGGAAAATACAGGTACTTCCATCGAGCCGGAGACTATAAAGTCGAGGATAGATGGTCTGCATAAGGAAACGGCTGATGCCGGTATCGCTGCCTCTGCTGCCTTTGACAATGGGGCCATGAATGTCAATGTGGAGATAAAGGTTGCGAAGGAGAATATTTACCGCATAGCTGCATGGGTTCTGGAAGACGGCATCAAGTCAGAGCAGGAAGGTGCCTCGGAGGACTGGCAGCATATACATAACAATGCTGTAAGGGCAATGGCAGGAGAGACTCTTAACCTTCGGATCTACGGCGAGAAGACAGGAATGCTTCAGGCAGGGGATAAGAGAAGCCACGGATTCAGCATAAAGATGGAGGATGGATGGAATCCGGAAAGATGCAAGGTGCTTGTGCTTGTCAATGCAGCAGATAAAGACGGCAGGTATGACATCGCAAACTGTGCGATATGTCCGGTGGGGGGAAGTGTTACATATGATTATAAGTAATTGTAAATGAAAAGGTTATTATATGCTTGGGCGGCTTTGGCCGCTTTTTTGTGTGCGGCCGCCTGTGCTCCGGATACACAGGAAGATCAGGAGAATGCCGGCGATGGATTCAAGATAGAGATTCTGGACCTTCACTCTAGTCATTGCAAAGTGAAGGTGACTCCAGACAATCTTACTGATGGCTATTTTCTAGGTGTAGCCACAGAGGAATATTTTTCCACATTCGGATCTGTCGAAGATATAGGGGCGGCTGTTTCGAATTTCATTGAGACGGAAATCCTTATGAATCAGGATGTATCATTGTCTGAAATTCTGAAGAAGGGCGTTTATGAACGTGAGGTCACAGGACTTCAGCCTGAACAGCGCTTCATCGTTTTCGCCTGCCATGTCGGTAATATGGGGGATGTCGTCTCGGAAATCTCTTATGTCATCGGGACTACTCCGGCCATAGAGGCATCCGTGAACACTTTCGAGATCGAGATCGACCAGATCACAGCTACTAGTGCAATGCTTTTCATCACTCCGAGCAACGATGATGACTATGTGTGGCTGGAGTTCCCTGAATATGTCTATAAGGATATGACAATGGAGGAACTGGAGTCTTTCCTTCTGCAGAATTATAAACCATTCTTCCCTCTGCATACGAATTCGGGAGAAATGGTCCACTCGTTTGACGGCAAGCTTGAGCCTGATATGGAATATATGATTATCGTCTTCGGATATGACGGAGGACTTACTACTCCTCTGACTATCAAGAAATTCCGTACGCTGAAGCCTAACGATGCGGCAAATGTGACATTCGAGTTCACATACAGCGATCTTACCAGCCGCAGCGTAAGCATGACATTCATTCCATCTGATAACAGTGTCTCATATCTGGCTGTAGTCGTGGATGAGGCTACTCTGGAAAGGTCAGGTGGACCGACTGAAGAGGGTGTCAAGGCATTGATCGATAAGGAAATAAAGAAAGCCATTGCCTTCGGGGACTGTGACAATAGGGCTGAGTTTGCACAATATTATGCACAGCGCGGAAAGCAGACCGGCAGCTTCGCAGTGGAGCCGGGAATGAAGCACTATGCCTGTGCGGTATGTGTGGATGAAGCCGGTGAATATGCTTCGAAAGTGGGAATAGCTGAGTTCAATGCTCCTAAGGAAGAGGATACCGATGCTACAGTGACAGCATCCTTCGATAAGTGGTTCGACGGAGATGCTTTGGCAGCTCTTGACAATGCTATGTATGGAGATTATGCCGGATGGGCTGTGCTTCCGTTAAGATTCACTCTCGGAGGCTCTGCCACTGAAGCCATCTATACTATCTATCCTGTGTCCATCATAGAAGAAGAAGGAGCTACCGATGATGAAATACGTGCACTCCTTCTGGACAATTCGCTTCTGGGAGAATATAACTATTACATAGAGAGCAAAGTAGATGTCCTGCTTGAGTGGAACTATGATTATAGGCTTTATATGATTGCTTTCGATGAAAACGAAAATGCAGGAGAACTTGTAAGCGTAGATATCCCGGCCCTGACCAGAAACGGGGCTTCACCTGTAACTGATTTTGACTGAAATATATGAAAAAAGGAATAATCGCGATTATAGCAGCATCAGTTGTCATGATTGGATGCGGAGGGGCGGGTCGTTCTCCGGAAGATAAGACGTTCAAGCGTCAGGGTACTGAGGTGGAAGTGTCCGAGGTCCTGCCGGTTACAGGCACATTCATAAATCTGCCATATCAGGATGTGCGCAACAAATACACCAACCCGCAGCATATGGACTGTACCGATCCGGATATGTGGATTGCTAAAGTAGCAGAAATGAAGAATGTGGGGATGGAATATCTCGTCTTCATGTCTGTTGCCAATGAGCAGAAGGCATATTATCCGTCGCGGCTGATGGAATGGCATTATCCACAGTGGCGCAAGAGTCCGGTAGATGCCATCATGGATGCAGCTGCTGAACATGGAATGAAGGTTTTCATGAGCACGGGATGGGCCAAGGATCAGGATGATAATCTCCGTGATCCTAAGATCAAGGGTCGTCAGATCGAAATGATGACAGAGCTGGCGGAACTTTATGGAGAACATCCTGCTTTTTATGGATGGTATCTGCCTGTGGAGGACTGCTTCGGTCCAGTACTTACTGACTATGCTGTGGATGCAGTCAATGCTCTTACTGCACGTGCACGCGAACTCACGCCATCGGCCAGAATAATGATCTCACCCTATGGCATCTTTAATTCTGACTTTGATGATCCGCGTTACGAAGGTCAGATTGCCCGTCTGACCGTGGATATCATTGCATATCAGGATGAAATCGGCTGTGTGCGGGAGAGGTATCCATTGACACGCCTGCGTGAGAACTGGAAGAAACTCCGTGCCATCCACGACAAGACCGGTATTGAGATGTGGGCCAATTGTGAGTCCTTTGCATGGGAGAAGGGTACCAATGACCGATCTTCCGCGCTGGTTCCGGCTCCGTACAGCCGCTTCCTTTCTCAGCAGATCGCAGCAACAGCAGGAGGTGCAGAAAAGATAATTTCGTTCGTGTTCTGTGGACTTTTCGAAGATCCGTCATCCCCTTATCAGCTGGGTCAGCCTCATTGGTCTGCCCGTGCTTACCAGGACTATATGGCATGGCTCGGAGGAGATATTTACTGGAAGACCGTAGAGGCATCGATGACAGGGCGTTTAGGTCCGTATGCGACAGAGGATGCCGGTGATCCTCGGTGGAGATTCTATGAGGCGGGGGCTCACGAAATCGTCATTTCTCTGGACGAGCCGAAGGTGGAGAATATGCTGGTGCGTATGCTCAACTCCCGCAAGGATGGTATTGTACCTCCTTCGAAGATATTTCTTTTCACAAGCCGGGATGGTTCGGAGTGGTCTCTTCTTCAGATCAAGGATTCTCCGGTCTTTCCGAACACCAATCATGATGCTTTTGTCGATCACTTGCTTTTCGAACTTCCGGATCTGGAATGTAAATATATAAAGATAGCCTTCTCTGTGGAGGAAAAGGCTGCCTTTGATGAAGTTGTCCTATATTGAAAAGTGGCCAGACGGCCACTTTTTTTAGGTAATAATATATCAGTTTACACCTGTCATGTCGAGCGTAGTCGAGACATCTTTTAAAAGATTTCTTTTCATGGACAATGTATGAATCGTCTGACGAATTGACCAAGGGGGCAAGCATAAAGGCGCAGCACACAAATCGCTGATAATCAACACATAGCATAACAAAGGGGAGGTCAAAACAGCCGCATTCAAATTTTAAATGCAACTGATAGACAAGCGATTGATAGCAAGATGTCTGGCGCAATAGTCAAGCGCGAGGACGGCCCTTTGGCCGAGCCGCCCGCAGCGCTTGATCTATAGCCGACGGAGGTCGTATATTCCATCGGCGGTGCGCAAAAGAAGGCATACTTAAATCAATTGTCAACTATTTTAATAAGGTAATACCACCGACTCATGGTGTTGCTTGTCGAAGTTCTCCACCCAAACGCCGATTCCGTTGAGCGGAAAATCCCCACTCTACCACACTCCAGCCGCTCAACGGGTACGGAAACGATACCGTTGAGCGACGCGAGCCCTCTCCAGCCCCGATTTTCCGCTCAACGGTATCAGAGACCGCTGGCTTCTGGACCAAAGGATAGACATAACAAGTGTAAACATGTATATTGTCCCATAAAATAATGACATCATATGGAGAAAAGGATTTGAAAACTGATATTCTGCCGGAAACTGTGAATTCTTATTAAACTTTGAGTGGTTCGCATTGTCTTATAAAAGATGAAGTATGATTTGCAAAATCAAGTCAACAACCACATAACAATGAAAACTTTAAAATCAATTCTCGCCGCAGCAGCAATGACTGCAGCAGTAACAGCAGGCGCTCAGACGCTGAAGATGGAACATCAGGCTGCTGGTATCACCACCTATGAAGCTTCTACAGCAGTAAATCTTGTAGTAGTAAAACCGGAAATCAGATTGACGGATCTGGACCCTACGATCCTTACAGTCAACACAAACGGCACAGAGCGTAATGTTCTGGCTGTGTATCCATGCGACACAAGAGGAGCATTCAACCCGGAGGGAGAATACCTTGCCCTCGGCCTGGAGAAGGCTAACGGATGGGGACTTGGACTGTCAAAGGCCGGTAATGTATGGAAGGAAGAATACAGTGTAAAGGTAGGTCTGAAGCCTGGCAAGACTCTCAAGGTGGGCAAGCAGAAATACACAGCCATCGAATGCGGTACTGATAAGGCTCTCAAGGACTTTGTTTCCGAGGCAGACTATTTCAGCAAGGGCACTTACACTGGCAGACTGACAGGAAAGCCTGGTGACGTAACTCTCACATATGCTTCTTACGAGCCTTGGTCACTCAAGGGTGACGGTGTGGCCAATCCACTGGTAATCTGGCTTCACGGTGGCGGAGAAGGTGGAGTGGACGTATCCATCACACTTCTTGGAAACGAAGTCGTTGCACTCACCCGTCCTCAGATTCAGTCACATTTCACCACAGAGGGTGGCGCTGGCGGCGCATACGTCCTCTCAGTTCAGTGCCCTACCATGTGGATGGGAACATCAAAGGGCTTCGGTCACGGTGAATATCCTTCACTTTATTCTGACGTCCTTAAGTCATGCATCGACGAGTTCGTAGACCAGCATCCGGACGTGGACCGCAACCGCATCTACCTCGGAGGATGTTCGAACGGAGGTTACATGACCATGAACATGCTCATCCGCAATCCTAGATATTTCGCTGCGGCCTACCCTACCTGCCAGGCTTATCTTGATGCAAACATCTCTGATAATGAGATTGCTGCCCTCGCAGAGGAAAACATCTGGTTCGTTCAGTCTTACGATGATACTACCGTGGATGCCAAGACACACTGTATCCCTACTTTCCAGCGCCTGGTAAAGGCAGGAGCAAAGAATGTATGGATGTCGATGTTTGAGACTGTAGAGGGTATTGACAATCCCGGACAGAAGCTCTTCGGACACTTCTCTTGGTGCTATCTCTTCAATGACGCCGTGACAATGTCTCAGGAACAGAGCGAAGGCGAAGTGAAGCCAAGCAACAATGGAGGAGGTACTGTCGCACCTCAGGGCTACGCCAATATCTACGAATGGATGAACGCCCAGGTTCTTACAGCACCGGAGATATCTCAGCCGACATGGCCTGGTAGATAATTTTCAAAGAAACATAATATAGCAAAAGGGGGCATGACTGTCCCCTTTTACTATGCCTTACGCAGATACATCCTGAAACTAATGGTAATATGAATACGATGGGATAACTTCGATACATTTGACAATGATGTTATGAAAGCAAAAAGAATTATGTATATTTGCCTGATACGTATCAAGTGGTAAGTCCTGAAAACTCGCAAAAACGCAACTAACGCATACACATATGAAGAAAATCCTATTACCAATCGGAATCGCCGTAGCGGCACTTGCAACCGCTGGCATCGTATGGGTAGAATGCTCAAATAAAGATACTGAGGAAACATACATCCCTGCAGAGGAATTCGCTCCTGCATATAATGCACTTGCACAGGCCAAGGAGGAGAATCCTTATATACATCGGACAGACAGCACAGGAGCCGTCGAAAAAGTTCAATACCAGACTCCTGAAGCAGACCAGGAGTACTACGACATCGAAGAAACCGTACGTATCCTCAACGGACTGGAAATAGCACAGAGCCAGTCTGAGGACTTCTATTCATTCCTTGAATACATGGCCAAGCAGGATTACTCGATGGTACCGAAGGAAGTTATCGAAGCTAAGATGGAGTTGCTTCCTATATTGCAGAAGATGTACACTCTGGAAAAGGAAAACGAAGAACTGACAGGTCTGACCACCGTAATGAACAGCCTCGGAAACGGCTTATACACACTGGTCAAGGAAAGGAACCTGTCGCAGACCGTAACAGCAGTTGTAGATGCCGGAAAGGCCATATTCATACCTTCCGGGGCCATCACAGGCAGCAAGAGTCTCACCAAAGCGATCACCAACATCATTGACACAAAAACCTTAGAGGAAGCGAAGACAGTCGCCTTCGACAAATTTGAGGAACAGAAGAAACTGAAAGCACAGAACAAGCAGCAGATAGAGGAACTTAAAGAGGAATACCTTGACTACCTGAACAAATTCACTCCGATTTACATGAAGTATATCAACGAATGGGACAGGCTATGCATTGACAAGGACAATGCATATCTGGCTGCCTACTCAGGAAGATATATAGACTGCTACGAAGCTGCTCGACAGATTCTTGAAAAATATCCGGCAAACCGTGAAGCAATGCTCCTGAAAGCGCTTGCATGCATCAACCTCGCTCAGAATCAAGGCGTCGCACAACCAAACGAAAACATTCTTCCTACAATCGGGAATGAAAGCAACGATTCACAGAAATACAGTTTCAGCATAGATGCCCGCAGGACACTTGAAAACTACATTGAACTTTATCCGGGAAAAGCAGCACCTGCATTGCTTTTAATGGGAGAGCTGGAGCTTATAAACGGCAATCCGGAAAGAGCCATGTCATATTTCGACCAGTCTGCCATCGAATACCCTAAGCAGGCGGCCGAGCTTAATGACATGCTGAACTCATATTACATGCGCAGCTATCTTAACTCCACACCTGAAGGACAGTATCTTATGAGACTTTACTGCTCTACGGTAGAGGGATACGGATGGTTCAGCCCGAACTTCCACAAAGCTCGTTACTGGGAATCATTGAACGAAAACGAAAAGGCAGCCACAGAGATTTACAATCACTTCTTCAGAAGAGACAATCAAGGACTGTATGACTGTCTGATCACCGATATGGAATTCTGCGAAGACAATCTCTACAGCAGCTTCAAATCACAGTTCATGGAAAGCTCCGCTATGAATGTGTCAGTGACAAAGGATCAGAATGTATTCAGCAAAAACGGAGTCAAGTTCACTCTCACTAACAATTCCGACATCAAGATAGAGAATGTGAGACTGTTCATATGCCTTCATCTTAAAGATATGTATATAACTGAATATGAGGTATTTCCTTGCGAAACCATCAATATATTCAATCCTCGCCAACAGGTAAGCTGGACAACTGACGCATATAAAATAGATGACATCGTAAGAGTAAGAGCTGTCATGATGACTGACGACAAGGTATGTTGGGTAGATGACATCAACTTCAAGCATTCCAATGCAATGAGGAATTACTACCAGCTTCAGGGCAAGGTGACCAGATCCCTTGATATGTTCAAGGAGTACGGACTTTCTGACAGTGAAATCCTCAATCATATGGAAGACGGCTTCTACGGCTACCTCACTTCCGGCGAATCTAAGGTTACCGGCCTTATTAAGAACGCCGTAGGAGTGGAAGGAAACAAGATTCTGACAATAGATCTGCCAAGAGTACTCTGTCTACTTGATCCGGTATTCTCCATCGGAGAGCTCAACAAGATGCATACCCCTGTAAGCCAATCACTTGAGGGTTCTGTCATGAGACTGGTATTCAAGCTTGACTCAGAGACAGCAAACGAACCGTTATATCTCTACAGCAACTTCATAAACATGAGGATATCGTATAAGACGAATGATGACGGCAAGGTCAGCGTGACCGAAATCGTAAAGATCTGATGCAGTTTTCACTGGCAACATGAAGATACTCTGGCTCGACATAAACAGTTCCTATTCCCATTCCTCGGTAGCGCTTCCGGCCATTCACGCTCAGGTAAGCGGACACAGCGGATGGGAATGGTGCGTAGTACGAGGTACTATCAACGACAGCCCCGGAACGATTGCAGCTTCTGTAGCGGCTGAAAAGCCGGATGTCATCGCTGCCACATTCTGGCTCTTCACCCATCAGATGCAGGTCGAAGTGCTCTCACGATCGACCAGGATGCTCAAAGGAGTGAGAATCATAGGCGGAGGCCCTGAATTCCTCGGGGACAATGAAGACTTTCTCCGTACCAACAGATTTATGACAGGCGTCATTCGAGGAGAAGGAGAAGAAGCTTTCCCCAAGTTGCTGGAAACTATCGGAAACCCTGAAAACTGGGGATCTGTCGAGGGATTATGCTGGATCGAAGAGGATACAGGAATCTACCGGGACAACGGCACTGCAAGGGCAGGTGATTTCCCGGGATTGAAATACCCGGAAGAGAGCAGTTTCTTCAATTGGGACAAGCCGTTCGTACAGCTTGAAACCACCAGAGGATGCTTCAACACCTGCGCATTCTGTGTAAGTTCAGGAGAAAAGCCGGTAAGATACCAGAGCATAAGCCAAGTCAGAGAGAGACTGGAGAATATACACGCTCACGGCATTACAGATATAAGGGTGTTGGACAGAACATTCAACTATGACACCGAGCGCGCATGCCAGATGCTGGACATCTTCATGGAATACTCCGGGCAGATGCGCTTTCATCTGGAAATTCACCCGGCTCTGCTATCAGACAAGCTGAAGGAAAAACTGGCCTCACTTCCGGAAGGGCTCCTGCATCTGGAGGCTGGAATCCAGAGTCTGGACAGCAAGGTGCTGACAGAAAGCGGCAGAAAAGGAAGCCTCAAGGCATCAGTCGATGGCTTGAAATATCTCTGTACTCTTAAAAATGTCCAGACCCATGCGGACTTGATAGCAGGCCTGCCCGAATATGATATCGAAATGCTTTGCAAGGACATTGCGCGCCTGATCAGCATGGGGGTGGATGAACTTCAGATAGAATCACTTAAAGTATTGCCGGGCACAAGGATGCGCCGTAAGGCTGAGAGCATGGATCTGATATACTCACCGCTGCCACCTTACGAAACACTTCAGACTCCTTCCATGTCAGCAGATGACTTGCTCAAGGCAATGCAGATATCCAGGATGGTGGATCTATATTACAATTGCACGAGCTGGCAGAAAGTCATCCGTGGTCTGTCATCAGTGGATTTCATCAGAGAATTCACTGATTTCCTCAAGACAAAGATGGTGCTTGACTCCCCTGTCAGCATCGAAAGAAGAGGAGTGCTGCTATACGAGTATTGCAAGCTGCATCACAAGGAAAAGCTCATAGAAGTATCCATCGCCTGGATAGAAGCGGGACTTTCGCTCAAGAAAGAGCCGGCAGGTCAGATCACCAGGATCAAGCATCCGGAAATATTTCTGGAAACTGAAAACCTGCAGATTTCACCAGGATATGGCACAGCAGATCCATCACACAGATATTTCCTGCTCACATCAGAGAAGAGAAAAATAATCTTCGGATACGATTCCATTGAGCACAGGCCATCACCCGTATTTATAGGAGAACTGATATAAGATATACTTAAATTGAAAAAGGCTACACAGCTGTTATTCAGATAATTCACATGAAAGTCATCATACTTAACGGAAGTCCGAAGGCAAATGGAAATACAGCCATGGCACTTCGAGAAGTGGAACAGACACTTCAAGGACAAGGAATTGAAACAGAGTGGGTCCATGTAGGACACATGGATATCAGGGGTTGCATTGCATGCAACAGATGCTGGAACACCGGTATCTGCAGATTCAATGATATTGTCAATGAAATATCTGTGAAGATGAAGGAGGCCGACGGTCTGCTTATAGGCTCACCGGTATATTTCGCTTCACCAAACGGCACATTGCTCGCCCTGCTTGACAGACTTTTCTATTCGAACCTCCACACAGACTGGAGCATGAAGGTCGGAGCCACGATCAGCATTGCACGCCGCGGAGGAGCTACGGCCACAATGGACGCATTGAACAAATATTTCCTAAAGACAAATATGCCGTTGGTGCCTTCACAATACTGGAGCATCGCCCACGGAACATCGCCTGAGGAAGTACTGCAGGATGAAGAAGGAATGCAGACAATGCGCCAGCTGGGACTGAACATGGCATTCCTTATAAAGTCTATAAAGCTCGGTCTGGAAGAATTCGGTTCACCAAAGATAAAGGAAGAACTTGTCGAGACACACTACATCAGATAAATTGGCCAAGAAAGACATCATATCGGACTTCAGTTCTCTGAAAGGAAAGATTTCCTTTTCGGAGAAGAAGCCTGCGTCTGCGCGGCCTTGTCCTGAGTCACAGTTTCCTTCCATGCCAAAAGAAGATATCCTCGAACCTGGTCAGAGTGTTGTCCTTATGGATTCTGACCTGAGAGGAAAAATCGTAAAGATCGGGAAGAAGGTCGTGATAGAACTTGAGGATGGACTGATGATCGAAGCGGCATTCGGGGAATTTGCCGTAACTCGCAGAAACGAACTCTCCAGCCTTAAAGGAACAAGGATCAGCAAGACAAAAGTCGATATGTCCGCCAAGTCTGTCGGAAGATCCGCAAATCCTGACAATATTCTTTCAATAGATCTTCATATAGAAGCCATCCCGGGCGGAAGAACAGTTCCCAAGGGTCATCAGCTTCAGTTCCAGATGGACACATTCCGAAAAGTCATCCGTCAGAACCTGAAGCACAAGGGAATGAAAATCACCTTCATACACGGGATAGGAGACGGCATATTAAAAGCTGCGATCCGAAAGGAACTGGACGAAGTCCTCGCTCTCAGATGCAGCTATTCGGTAGGTGACCCGGCTGTCACCACAGTAATCATCAAATGATCAGTCAGGCCATACAAACTTCGAATTGATGGATTCTCCACCATCTACGACAATGCTCCGGCCTGTGCAGAAACGGTTGGTAACAGTCAGAAAATAGGCCCACTGGGCAATTTCCTCAGCACTGGCCCATCTTTTTAGCGGCGTCTGCTCCATAATCTGATTCCAGAGTGTCGGATCATTGACAACACAATCATTAAGAGGAGTCAGTACGCCTCCCGGATCGAGGCTGTTGCATGTAGCTCCAAACCCTGCCACCCTCAGAGC
>JAEIGA010014350.1_pt1 | contig 12063 bp, 11 predicted proteins | sample 9270691 | NCBI WGS metagenome assembly JAEIGA01 (sample SAMN17057246, study PRJNA624740) | gut metagenome | biome: biome; isolation source: fecal sample | host: Bos grunniens | place: China: Xizang | collected 2019
GTCATTTCGTTTGTGAAGATATATTTATCGACGGTAACTCCGAATTCGCTTTCAACGGCCTGCTTCAGTTTCGTTTCTCCGCTCTTGCGGAAAACCTCGTCAAAAGTTTCGTCACCTGCGGAAAGAGCAGGGTCAACAAAAGTTACCGTGAATTTCCTTTCGGGCAGCTTCACGTTGACGAGCCACATGAAGTCAATGCAGTCCTTGTCCCTGTTTTCACTAAAAAGCAGGAAGTTTGCATCCATCTGAATCTGTTTTTCCTGCTCTTTTGCCGAATCGCGGACACGGGTCGTCTGCACCTGCTCGCCGAATGCTTCGTCGCCGTCCCTGACGATGGAAACAATCGCAGCTGCGGAAAAGCCGAGCACCGCGCATATCGCAAGCACGGCGGCAATCTTTTTGAACAGACTCTTTTGCCCGCTGCGCCTTGTTTCGAATCTTATATTTTTGGGTCTTTTAGCCATTCTTATCACCGTTTAATAAGTATTGCCGCTGTTTCCTTCTCAATCTTCAGGTTTCTGCCCTCAATCACGCCGCCTGAGATAACCTCAAAGCCATCCTCGGGCATAATATACATTATCGGGTGTTCATTGCGGTTGGCAACCGTCATAATCCTCTCTTCGGGGCTTCTTCTTTCGAACGCAACGCAGCCCATCAGGGAAGAAACAGGCACAAATTCGCCGTCGGCAAAAACCTTATGATTTTTGCGAAGCTCTCCGAGCTTTCTGTAATGCTCCGTAAGCTCCCCGTCCTCTTTGCCCCAGGGATAGCATCCCCTGTTGAACGGATCCTCGCCGCCGTCCGTCCCCGCTTCGTCGCCGTAATAAATGCACGGAACACCGGGAAGAGTGAACTGAATAACGGAAATGAGCTTGAGAAGAGATTTTCCCCTTGCCCTTTCTTCATCCGAAAGTCCGCCCGGATAGCGCTCAAGGTGGGTTGAGTGATACTTTCCGCCCGTTGCAAGGCGGTTGAGAACACGGCATGTATCATGTGTGCCGATATGATTCATAAGGCAGTCAACCGCAGGCTTGGGGTAATTTTCGCAGATTTCCGCAATCCTGTCGTTGAAGCCTTCCGCAACTCCGTTTATGCCGAAATTTATAAGGCAATCGGCAAACGGATAGTTCATCACGGAATCAAGCTGACGCCCTGTAAGATAGCGGCGTCTTTCGCCGTAGCTGACCTTGTTCGACGCATCTTCCCAGACCTCGCCGAGAATAAACGCATCATCTTTTTCGGCCTTTGCGGCTGTTCTTAATGCATCGAGGAATTTATCGGGCAGTTCGTCCGCAACGTCAAGCCTCCAGCCCGCTGCACCAAGGCGCAGCCAGCGGCGGATGATGCCGTTTTCACCTGCCATATAGTCAATATAACTGTCATTTTCTTCGCTGATTTCGGGCAAGATATCAACACCCCACCAGCAATCATATTCATCCGGATATTTTTTAAATTTATACCACTCGTAATACGGCGATTCCTTGCTGTTATATGCGCCGAGGGTGGGGTAACGCTTTTCACGGTTGAAATAAACACTGTCTGACCCCGTATGGCTGAAAACGCCGTCAAGCACAATACCGATGCCCTTTTCTTTCGCAGCTTTGCAAAGCGATGCAAAATCCTCCTCACTGCCGAGGAGCACGTCGGTTTCTTCGTAATTTGCGGTATCGTATCTGTGGTTTGAGTGAGCCGAAAATATGGGGTTCAGGTATATGCAGCCAACGCCGAGCGAGCCGATATAATCAAGTTTCTGTTCAATACCCCTGAAGTCGCCGCCGAAGAAATCATAGCGGCTTATTCTGCCCTCTTCATCAGGCTCCCAAAGCGGCTTTCCTCCCCAGTCGGAGCGAAGCACTCTTTCCGCCGGCACGTTCAGCTTTTCCTGACCCGAATTACAGAAACGGTCGGGAAAAATCTGATAAATCACGGAACCTTTGACCCAGTCGGGCGTTTTGAAATCCTTTGAATAAACCGTCAGCTGGAAGCTCGTTCCATCGGGCGATATTCTGCCTGTTGAATTTTCAAAACGGGTTATAACGTTGCCACCGTCTTTTCTTGCAACCGCAAAATGGTACCAGTAAAGCCCCACTTTATCGGGTCTGAACGTGACGCGCCACCATTCTTCATCCTTGCCCTCCATGCACTCCCACGCCATGGGATAAACCTTCGAATCGCCGTTATCGGGGCTTATGACAAGGCTTGCTCCCGTGCAGCAGAAGCTTCTGGGCAAAATTATTCTTATTGTAACCTCTTCACCTTCCCTGACTGCGCCGAAGGGCGTTTTGTGATAAGTCAGGCGTGAATTATAAGGGATGAAATCCATTTTATACCGTTCTCCATAGTGAAAATATAAGCCTGTGGAACATAGGGCTGCTCAGTGATTTTTATAAGCAGGTCCGTAATAAAATAACCCGTTCCTATCAGTGCAAGAACGCCTGCCGCAATAAGCACGGCGTTGACTATGCGCCTTCTTTTTTCTTTTTCTTCATAACCGAGTTCATAACCGAAGCGGTCGGAAAACTCCGTTATACTCTCCCTTTGCGAAGGCTTGAGGGCTTTTTTTATTCTGCCTTTATGATTCATATCAGTTATCCTTCAACGTTAAATCTTATGAAAATAATGCCGAATCCGAAAATCCCGCAAAAGCAAGCGAAATCAGGCCTACGTAAAAGAACAGCGCAGGCGTTCCTTTGAAAACATCGGGAATGCTCTCGTTTTCGGAAAGAGCACACGAGCCTTTGCTTATCAACGCAGCCGCAAGCACGAACGCAATGCCCGCGCCGATGCCCGAACCGATACTGCCTGCAAAAGTATATGCCGCGGAATTATTTATGAACGGCACGGCAAGAACAAGGGTGTTCAGCGCCGCAATGCCGAGAACGCTCATCGATTTATGCGATGCTCTGAAAATAAAACGCATCACGGCTGCCGTGACGATATACACCGCGGCAAGAACGCAGCCGTAAACCGCCGCTCTCGCATAAAAATCAGTCTGTGCGAACTGAGGCTGCGTGTTTATAAGAGCGCAAAGCGCACTCACCGCAACCGAAAATCCCGAAACCATCACAGCAAACCTGCCGAACATGCCCGGTTTTGTGGAAACTCTGATAGCTTCGCTCAACCCGAGACCCGAGCTGAGGATAAGATTCTGAACAAATACTGTGTAAAGAGCGGTAATGAGCAATTCGTTAACTATCTTCATTTATCATTACCCTCCCCCGGAACATAATTATCTATGTCAAGGCTTTTGAGGAATGCATTGAATTCGTCATAAACCTCTTTATCCGTACCCATTTCCATGCTGCCGAGCGCTTTTTCTTCGGGCATTAGATTAAGGTCAACTTCAACCGTTTCTTCCTGCTGAACGGGTTCTTCTTCAATTTCTTCTTCCTCGTCGGTTATGCCGAGCCTTGCGCTGAGCGCCTTGAGGATTGCGGCAAGGAAGCCGAGCATGATAAGGCAACCGAACGGCAGGGTCATACCCTTGAAAGTAATAGGCAGATTTATCGGCACACCTGCAAAAGATGAAGAACCGAGGATCTCCCTGACCGCACCGACGAAAAGGAAAATAACCGAAACGCCGATACCGACAGCGGCAGCATCAAAAAACGCGAGCCTGACGCTGTTTTTGACCGCAAATTGCTCGCAATGAACCGCTGTCACGGAATTCGCCGCAATAAGCGGAATATAAATCTGCATTCCGAGGCTGAGATCAACAAGAGTATAGTTGTCTATATAATAAAGAATCGGGCAGGTGATTCCGAGCCCCGTTACAATATAAAATGCAACTCTTATCCATCGGGGAACGCTTCTGAGCACTGCGCTTGCAAGTACGCATGTTACGATAAGCTCAACGCAGAGCACCGTCGAAAGCACCGCCGCCGAAAGGAAGCTCGTGGAAGCCGCCACAACAGGGCAAAGGCCGACAAGCTGAACCAACACGGGGTTGAAAATCACCGCGCCTTTTTTAAAAATCTCACTGAAAGAGAGTTCGCGATTTTTCATTAACACCTGCCCCCTTTCTTATCCGCAGACGGTTTTCTTTTATGAATACCGTTAAGAGCGGAATCAAAAACGGGGCGTATACCGTTTGCCATAAGAACGGCAAAGCAAACCGTTTCTTCATACGAACCGACGGAGCGCATCGCCATGCAAAAAAGGCCGCAGATGATGCCGTAAATCAGCTTACTGATGTTGCTTTTGGGCAAAGTCGCATAATCCGTAACAAGAAAAACTGCGCCGAAAAGGAGCGAACCCGAGGTAAGTTCAAGCAAAATGTTGGTAAGGATACCTGCATTTGCTCTGGGAAAAACCGCAGCATAAACTGCGCAAGCAGCAACAAAGCCGAGCGTTGCAAGAAGCGCCGATTTACGCTTAACCAAAAGATAAGCGCAGCACGCAACCATCAGAATGGCACAGCCCGTACCCATCGGGCCGGCAACGTTACCGCCGATAACGTCAAAAACGTTTGCAAAAGAAATGTAAACACTATTGCCACCTCTGAGCATTGCACCGATTGAGGAGGCACCGAAGGCTTTTCCTTCGGCATAAGCGCTGTAATCAAAAACCTGTTCCTTGAAGCATACGCTTGCAAACGCAAAGCCTGCTGCCGCAGGAACAAACGGTGCTTTCAGCCCTCCGCCGAAAGGCACCTTAACGACCGCAACCGCAAAAGCGGAGGCAACCGCAGGAATATAAAAAGCAATCCCTGCAGGCATCATGAACGCTATTGCCGCACCCGTGAAAATGCTGCACGGGTCCTTGAGTTTGAACTTTTTGCCTGCAAGAGCGCTTATAACAATATCTGTAATAACCGCCGCCGCAACACTCACGGCAATCACGGCAAGGCTCCTTGCCGAATTGAACGCAACCGCCACGAAGCAAAGCGCAAGCATCATAATCAGATAGTCACCGAAAATCTGCGAGCTTTTAACTCTGTTTTGTTTTGAGGTTATTTCTGCCAAGGGATTTCACCTCCGTAATTCCATTATTTATTCATTGCATATAACCGTATCAAAGCATATTATATTATTATACCACCATCAATAAACAGGAGGCGTTGGTTTGAAAATATCTTCACCGAGCGAAGACAGAATTATAGTCGACCTTTCCGCGCAGGATATGGCGGAGCTCGAAATTACATACGAAGAAATGGATTATTCCACAATAGAAACAAGAAGAGTTATCTGGACACTGCTTGATGCCGCCGGCAAAAAGCTCCACCGTAACATTGACCCTTCGGGCAGAATGGTAATTGAAGCCATGCCGAGGCAAAGCGGCGGCTGTACCCTTGTTTTTACGGTGCTTGAGGGGCATTACTGCGGCCATGATAAAAAATCGGTGCTCAGGAAACAACCCGAAACCCTTGCCTGCGAATTCTGTAACCTTGACGACCTTTATCGGTGCGCCCGATCGCTCGGGAAGGATGCTTCGATTAGTGAAAGCAGCCTTTTTACCGATTCGGGCAAATATCTGCTGCTGGTGTCCTCACCGTTTGATATAAACGGAATCCGCAACAAGCTCAATGAATTCGGGAAATGCGAAATATGCGAAAAGCTTCGTGCTGACTATATCCGTGAACATTGGCAAATCCTTGCTTCGGGAAATGCTGTCAAAAAACTTACTGTCGCGGGAAACTGCGGGCAGCAAGCTCCCTGAGGGATGCAATTTCTTTCTTTGGGTCTGCGGCGCCGAAAACGGCGCTGCCTGCAACAAAGACGTTTGCTCCTGCCTGAGCGGCGATTTCAACCGTTTTTGCGTTGATTCCGCCATCAACCTGAATATCAAAATCAAGCCCTCTGCGTGCCGCTTCGGTGCGCAGAGCTTTTATTTTATCCATTGTTTCAGGCATGAATGACTGACCGCCGAATCCCGGCTCAACAGTCATAACAAGCACCATCGAGAGCTTATCGAGATAAGGGAAAACAGCCTCTGCAGGTGTACCCGGCTTTATGCTGATGCCTGCCTTGCAGCCGCATTCAAGGATTTTATCAACCGTTTCGCCTGCATCGGACGAGCTTTCAACGTGGAAAGTGATAATATCTGCGCCCGATTTTTTGAAATCTTCAATATAATTAAGCGGCTCATCAATCATAAGATGAACGTCAAAAACGAGGCCTGTCCTGTCCCTTATACTTTTGATAACAGGTGCGCCGAAGGTGATGTTGGGGACAAATCTGCCGTCCATTACGTCAAGGTGCAGATAATCCGCTCCGCACTCTTCCATCCTTTCGGCTTCCGCTCCGAGGGCGGAAAAATCGCTTGCAAGCACTGACGGTGAAATCTTTATCATCAAAGTTACCTCTCTGTCATGAAAATCTCTTTAAGGCATTGAACTCCATAATAATAAATATAGATACTATATTATAACAGTTTTATCACGGCAGGTCAATGAAAAATAAATCAGTTTACATAAACTTAAAATATCCGACAAAATGAAACCGATATTGACAAGTTTTAGCAAAAATGATATCCTCAATCTATAAACAGGGCGCCAAAGCCCTTGAGGAGGTTATATTTTTATGTTCAACAACATCGGCTCAAAAATCAAAGGTCTTGCCAAATTCTTCTGCTTTTTCGGCATCGGCATCAACGTCTTGCTCGGCATAGGTTGTATAATCGCAGGCATCATTCTGCTTGACGGCTGGGGAACCGAAGAAATCGGCATTGTTCTTATTATCGCCGGCCCCGTTCTTACAATTTTCGGTTCACTTCTTTCATGGATAAGCAGCTTTATTCTCTGCGGCTTCGGTCAGCTTGTTGAAAACAGCGACAAGCTCGCAGGCAATGTAAAGAGAGGCGCAGCGCCTGTTCAGGCTCCCCCCGCTCCTTCAATGCAGCCCATCCCCGCCGCTCCGAGACAGGCTCCCCCTGCACGCCCCGTTGCAAATCAGCCCGTTGACGTTTACAGCTCCTCTGCTCCCGCAGCTCCCTCTGTTTGCCCCGTATGCGGCTACACAGGCAACTTCGGCAGCTTCTGCCCCAAATGCGGAACACCCCGGAAATAAGATTACAAAAAATCTGCCCCCGAAACCGTAAGGCTTCGGGGGCTTACTGTTTATATTCAGCTGAGTTCGGGGATGAATGCGTTGTGGATAGCCGCAACAGCCTTATCCGCATCGGCTACGTCGATAAGAACAGAAATCTTGATTTCGCTTGTAGCAATCATCTGAATGTTTACGTCGCTTTCGAAAAGAGCTTCGAACATCTTGGAAGCAACGCCGGGATGGGATTCCATGCCTGCGCCGACAACGGAAACCTTGGCAACGTCTGTGTCGCACTTGATTTCAAGGCCTGAAAGAAGGTCGAGCGACTTGAGAACTTCAACTGTTTCGGCTGTGTTTGCCTTTGAAGTTGTGAATGCGATATCCTTTGTGTCGCCTCTGCCGACTGACTGGAGAATGATATCAATGTTGATATTCTTAGCGGCAAGCTTGCCGAAAATCTTATATGCAATTCCGGGAACGTTGGGAACGCCGATAATTGAAATTCTGGCAACGTCCGTATCCTTTGTAACACCTCTAACGAGCATTTTTTCCATGGTAACAACCTCCTTAACAATTGTGCCGGGTGCGCGAACAAGGCTCGAAAGCACCTCAAGAGTAACATTGTATTTCTTTGCCATTTCAACCGAACGGTTGTTGAGAACCTGCGCACCGAGGGTTGCAAGTTCGAGCATTTCATCATAAGTGATTTCGTTGAGCTTTACTGCACCCTTGATTTTTCTGGGGTCAGCAGTGTAAACGCCTTCAACGTCTGTGTAAATCTGGCAGCGGTCTGCATGCATTGAAGCCGCAATCGCAACTGCGCTTGTATCCGAACCGCCGCGGCCGAGGGTTGTGATGTCGTCATACTTGTTGAGACCCTGGAAACCTGCAACGATAACGATGTTCTTCTTGCCGACTTCGTGCTTGATGCGCTCAGCGGTAACCTTTTTGATTCTTGCGCTGCCGTAAGCGGAGTTTGTCTGGAAACCTGCCTGCCAGCCGAGGAGCGAGCAAACGGGATAACCGAGCTTTTCGATAGCCATTGCAAGAAGAGAAATCGAAATCTGTTCGCCTGCGGAAAGGAGCATATCCATCTCACGCTTTGAAGCCTTGGGATTGATTTCGTTAGCTTTTTCGATAAGATCGTCGGTTGTGTCACCCTGAGCAGAAACAACAACAATAACGTCGTTGCCTTCCTTGTAGGTATCCGTTACGATTCTTGCAACATTCATAACTCTTTCAGCGTTGGCAACCGAGCTGCCGCCGAATTTCTGAACAATTAATGCCATAATAACCTCCAAAAAGGATTAATAATCTGTGATTCTGATAAAGGATTCAACCGTTGCTGCGGTGATTTCCGCAAGCTTTGATTTAACGTCCTTTTCTGCCATTGCCTGCGTTACAAAAGCGATTTCGCCGTCGGGGGCATCAGCTCTGGAGAGGAGAGAAACTTCGCCGAGAGCTTTCGAAATCTGAGCAATTGCGGCAGCAGCATCTTCCGCATTCATGCGGATATAGAAGGGGTTGACGTTTTCAAGGTAATCGGCAACGTAGTCGCTTTCGCCTTCCTGCCAGCCCATTGCCTTGCGCTGATTCTTATGCTTTGCGCAGTCGATAACGTCAGCAACAACGGCGCTTGCTGTGGGCATTGCACCCGCACCCTTGCCGTAAAAAACAACGTCGCCGATTGCGTCGCCGCGAACAAGAATTGCATTGAAAACGTCATCAACGGACGCAAGCTGGCTGTGATTCTGAACAAATGCGGGGGAAACCATAACGGAAACCTTGCCGCCTTCAAGCTTCTTCGCTCTTGCGATGAGCTTGATAACGCCGCCCCATGCGCGTGCATATTCAACGTCTGCAAGAGCAATCTTGCGGATACCTTCAGTATATACCGAATCGGGGTAAACATGCTTGCCGAAGCAGAGAGCCGCAAGGATGCAAATCTTTCTGCAAGCGTCGAAGCCGTCAACGTCAGCGGAGGGGTCACGCTCGGCGTAGCCGTTGGTCTGCGCAAGGAAAAGCGCGTCCTCAAAGGTCATGCCGTCGCTTATCATTTTTGTAAGAATAAAATTTGTCGTGCCGTTAAGGATACCTGCAATTTCGTCGATATCATTTGCGGCAAGGCACTGGCTGATGGGGCGGATAATCGGGATACCGCCACCTACGCTTGCTTCAAAAAGGAAGTTTACGTTGTTTTCGTAAGCAAGTTCAAGAAGCTCGCAACCCTTTGCGGCAACAAGCTCTTTGTTTGAGGTAACAACGCTCTTGCCGGCCTTGATGCAGGCAGTTACATATTCATAAGCAGGGTGAAGACCGCCCATTGTTTCAACGACGATTTCAACCGAATCGTCCTCAAGAATTTTCTGGAAATCTGAAATTACAAGGTGCTCGTAAGGATCGCCGGGGAAGGTTCGGCGGTCAAGGATGTAGCTGAGCTCCATTTCATCCTGCATGCTTTTTTTGACTATATGCTCGTGATTCTTTTTAAGAAGGCTTGCAACGCCGGAACCGACTACGCCGTATCCCATAATAGCAACGTTCATAAAAGACTCTCCTTCCTATTTTCAATAATATAGAATCTATATTAACACACTTTTTTGAAATAATAAAGAGGATTTTTAAAAGTTTATTAAGTTTTTATATATTTTTTTCCATATTAATTGCGTTTTTGAGCAGGATAGTGTAAACTGGGTAATAATAACAAAGATATCAACGAATGTCTTTTGGGGGTAAAGTATGAACTTGGTCGAAAAAAGAAGACAGACTCTTATTAATATCGCCTTTTTTGCGGTTCTTTTTATTGCATATTATATCTTTCTGAAATATGCATTCTGGATAACCGCTCCGTTTATTTTCGCCGGTTTGCTGGCGCTCCTTCTTCAGAAGCCGGTCAGATTCATTTCAAAGAAAACGCACGTCAAACGCAGCATTGTTTCCGTCATCGCGGTCCTTATTATTCTCGGCGCGCTGTTTTCGCTTATGTTCTTTGCGGGCTATAAACTTTTCCACGAATTCAAAGATTTCGGCGGCTACGTCATCAGCAAGCTCAACGACCTGCCGAATACAATCCAGTCCGTTACAAACTGGTTTGTCGGCTTCATCGACTTCCTGCCGGATAAGATGCAGGCAACCATCACCGAAACGGTAACATCTTTTACGGAAAGCTTCCTTAAAGCTTACAGAGAAGAAGGTCTCGCTGCAATCGACACTTCCGCAATCACCGAAAAGCTCGACGTTTCATTCATCTCGACTCCTCTCGGAGGAATCTGGTCAACAGCCAAAAAAATCCCCGCAATTTTCACCGCAGTGCTTGTGAGCATCATCGCCTGCTTCTTTATTACGGCAGACTACGATAACATCGCTTCGCTCATAAAAAGCAACATTTCCGAATCTCACGAAGCCGCAATCGTGCGTTGCAAGCATCTTTTCGGCGATATCCTCGGCAAAATGTGCAAATCCTATCTCACGATTATTTTCATCACTTTCTGCGAAGTTGCAATCGGACTTAACGTACTCAGCTTCACGGGCGTTTATAATGGCGATTATATTGCGGTTATCTCAATCTGCACTGCTCTGCTCGACATTCTGCCCGTATTCGGCACCGGAACAGTCCTGATTCCCTGGGCAATCATCAGCTTTTTCTCCAAAAACTTCGGCATGGGCATCGGCCTTTTAATATTATATGCGGTTATCACGGTAATTCGCCAGATTGTTGAACCCAGGCTTGTTTCAATGAATATTGGCGTTCCCCCCATTGTAACTCTTGCCGGTATGTATATCGGCATCCAGATTTTCGGCTTTGCGGGTCTTTTCGCAGTACCCGTCACAATTTTCTTCGTCAAAACGCTCAATGACGAAGGAATAATCCACTTCTGGGGCAGAGATAACAAGGCGAAATTTGAGGAAAAAGCCAAAAACAAGAGCAAAACCGCGCCCTCAGAAAAAGAAATTGCTAAAAAATAAATAAAAATTAATAAAAAACAACAAAAAACTTATTGAAATTGGATAACTTTTGTGTTACAATCACAATTAATATGGTGCTATTGATATAGAAACATTATATTATTTCCTTGCCAACAAAGCGGCGCAAAGGTGACCGTTTGAAGGGCATAAATTAAGGAGGAACCCACTTTGAAATCCTACAGCGCAAAAGACATCCGAAACATTGTTCTTGCAGGCCACGGCGGCAGAGGCAAGACAACACTTGCAGAGGCAATGCTCTACATTTCCAACGCAACAGACAGACTCGGCAGAGTTGCAGACGGCAACACCGTTATGGACTTTGATGCAGAAGAAAAGAGACGCAAGTGCTCCATCGCTTCATCAATCGCTTCATTTGAATGGAAAAACACAAAAATTAATATAATCGACACTCCCGGTCTCTTCGACTTTGCCGGCGGCATGAGCGAAGGCATCCGTGCAGCAGGCGCAGTTCTTATCGTTCTCGCTTCCGGCAACACACTCGACGTAGGTGCAGAAAAAGCTTACAAAGCAGCTACTGACAGAGGTATCAACAAGATGTTTGCTATCACCCGCTGTGACGGTGAAAATGCACACTTCTACAAGACATTCGATTCACTTCAGGAAGAATACGGCAACAAGATCTGCCCCGTTGTTGTTCCTTACGTTGAAGGCGATAAGGTTATTTCCTACGTTGACTTCTCAAGAAACGAAGCTTTCTCATACAAAGACGGCAAACGTTCAGACGCTCCCATGCCTGAAAATGATGAAAGAACAAACAGAATGAAGGAAGCATTCATCGAAGCAGTTGCATCAGCTGACGAAGAACTTATGATGAAATTCTTTGACGGCGAACCTCTTACCGATGAAGAAATCGACAGAGGTCTTAAGGAAGGTATCCTTGCAGGTGATATCTGCCCCGTATATGCTTGTTCAGGCTATATGGTAGAAGCAGTTGACCTTATCAACAACAGTATTGTTCAGTCCGCACCCGACGCTGCTTCCGTTGCTTCCGAAGGCGACGTTACCTGCGACGAAAACGCACCTCTTGCAGCTATCTGCTTCAAGACCGTTGCTGACCCCTTCGTTGGTAAGATGTCATATTTCAAGGTTA
>JAEIGA010014351.1_pt1 | contig 12062 bp, 10 predicted proteins | sample 9270691 | NCBI WGS metagenome assembly JAEIGA01 (sample SAMN17057246, study PRJNA624740) | gut metagenome | biome: biome; isolation source: fecal sample | host: Bos grunniens | place: China: Xizang | collected 2019
AGTAATTACAGCCGACATTACATCTTTTTCTGGGAAAATATCAGATAGATAATTACGAAGATTTTCCCTATCAAACGGATTTTCTTTTCTTCTGAGAGAGCGCCAAAGTTCATTTTCTAAACGCTTAAAATCCTCTTTACAATCAACATCTCCCCATATAACATTTTTAAAGTGCACATATGGACGGTCAAGTGGTTCAGTTACATCCATCAATAAATATTCATAATTCAAATAAGGATTGTTTGAATGTTCCCAAGCATAAATAAGTTTCTGAAATGTTTCATAAGAGATGCTAGTAACTCCCATCATCTCACCTTCGAAATTACATACACGATGGCGATCTTTGGTAATTTTTGTTACAAAACCATTTTTGGTTTCTACGAAACATTCATCACCAGAACCACTTTCTTCTGTCATGGAAATACAATTGCCGTTTTTTATGGAGCAAAGCTTTTCCACAACAATCTTCTCAAAAAAAGTATCCCCCTCAACAAGAAGGAAATCTTCATTTATGTAATCCTTCACCAAAGCAAGTGAACCCATTGATGCAGTAAACTCGAATTCACTGTTACAAATCAGAGTTATATTTTCACTTTTATATCTATCAAAAAGTTCGTGCTTAAAACCTACAACAATTAGAATATTTTCAATTCCATTCTCTCGAAGGATTGCAATATTCCTATCCATCAGACATAAATTATCTGAGAAATGTATCAAAGGATAAGGGTTAAATGAATCGCGTTCCTTCCTTGCAGCTAAAATAACAGCTGTTCTCATAACTTTTGAATTGCTTTATTTTGATGATTATAGCGATAGGTGTCACCATCTTTTATAAATGTAAATAGCAGATAATCTCCATCATGCTTCATGCGATTAAATGAAGCCAGCTGTGCTTCTGTACAATTTAGCTGATTAGCTATTGATTTTATGATAGAAGAACGAGTATTATAAACGTAACTATCATCAAACAAACGTAATTCTTCAAGTGAATCAAACTCTTCTATATCGTGGGGATTATACCGATGAACCTTCATTAATGGCAATTGCTGAATATGTCGAATATAGACATCTTCCCAATACCCCTGTTTGGTTTCCTCCTTCTCGTATTCAGATATGAGTAATTTAGAAAAAGCTGCACTAAAATCGTTTGAAAAGTACACATGCCCTACCATATACCATGAATCAGCACCACCTACTGCAACGTCAATGATATTATCACCCACATCAACAGAAAGACAATATTCGCCAGTCATCCCGTCAGCATACAATGCACTATAAAAGCTTTGTGTTGGTTCTTCAAGAAAAACGTTATTCGGAAAGTAATTATCAGACGAACATATATAAGTATTAGAAAGTCTATCTACCACTCTTATAATAGAGGATGTGTTATTGTACCTATAATAATCCTCATTAATGATGATTTCTACCCCATACTTGGCTACAAGGTACTGAAACATTTCTGCCTTATACCCTACTACAACTATTATATCAACGATGCCAGCTTCTTGAAGCTGACGAATCTGCCTCTCTATCAAGACTTCTCCCTTTACTTCAAGCAATCCTTTTGGGCATTCTACAGAGAGAGGAACAAATCGAGAGGCAGTTCCAGCTGCCATAATAATAGCATTACGATTTATCTTTTTCATTAGAAAGCAATGTTTGCTGTAAAGTTTACGAAAGACTTGTCATAAACCGGATTGTATATATAAGATACGCTCAATGGCAGAACCCAATCGTTCTTGAATTTCACGTTATAGGTGTATTTCGCCTCAATATTACAGATAGAGAAATTCTTCTCATATCCATTATAGCAAGACTTATTAAGTGCTGCTCCTACCGCCAATGACACACGATTATTTTCCAGGAAGTCATAATAAGTACCAATCTCCACATAAGAAGAATAAGCCTGTTTCTTGTTGCCATTCTCATCTACATACTTATCTGCACCATAGAAGAAGTTGCTGACGGTAATCCAGATAGGAATCTTCTCTGGCGCATAAGAAAGAGTTAACTCAAGCCAGTGACCAGTATGACTCCCCCCACCAAAGTATTCATCCTTGTTGCTATCAATGGTTGGATAATAATAATCATTAAATCCTATAGTCAAACCCTTCCATGTGTAGCTGATACCGAGATCAACTTCGGCATACTCGCCATTGACAGCATATCCACCCATAGCATATACAAAGAGTCCTTCCCATGAATAATTTACGGACGGAAAAAGGACTGGTGTAGATTTCTGTGTCATCATCTCCATACCTCTCCAGATATACTTGGTCTGCAAATCCAAACCAAGACCAAAGGGAGAAGTTTTAAGTTTATCACTCCAGTTATTTGTTTCATCCTTATTATCGATAGTCTCTTGTGCTTTGAGCTCAACTGTAGCACCAATCGAGATGGTCATTAATATCGAAATTAATTGGAATAATCTTTTCATGTTATGTAATTGTTTTGGAAATTAAACTGTAGATAGTTTTTTTACGACATCAAGATACTTACCTTCTAAGACTTGCTGCTTATAATCCGCATATATTTGTTCCCATAATAATTTGCAGTTATTGACTTTATTGGCATACTCTTTCTTAAATTCCTCAGTACCGACATTTATAAACAATTTTTGTAGTCCCTCTAAAGTATCATCTACCACATAACCCGTATTTGAGAGGGCGACCTTATCTCCAACTAGGGTTCCTATGGATGTAATGATCGGCTTTGCCAAAAACAAAGCCTCATATGACTTGTTTGGTGAAGCAAAAATATGATTAGATGAATATGGATAATATAAAGCAACAATAAAGTCGCTTTCATTCATAATTTTCAATGCTTCTGTATATTGTACTTTGCCATGATAATTTATACGATTACATTTATTTGCTGCCTCAACAATCATACTTTCTAAATCATCACCCACACCTGCGATATCAAGGACAAAACGATCATCTTGGAGAACCATATTAATTAGATTTTCAAGACCACGGATATTTATCTGAAAAACACCTACATATGATAAGTAAATTTTATCGCGCCTTAACCCTTCGATATGCTCCACGGAAATATTAAATGTAGGAACATTCTCTATTTCTAAAAATCGTTTCAAGCATCTTTTATCTATACCTATCTGTTCTAAACGTTTTTCGGCAGGTAAAATCAAGCAGTCTACCTTCGGTGCTATTTGGCGCTCCAACTTAATGATTTGCGAATCATAAATATCAAACACAACCTTCTTACCCAATAATTTGAAAGGTATAGAAAATAACGCATTTTCCATATTGCACGCATGAATAACTTTGTACCTATTAAAGTTTTTTATAAGGTGATACCACATAAAAAATAGCCAACGTATTGCAGGTATTACCTTCTTTCCTTGCGCATAGGGACAATAGAGTTTCAATTGGTACTCGTTCTCATCTATAAACTTTGCATTAAGCATACGGTCCCATCCTATGACAAAATATGGAGTATTTGTATCCTTACATGCCTGTATGTATTTATGCAAACGCACATCATAATCAACAGTAGATCTATTTATAAAACAAATCATCTTAAGAGTTTAATTTACATTTATCTTTCAAATATAATAATAAAGCTATTGGTGAAACTAAATAAGAACGTTTTAAAACGGAGTCAACCAATGCAACACGATTTATTTTTGCATGAATTAAAAAACGATTATAGTTAACCAGGGCTTTGAGCTTATAAATAGGTTTCCTTGACATATGATAACGAAGTCTATAATATGCCAATGTTCCGTTAGGTGAGTTTATACGAATTTTTGTCTGATTGTCAGTTAATCCACCTGGCAAATATTCTTTTATCTGCATCGGGAAATTCGTGTATAGCAATTTATTTTTAAAAGTTAATTGGTCAAATAAAATAGCCTCTGTGATAAATTTTTCGCCTTTGTAAACAGGAAAACGATATTGTTTTAAGATTGATAACCTATAAATCTCTGGCTCCCCCCATAAATGGTATTTATCCCTAATATCAATAGTATCAGAATAAAAAGGAGTATTTATGCGACCTTCCAACAATTTCCCATCGGGGGACATACACACGCCTACAAATCCTGCCGCGTCATCATCCACCATACTAGAACCCTTTTCCATATATTCAACAGCATTAGGAGTCAGTGGATCGTCACTGTCAATACAAACAAACCACTCGGAATTTGCTTCTTCAATCGCTCTATTGAAGGCAGAATGTTTCCCTCCATTCTTTTGGAAAATATAACGAACAGGGAATGATGCTTTTTTTCGAATCTCAGCTATAACAGCTTCAGTATTATCTGTTGAACCATCATCTACAATTAACCACTCAAAATCCTTAAAAGGTTGTTTTTCCATACTTTCATATAAAGCATGTAATAAATGTCCTCGATTATAAGTAGGAGTAAAAAAAGTATATTTCATATTTAGAATCTATTGTAACAATATTCATTCAAATTATTTTTGATATAATCCATTTCTCGGTACTGCTCTGGATATCTTTTCCAAATTTGAGTATTCTTTATAGAACGTTCAGGTATCAATTTTGTCTTTGGAAAGACATGCTGAGAAGTTTCGATACCTAGAAAATTACAGATTTTTTCAACAGTTTCATGATAATGATATACAAGATCCTCGAAATTTAGTCGCATTACCTTTGAAACATCATCCTGTTCGTACCTTCTATGTTCCCGCGTTAATCGAAACCAGGAACAAAACTCCTCAACACTTTTAGTTGGAACAACACCTCCTTTCCACTCAAATTTCTCTAGAAGAAATATGTCGCGTGGGTCTCTATCGATTGCAAAAATCTTTAAGTCGCTAAAATAGCGTAGATATTTCCGCGTATTGGATGGAGGTACTAGCTGATCGACCATTATAAAATCTTTTCCACTAGTATTTGCTAACTGAAACAATTGATCAGTATAAGATCTTGTCTTAGAATAAAATCCTTCTCGACCCGAATACGGAACATATGTTTCTTCATTCCTCAACAAATGAATTGACATAGGTTCAATATTATTCCTTCCACGAATAATTGGAACAATAAGTCTATTTAGAATTTTATCAAGTGCTCGCTCGATAAACCAAAAAATACGTCCTTTATCAATTACATCCTGATGCCAATAGCCTTTAAACCTAAACGCAGTCAAACTTTCTATGTACTCCATTGAGAGCTTCCTAAATTGCCCTTGGAACGTTTTTTCATAGGTCTGGTTGAATTTATTACCTACAAGAAAATCTACATTTTTTTTAAAACGTTTGAGTGCATGTCCTGAATTATGCCTATGGTAATTCTCTACTATGTTGTAATCAAGATCTGCTATACCTCCTGGGTCCTGAATAAAACGGAATTCATAATCTCCAAGAAAATGAATATTAGAAAACTCGCCCAATAAATCTGTAATAGCGCTAGAACCCGTACCATAATAGCCAGCACACGTTATTATTTTTGGTATTTCCATAATGAAGTTAGAAAATTATTAAATTGTTGCTTAACAATCTTAGGCGAAAATGCCAAAGAACGGTTCAATGATAAACTTGAATATTTTTCCCAGATTTCTTTCTCGGACATTATTTTATAAATATGTTCACCTAAAGCTTCACAGTCTCCAATAGCAGATATCAAACCATCTTTACCATCTTCTAGGATTTCTCTAACAGAAGTATCAGATGTCACAATTGGTAATCCAAATGTCATAGCTTCTATTATCACTGTAGGCATTCCCTCCGAATAGCTAGAAAAGGCAAATAAAGATGCAGCCTTATAATAATTCTGCGGGTCTTTATTTCCACCGACGAAATGAATAAAGTCTTTAATCCTTGTAAGTTCAGCATACGCCTTATATTCGTTTAATTTAGGGCCATCACCCACAAAAACCATATGATAGGTAGTGTTATACTTAATTTTGATATACTCTAGGGCCTTTATTATACCTATTGGATCTTTAGGATTATCCATCCTTCCAACCATTAAAATAAAATTACCATACATACATTTCAAGTTATCAACTATAGACTTATCAATAGTTCTTGATCTTATCAAGCATGGATTATATATTTTTTTAATATTTATTGATTTTAGTAAATGCTTATTAAAATTAAAGCAGACATTATTTCCGACATCATTTAAGCATACCAAATTTTTTATTTTCGAATATGCGCGTTCATTTGCTGGGGATATACACATATACTCCATCAAACTCCCATGCAACCATGCTATTTTTTTTGTACGTCTTATTAAGTTATATTCATTCACTGCAAGATCATTTCTATGCCCTGCCATTGAAATAGCGAGATCATATTTCCCGAACTGACGAAACCATAATCCATATATTTGTAGGATAACGTACATCAAAACAAAAACAATTGGAAAAATAAATTTTCCCCACCAAAAGCGTTTGGTTACATACCAATATCGTCCGGGACAAATATATGGAGAAACTCTTTTCTTATAGATTTTACAAGACGATGGTATCTCTTCTATTATACCCTCTACAGCCTTTGGATTAAGAACGAAAACATCAACATCGTGACCATCTTCTACTAAAAAGTTTAGGTAAGATATTCCAATACGTTCTATCCCTCCGTACAAAAGAGCATCAAAGATAAATGCAATTCTCATGTCAAACTTCTATTTATTTCCAAACAAAATAATAAGGCATAATACCATCTATCAATAGATATGAATTAAGATATAAATGCAACCTTATGAGTAGCCACATCAAACACATCGGATACAATACTTTATAAACCCGCCGATCTATTCTTTTTATATTAGAAACCCAATATGGCAATAAAATAATTGTTAAAATCATAAAATGAGTATGTAATCTTCCTGCAATACCTATATGATATGCTAAAAGTCGTACAATAAAAGCACTTAATGTGAATACTATCATAAGATCAGACCAATTCCCTTTAATCTTATGTCTTAATAAATAGTAAGTTACATATAAACATGGTAAATAGTCTATAAATAATGCCATTCCTATTCCACTTGTGCTCTCATTCGAATCGACATAGCTAGTGTAACGATTAAAAACTACAACATAATCCTGCAATGTGTTAGTCAGAACACCAATAAAAAAGACAATAATAAAAAATACAATTAAAGATAATGTTCTACTCTTTCTATATAGCAGCAATATGCATAAAGGCAGAAAAGAAACAATTGAGGAATAATGTATTAAAGTCGCAATGATTATCCGAATTGCAAAAGCCTTATAATTATTTTGTAATAATAACTTGAAATTCCATAAAAGAAAGGAAGATGCTAAAGTTATTCTCACTAAATTATAGCTTTGAAAATAATACAAAATTACAAAAGCTAATAAAGAGATCGTTAAGTTGAGAAAAGGATAACATTGTTTTATCGCATTATGTACAAAGGTTATAATCAGCGCCGAAAAGAAAAAGATTGGTATTTGGCTATTAGTAAAAACAGAACGCAGCAAAAATAGAATTAAATTATATAATGGTTCCGTAGAGCCACTAAATGCGTTTTGTATAGTCGTCGCATCTTCAAAAGAGATTCTATATGCTATCGTATCTATTCCTACTCTAGCACCACGCAAGCTCATGAATAATAATAGTAGTATAAAGGATATCTTAAATAATGGATGATATAATAAAGTATTTAGAAAATCACCTCCGTTTAAATTTTGCTGTCGGCAATAGAAATCTTTCCTTTTATTACATATATTAGCAAATAGCCATGTAATACAGATGATGAATAAATATAAATACAACGTATTAATATCCCACACAGGATGCCATGTTTCACCACCCCAATACAATGATAAACTATTCTCCTGAAATGATTTTCTGTATATATCAAATAACATTATAAAAATACTTTATTATAAAACATCTGATTGTAATGACTTCAGCATTGTAAGATAATTTTCATACATGGCTTTACTAGAAAGATTCTCTTCGTAGAAGAATTTATTCTGCTCTCCTAACATTCTTCTGTCTTCCTCTGTCATTTCTTTTATTTTCAGCAACAAGCTACAAGCTTCCTCTATAGAATCATATAAAAAGACACCCTTAAGACCCATCCTTTCAAAATATTTATTACCACCAGTTCTTGAGGCTATTACTATTTTCCCGAGAGAAAGGACCTCAATCATAACGATATCAAAATAAGTAACTCTATTAGGGAGAAAAAAGACATCACCTGCAACTATTAATGAGTGTGGATCATTTGTAAAGCCAATCTCTTTCCATCTAGGATGATCTAATCTCTTAAATGGAGACTCTAAGCCTGCAGATATAACCCAAGATTCTGCGGAATCCTCAAAATGCTTTGCTGCAATTTCCTTTAGAATGTCATAGCCTTTTACGGTATTATGACGTCCAACATATACAATTACAAAAGATTCATTAGGAATCTCGTGTTGTTTTAAAACATCATCTCTTTTGGTTGCAGCAAAACTTGATTTTATACCTGTCAAGACATATCTGAATTTCTGTATATTCTTTTTCTTAAAATCATCAAAAAAGTCCCAATTTTTTGAATAGGGTTCCTCTGCTTCAATACATGGGAATATAACATAATCAGCACGTTCAAAACAATATCTATCTATCACCTCGTACTTTTTTTCCATATTAGGAATACACCACCTATATAAAGGTGATATATCAGAACATTGCTCTTGACCATAAGGAAGTGGTGAATGAGATTGATAAATCACAATTCCATTATAATTCTTCAAGTTCTCCCGTTCATTATACATGTCATTAGCCTGATGGAAATGAATTATATCATAATAGTCGTAATCTCGACTTGGAGACACCTCTTTACCCGCTAAAAATCTTCGTCTATTTACTATCCCTCTAAAAGTCCTATGAAGTGTATTGAACCATTTAGGTAATCTGCTTGTAATAGCTCGTCCCATGCCATGAATGTCTTCACTATTTTTATCAACATGAGTAAACTCCAATATATTATCACCACGCTTTTGCATTTCTTCATGATAATAATATCCAACGGCTAAAGGTCCCCCTTTGGGAGCTAATTTTTCTTCTGGTAGATATACTAGTACTTTCATAACTCTATATAATCGTTAGATTAAACACCTGCTCAATCACCGGAGCCATATCATAATACTTATACTGACCAAGGCGTCCACCAAAAGTAACACCCTCTTCATGTTCAGCCAACTTACGATACTCTTCTGCAAGTGCATTATTGCGATCATCATTAACAGGATAGTAAGGTTCCATACCTTCTTGATATTCAGCAGAGTACTCTTCAGAAACCACAGTCTTAGGACAATCATAAACATCCTGACCAAACATCTCAAAATGCTTGTGTTCAATCACACGTGTGTATGGTTCATCATGTGATGTATAATTCACTACGGCATTACCTTGGAAGTTTGGTGTAGCCTCAATACGCGTCTTGAAACTTACTGTACGCCAATCAAGTTTACCTAATCTATAATCAAAATACTCATCTATAGCACCTGTGTAAACCAACTTATCTGCATACTTCCGCCAGTCACGATATTCTGATGTAAAAAAATCAACATCTGTTCTGCACTCAACTCCCTCAAGTAATCCCTCTATGAGTTTATTATATCCGCCGACAGGAATACCCTGGTACTTATCGTTGAAGTAGTTGTTATCATAAACAAGACGCACAGGAAGACGACGGATTATGAATGCTGGGAGATCCTTGCAATCTCTTCCCCACTGTTTTTCAGTGTATTCCTTTATAAGCTTTTGGAAAATATCTTTACCCACCAAACATAAAGCCTGTTCTTCAAGGTTAGCCGGTTCACGTCCATTCAATGCCGCAACAGCCTCTGCCTTCTGCTCATTAATCTTCGCTTGCGCTTCCATTGGAGTCTGTACTCCCCAAAGACGACTGAAGGTATTCATATTGAAAGGGAGATTGTAGAGCTCACCTTTATAATTAGCGACAGGACAATTTGTATAGCGGTTAAATTCTACTATTGAGTTGACAAAATCCCATACCTCCTTGTTATTGGTATGAAATATATGAGCTCCATATTTATGTACATTGATCCCTTCTATGTTTTCACAATATACATTTCCGCCTAAATGAGAACGCTTGTCTATAATAAGACATCTCTTTCCCATCTGCTTGGCACGATAGGCAAATATGGCTCCATACAGGCCGGAGCCTACTATTAAGTAATCGTATTTTTGATACATAATAAGAAATATGTTACGTTATTCTCTAATTTTTTGGGTCACCATATGTAAAACTTCTACAGCTAACTGATTCTTTGTCAATATCATTATTAGCCCGTAGAAAAAAAATCCAATTATAGGGACAATAACTAAATTCATAACATCTGGATAGCCAAGTTTCATAAACCAAAGACAAATAATAGACATTAAAATTGTAGTTACAAAGCAATTAAACACCTGTTTGTCTACAATCTTAAATGTTATATACTTTCTAGCTATTAATATTTGAGTAAGTGTCACACAAGCCTCAGCTGATATTGTAGCAATAGCAGCCCCATTTTGTGCAAGTTGGGGAATTAGCAATAAATTTAACGAAAAATTTATTATTGCACCAACCAAGGTGCTGATTGTTACAATCTTGATTTTCCCTAATGGATAGAGGATTTGCATACCTATTAAGTTACTTATACCAATTGCAATAATAATCGGAGAGACAATCTGAAGAGTCTGTATGGCTGGAACAAAACCTTCTCCGCTAAAGACACGTATCAGACTCGGAGCCAAAACTATTAGCCCCCCACATATAGGAATGCTAATTGTCACTATGAAATTGTAAGATTTCTTTGCTAACCTATTAAAGGACTCCATATCGTCCTGCTTGACAAGATTGGAAAGACGAGGCAACATTACCACTCCTAAACTTGTAACAGCACTCAAGAATATATGGGATATGGTAGTTGCTGCAGTATAATACCCCACACTCTCATTATCCTTAAGGAAGCCTACCATTACCTTATCTAGGTTTACATATATACTGGTAACTATATTAAAAACAAAAACAGCAAATGCAGGCTTTAGATGACGCCAGATTTTTAAGTCCTTAAACTTGATAGTCTCTAATCGAACATATTTTCTAAGGTGTAAAAAATTGAGAATATAGTTACCAATAGACCCTAGAACTGAGTAGGCTGCATAATATATTAAATCATCTTTATCGCGTACAAATACGAATAGGAAAACAACGCATATAATCTTTATAATTAACCCGCGAATAGTTACATATTTAAAGTCTTCAATACCACTAAAAAACCACGGGCAGCCAATTGTGGTAAGAATTATACTAGTGGATAACAATAGAAATAATGATACATCCTGCCTTACTTCATCAATTGTAAAACACATGATAAATATAGCAACGTATCCTAAAATGTTAAGAAGCAGATTTAAGGATAAAATTTCAGCAGTTGTTCTGCTAAGGTTAGCGATATTATCCCTCACTCTTGCTATTTCTCTCGTTGCATAAAGAGGAATACCGAGACTCGTTAATAACACGACATAATTAATGATGGAATTATAGAACTGTACTTGTCCTAATCCTTCAGCCATTATTACACGAGACACATAAGGAAAAGTTATCATTGGGAAAAGAAATCCCGACACCGTCCCTATCATGTTATATATAAAATTTTCTTTAATCGATTTTACCATTGTTCTATGTTAGTCCATATCATTCCTTCAAGACAGACAATCTTTTTTTGAACAATTAAAAAAGAATTATTCAAGTACATAAAAAAATATTATGTCGTTTTTTTCTAATCTATATTGCAGTAGGTGACAGATTCAATCTGTATCATTACGACTTGACACCTACTTATATCTTTGAATATCGTTTACTTCAACGCATCCGCAATTTTACCACAAGCCAAACCATCACCATAAGGATTAACTGCCTGAGACATCTTAGCATAAGCCTCAGCATCCTCAAGGAGAGTGCTCACCTCATTCACAATCTTATCATAATCAGGACCCACAAGGTGTACAGTACCGCTCTCCAAAGCCTCAGGACGCTCTGTAGTATCACGCATCACGAGAACCGGCTTACCAAGACCTGGAGCCTCTTCCTGAATTCCG
>JAEIGA010014352.1_pt1 | contig 12061 bp, 15 predicted proteins | sample 9270691 | NCBI WGS metagenome assembly JAEIGA01 (sample SAMN17057246, study PRJNA624740) | gut metagenome | biome: biome; isolation source: fecal sample | host: Bos grunniens | place: China: Xizang | collected 2019
CTCACAGTCTGCTGGGCCATTTCTGCAAAAATGGGCTTTGCGTGGTGGGCATTGTTGTTCATGGTGAAAATCCTTTCTAAGAAAGGCGTTTGGATTTTATCTCCCCAGCCGGGAAGATAACGCCTTCCCGGTGGTTGTTACATCGCATTTTATGTGCTGTAAACGCAAAAAAAGCGCCTACAGGTGCAGTCCGGGCAGGACTGCGCTTGTAGACGCAAAACAGACGTTGAACATAAAACAGACATTGTACAAGGTCTATTATACTGGTTTGGGCAGAAAAGTCAAGACGGAAAAGGAAAACGACTGGAGGATGGCTTACGGTACTGGCTTGCAGAACTGGAAAAGGCGGATATGAGTGCTCAGCCAGAATAGAATATTATATTTTGTTTTTATTAAGACTATTGTACAAAGTCACTAAAAAACTAAGAAAAAGTTAGTAGAATATACGAATATAGAAAATCATATTGACACATGGGTCCGTGTATGGTATTATAAAACCACAGGGAATATTCGGAAGGCAAGGAATTCTTGCGTTGGAAAAAAGAAAATCAATGGAAGTGCGTGATACTTAGAAAGGAGTGAGTTGGCGAACCCAGTACCTACTTTGAGGATGAGTATTATCTGTATGCATCTGTACTGGCATATTCTATCTCTGGTACAGAACATTGCCGTGGCGAGTGGGATATTTGAGAATCATTTTGGAAATATCAACGTCTTTCTCTGGAGACTGACTACAGAGAAAGACGTTTTTGTCATTATAATGTTGTAAGAAAAAATCAGAAATAAATATCTATCACTGGCTATAAAGCGTGAAAATAACGACCACTGCGATGTGACTCTAAAAGATATTCAACCTACATGACGATGCACATAAATGATGGACTTATCTTTTCATATTGTGTAGTATACCTGCTTTCCCAAGTGACATCCTTAACACAATTTCTTAAATGTGCGCTGCATATGGATTTTATATCCTTGTTAGGCTTGTAACGTAGCAAAAAGGAGATTATAGCTATGAAAAAACAATTGATTGGTACAGTGACGATGATTCTGATCATCGTATTGCTGCTTACCGGTTGCGGAACAGCAACACAAAATTCCATTGCCATAACAACAAAAGTAAATGTCCGGACGGAGCCGTTTACGATTCCTGTACCGGAGTCTTCCGGCATCTATGAGTACACGGAAGCTTTTCCCAACGTAAATCCTGATGAATTGGCCAAGCTGTTTTTTGCTGATTCTGCTGTTACCCGTATCGAATCATCCGGCGGAATCTACTATCGTACCGATGACCCGGTGCAAGGTAGATTGCGTTTTACGTTTTCAGTAGCAGATCGGACGCATTTTTCGGACGGTAAATGGAATCTCCCAGCCAATCAAGCATTAAATATCAACTTTAATCGTGACGTGGATTGGCGTACAGCATCGTTTTATGTGAAGGATCCCTTTGTAAACTTCCGCAACTATGGGTTTTCTGCCGAACACGGAAACATTGGGACCGTGTTGGCAGAGTCTGGTGACGGCGATCCGAAAATGGAAGCGGCACTGATTCAATCCGGAGCCATCATGGAGCATATGAATTACGACAGCTTCAAGTTGGTAATTGCAAATAAATACTCCAAGGAATCTGTGAAGGAAATCTGTCGGATGATGGGAGCTTACGGTGAAGGCGGTGTGCTGGGATACGATGAAGCGACCGGTCAGGTAAAGCCGGATTTGTCGGGGATTGATGTGGTGCCGGATACAGAATGGTACTATATTCAATACAATGTGATTCCGGATACGCTCCCGAAAGGCATTGACACGGATGCGGAGTCGTACTTTTTGAAAGTCACTTTTCTGTTTGACAAGGATGGTCTGGTGAGTACGACGCTGTACCCCCAGCCGACATTTACGCCTGTAAAAACCGGTGCTCCTTGTACGGCAGAAGAAGCTTTTGAAATTTCCAAGCAGGGAGAAGAATGGCAAAATGTAACGCTGTTCAGTATGCATTATACCTTAAAAGAGATCAGCGATACCCGCTATATTGGAATATGGGAGCTGCATTATACGGTGGATATCACGGAAACACTTGATCAGACTGAATTGGAACGGATCCAAAAAATCGGTGCATCCGGAAAACTTCAGCGAATGTCGATTTATGTGGATGCACTGCATGGCATAAAACTGGATGCCACCTACGACCGGCGTAGTTGGTTGGATCAATTTCCGGTGCTGATCAGTAAGTATAATATGCCGGAATTGTTTACGCAGACGTCGTAACGGGAAAAGAGGGATACATTATGAAAATGCATAGCCTGCGAACTCATCTGGTCCGGGCGTTCTCTACACCAACATTGTACCTATGCAGTGTGGTGTACGCACTGCTATTAACCATTTCTTCCTTGGGAAGAAACTCTGTTATGCAAATATCCAACGGGCTTCAATTTGGTCACATAGTCGGATTCAATATGATTCTCTCTGCTGTGTTGCCAGCTTTGGCCTACGCAGTCACCTATGTAGATGACTATACTACCCGGTTGCTTTATGTATGGGTCGTGCGTACCGGCGCACGACGGTATGCAATCTCTTATTATACCGCAGCCTTGATTGCCGGCTTTTGCGTTTCGCTGATGGGAAACTGCCTTTATATTATCATTATGCTGCTGAGAGGATGTCCGTTTGAGAGTGGAAGCACCGTCGGCTCCATTACATTTCATACTTACGAATCGTGGTATCTGAATGGATGGACTGCACTGTATATCATAACCGTACTGATGGAGTATGCGTTGGGTGCAGCTGCAATGTCTGGTATTGCGGCTGTATGCAGCAGTCTGTTTCATCAGCGTTTTTCCGCCCTGTGCATTCCGGTTATGTGCTTTTTTCTGTTTGATATTCTGAGCATGGTCGTGACGGTATTTCCGGAGTTGGGGTGGTCGATCCATCCCATGCTCAATCCCAATCAACTCACACAAGTTTCCTCCTATTTTGATACGCCTGTTCTGAATTTGATCTATAAAATGCTGACCGCAGCAGTGTATTTCGTGGTTTGCGGCGGCATTACGGTATATACGATCGAAAGGAGTGTAGAAAATGTGTGAGTTTCGATATGCATTTTTCTGTGCCGGAACAAATTTTCGCAAGTGGTACAAAAATCCGACCATTGCAATGCTGACGGTCTTGTGGGCGGTATTTCTGGTCCGGTTTTTATTTGGAACGTCCCTGTTTTGTGTGAAATCCGGTTATCGCATCACTCCGTGGGTGCTTCCGTTTTGTCTCAATAACACCTACACATTGCTGATTTTTTCCATCATGGTGTTAATCCTGTTTTCTCAGGCCCCCTTCTGCGATACTACCGTTCCGTTTACCATGGTCCGCACCGGCAAACAATGGTGGTTCGTGGGACAGATGCTGTACATTATTGGTGCATCCTTTGCGTTTACCGTATTTACTGCCGGCTGCATCTTTCTGATTTTTGCTCCTTGTATGTCTTATGATGCCGGATGGGGCGGAGTGATCGTCGGATTGGCGGAACAGCCATCGCTGATTGCAGAATATTCTACCTTTTTTGCAGTAAACCCGGCTATTTTGAGACACTATACTCCGTGGAAGGCCACCCTTTATACGTTTTTGCTTCAATGGCTGTCCTGCGTCATGATCGGATTCGTGATTCTGTGCTTAAATACCGTTGTCAGACCCGGAATCGGTGTGATTGTATCGGCTGCGATTGCGTTCTGGTGTCCATTTGCAAAGCTTCAGCAGTACAATTACGGCTCGTGGGTATTCTATACGATGCTGTTTCAGTGGAGTTCACTGGATATGATGGCTCCGATTCAAGCCCGTGGACCGTCGATTACACTGGCCGTGAGCGTCGAACTGTTGTGCATTGTGATGATGGCAGTAATCTCCACCATTGTATTCTGCCGACGAGACACAATATTTGAAACACACAAATTCTGATACGAAAGGAAGACTCCTCATGACCAAAAGAGTTTTTAAGGTCGGGCGATTCCGCCGTTATATGCCGATTATCAGTTCTGCGTTGATGGTATTGGTGTTGATCATTGCTGCAAAAGCCGTTCGGTGGTATGATGCTTATAATAAAACGCAGCAGCCGTATCTTGCAGTAGACCGTTATCTGCAAGCCTATTTCAGCAATAATCCGGATGCATTCCTGGAAGCCATGCCGGAGTCCGTGATTGATGCATCGTTGGCTCAGAAACACCGGGATAAAGCGGCGTGGCTTGAGTATTTCCGGGAAAGAGTGCATCTGCGTCAACAAAGCTATCAGGAACAACAGATTACCAGCACATGGTCGTTGGTGTCGGTAGAACCATGGGATACCGTAGATTCCGGCGTGACAGCCCGACAGTACCGAGCGTTGATCGGAAAAGAGCCGGATGATTTCCGGCTGGTCCGGGTATACCGGGAAGAACGTCACGGCGAGGATCAGACGATCGTTTTTGCTGGAGAGGAAGAATATATTGCGGTATTGATGGATGAGAAATGGTATGTTGGCAGTACGACACCACCATGGATCCAGAAGTGGATGACCGGAGACAATTACCAGTTCAACATTGAGCCACTGCAATGCTTTATCCAAAGATGTTTCGACTACGACCAGAATCCATCGGGTTATGCAGACAAGGAGTTTTGGGAATACATCGTGCCACAAGCATTGGAACATGAGCTGAAAGAAAATAATATCACACAGCAAGAATATGAGCATATGGTGAAACAACGTTTTCAGACCTGTCGCCTTCACAATGAGGCAAACGGTATAAGCTATGGTAAGAGACAAGAGTATTCGATGGTATACTTGCGTTGTGAAGATGAGTTGCCAGCACTCAAGCAAACATATCTGGAGAAATTCGGTATTACCATTACAGATGCCTGTTATGGTACGGTAACACTACCGGTTACAACACCTTCTGCGAAGTCCGAGCGTGCAGACACAGTTACATGCGTCAAGGTAGACGGTGAATGGTATGTGGATATTTTTAGCTTGCCTTGGGCCGAATTTGATATGTTTAGTTTCGGGGATATTCACGAATGAACAGGAAGAGAGGTTTTGTCCATGACCAACATGGTCGAAGTACGCAACGTCACTAAGAAATTCAAACACGTCACTGCCCTCAAGGATGTGTCCATCACCTTTGAACAGGGCAAGATTCACGGTGTCATCGGCAGAAACGGCTCCGGTAAAACCGTCATGTTCAAGTGCATCTGCGGTTTCATGGAACCCAGCGAAGGGCAGATTTTTGTCAACGGCAAGCGTGTTATTCCGGCGCGGATGCAGGACATCGGCATCATCATCGAAGACCCCGGCTTCATCCCCGGCATGAATGCGTTCAAGAATCTGAACGCATTCATGCCGGGGATGAAGCCGGGGTCTTCGATGATGATGCCGATGTCCTGCATCCGGGCCGGGATGACGCGCTTGCCGTTGATGTAAATTTCGCCTGCACTCGGTTCCATGAAACCGCAGATGCACTTGAACATGACGGTTTTACCAGAGCCATTTCTGCCGATGACACCGTGAATTTTGCCCTGTTCAAAGGTGATAGACACATCTTTGAGGGCGGTGACGTGCTTAAATTTCTTGGTGACATTTTTGACTTCGACCATGTTGGGCATAAACTCTACTCCTTTTCTATGTACAATCATATGGAATCTGACTCAAATACAGTATCTCTGCGCTGGAACAGCCAGCCACTACATATTCCAAGCAGCCCTGCGATAACGAAGAAAAGCAGAACCGTCTGCCAAGGAGTTACGGGACTTCCAGCATCCACCGGCTGAATGTGATGCATGGAACACCAATGAAACACATCCCAACGCATCAGCTCCGCCTGACCTGCACCCAGCCCAGGTGCGTGCCGCGTGAAAATGGTAAAGCTTTCGATGGCCGCCACCGCAATGACGCCTGCACCGGGACGAATCGCCATATTGAAGAACAACAGGATGCTGCCCACCAACACGGCCATCCCCCACAACAACAGAAATGCCCACAGGGTCGCTTCCCATCCAGAATAGGTCTGCATAATGGACAGCTTCGGTACGATGTGATTGCTGTACTCTGCCATCAACGACGGCTGCTCCGCCAGACCGGTGAGTACACCGCCCCATTGCATCGAAAAGCCCATGCACGGAGCCAGCGTCACCAATGCACTGACATACGTAAACAGTGTCAGCACAAAACCGGTGCCGAAGATGTATAGCAGTTGTCCGTAAAACCATGATGATTTGCCGGTGCGGATCATCACAAAAGAAGCCGTCGGGTCACAAAAGGGTGCATTGGCAAACAGCACGATCAGCGTAAACACATAAACCAAAATCGTATTGATGTCCGAAATCTGGAACGGCAAAATCCACGGGCTGATGACGTAACCATTGTCCATGCAATACTGCGCGATTGGGCGCACCCCTTCCGTACTCCATACAAACCACAGTATAAACAGCAAAATGATATTGAAGTTACGGTGCCATTTCAAGAAGTTGACGCCGGCACAGCAAATGGATTTTTTGATTTTACCCATGGCTGACACTCCTTTTGATGCATTTCGTCGTGATAAATCCACAGATGATCGCATAAAACAAAACACCGATCAGCTTTCCAAAGAAATTCTCTGCATCCCCAACGCCAATACCGGACAGATCCGCGGTCAGTTCCTCCAAATCCAGTATCGGCGGCAGAGGCAGCATCAGCGCGGAATGAACAATCAGCAGCGGCACCCCATAGACCGCGAACCGCCGCCGGAAGATACTTCCTGCTGCAGCGGCAATGGCCGCACAAACCACCGCACCCAGCCCGAAATCTGCGAGTATCACCGCAACATACAGCACCATGTTGCCCGTCCCAAACACTTCGGGATACGCGCTGCCCATAGCGGCAGAGCCATAGGTCAACGGAAAGCCCCGCAACAGATTCACGATAATGTACAGCGAATTACCGCCCACCGAAACCGCAAAAGCCGACAACAATGCTGTGATATAATACGATGTCGCATAATCTTCACTACCGCCGCGAATACACCAAAAATTCAGCATACGAGTGCGGTAATCTGTGGTGAAGGTAGCTGTATACGCCAGCAACGGCACGACGCATATCACCATGAACATGAATCCCATGATCTGAAAGTGGGCGCGGTATAGCAGGTCCAGTACGGCCGGCGTATAGCTTTGCTGACCTCCGGTCAGCTGGAGTCCCAGCCAATAAATCACCATGCACAGATATATTTGTGGGGACATCCACGCTCGTCGTATATGCGCAAGGAAAATACGATTTTTCATTGTGCGCCTCCCTGCTGCGTCTCATTCTGGAATAAATCGGGGAATGCATACCGGTTGGGATAGACCACACTGCTACCGGAACGGTGCAGCAACTCTCCTGTGATCGTTTTGATTCGGATCAGTTCTGTTTTGTAGATGCCCGGCACACCGTCTGCGAGGATTTCGTTCACATATTCGTCGCCGTACTCTTTCCGATATTCCTCTGTAATGTCGTACATAAATTCAAACTGCCATACGCCCTGCTCCGATTCATAGAGTGTCCTATCTACGTTGTAATAGACGTGCGTCAGCATCGCCCGGTCTACACTCAGCAGATCCACGGCGTTTTTATAGGCTTGCTGTAAAGACAGTGTGAGACACTTATGTTCGCTCACCGTGTAACTCACTCCTGCAGGCACGCTGCAAGTAATCAACCCCTTCTGGTCATAGCGAAAAATCGCATAACAGCTGATATCCTTTTTGTCGGTGGCAAAGTTGGTCAGCTCGTAGCAGACGTAGTAGGTATCGGTCGTGGGCGGTACCGGCGGCTGACCATCTCCTGCCGGGGTCCGCAGCAGGCGATAAATTTCCGCCAGCGTATCGGGCGCATAGCGCGAAGCCAGCTTCAGCCGGTAATCCGTTTCCGCAAAGCCTGCGGCGGTCATGATGGCTTTGCTGTTTTCCAATGCGGACTGCATCACAGGGTCCTCTGTCGCCGGATCTGCCAGCTTGATCCCCATTTCACCCAACCGGACATTCTCTCCGGTGACATTGACCACTTCAGATACGAATTTCGACCACTCCATCACATCGTGGTCATTGCGACCATAGCTGAAAGACCTCCATCCGGTATTTCCATCCGTTTTGGAAGAAAAACTGACGCGCCCATCTTCAAATACATAGTACTTGTCACCGTCGGGCGTTGTCTTGGTCGTGTAATCTGTATTACCGCCTATCTGCACCGCCAATGCATCCGTATCCAAATCGGAGAAAGTCCGGACGGTGCGTTCATACAATCCGGTCACTTCCGGTCCGGTCACGCTGTTCAAATCCACCCGCACATCAATCTCTTTCCATTGTGCGATGGAATTTTCCGTGATTGGTTGGCACGCCGTACAGAAAAGCATACACAGTATGCCCGATATCGCTGCTATCATTTTATTTTTCAAATTACATACCTCCTATATATTTCAGGTTTATGCAAATCCATATAAAACAGAAAAACGAAGCGATAAGCGACTCCGTTTTTCTCCACCTATTTCATATCGCATTCAGCGTGTTACTTCATAGGTAATGTGCATCATACTGCCTCAGACATTCCAATATCCATTGATCCGACAAGAACGGAAATTGATTCTCTGCGGTACAACAAACAAATAACAATATACAGTTTCTGTGCCTTTGCCAGCGCAGTATGTAAGATTGTGCGTACCCTCCTGAGAAAGAACACACCCAGTAGTTACAGCTTCATCAGAAAACGGATCCGCAGACAAAACCTCTGGACCTGCCGGTTGTTTCACCGTGAAGATCATATTTTCCAGCAATGTGGTAATGAGTCTGACGTAGGGCTGCGTTCCTACTTCTACACGCTGAAATCCCGGCGTTGTGTAATATTCCGTCTCAGTCGACAGCTCATACGAAAACCATGCTTCCGTTTCTGCCAATGCCGTTGTATTGCATGCAAACAGCACGACCATGCAAACGAATACAGCTAACACACCTTTTAACGTTTTTCTCGTGTTCTCACGCATAAAGCAATTCCTCCTTTCTCTAAAAACAGATTATTACTTTTCAATTGCTTGCCAAACCGAAAAATAATAAGAGAAGAAACATCTGACTCTGTTTTTGCCCTCTCATATATATAAACTCATTTTTTGAAAAAAGTTAGCCACATTTTCGGGCATTTTTTGATATTTTACAATTTGTTCATAAATTATAGACGCAAAAAATACAGAATTGTACGGCTTTTACGTACAGATTTTTCGTAATTTCTCTCTCTTTTCGTTTGTTTTCTTCAAAACCATGCGCTATGATAATAGTAAATTCTATCACAGAAAGGACGATTCAAATGAAACACACCAAAAAAGCCATTTCCATGGTGCTGGCATTCGCGCTGGCACTCACCTGCTGGGGGATGCCCCGGCGCACCGCAGCCGCCCAGCCGGACAGCGGCATCATGCCCTGCTACAACAATGCAAAAAATTTCCAGCCCGACCTGACGGTCGATGCTGCCGGCAATGCGACGTTGACACTGACCGGACGGGGAATGTCCCTCAACACCGTGTTCTCCATTTCCTCCTATCTGGAGCAGGAGCGCAGCGGTCACTGGGTCCGGGTGTCCAACGGGGAACCAAATTCCACTTGGGAAGATGTACAGCAAGGTGTCGATTGTTTCGTCACCCATTCGGTATATGTCGGACGCGATACGGACTGCCGCGCCGTCATTACGCTGACCATCACCGGAAACGGTGCCACCGATACCGACAGCATTGTGATATACGCCACTTTTTATTGATGCAAAGGGCTTGTCAATTCCGTAATATTGTGGTAGACTGTTACCAGCATATATTATGGTGGTGATTTTTCTTGCCCGATACCATAAAAGAGAAGATCAGCGACCCGGAGCAACAGGCCTTATTTGAAACACTGTATGAAGCGCATAACGATGCCATGAAAGCCTGCGCAGGCACAGTCGCTCAACATTTCCCCCATTTGGCTGAAGATATATTGCAGGTAGTATGGATTCGTATGTTCTCGCATCTGCACAAACTGTCCCTCATGCCACCTTCCAATGCCCGGTCGTATTTACTTGCCTCCGTCAAAAATATCGCTTCTTCGATGATTTCCGAAGATCCTTCTTCCCAATGCAGTGTCATTTCGCTATCGGAGTTGACGGAAGATGCTGTTCCAGACCGTACCGATTTATTGAATGAAATCTGCACCTCGGAGGCTTCCAGACAGCTTGTGCAGACGATTCTGTCGTTGCCAGAGGATACCCAAGGTGTGCTGTACCTGTATTTCGTGGAGTTTATGAATTTACGGGAAATCTCGGCACGGCTTCAGTTACCCTATAGCACGATATGCAAGCGTTTCCGGCGCGGTAAACAACAGTTGAGGAAGAAAATACGAAGGATTGGAGATATTCTCATCTATGAAACTAAATAAATTGCAAGAAGAAGAACTTTTTCGGCAAGCCTTGCGTGAAGCATCTGAGATCCGGCGGATCGAATTTCTGCGGAACGATAAATCTCCTCCCCTGAGTCCGGATTTCAAGGAGCGGCTGAAAGCCCAGCTTGCGCAAACCAATGCACCGCCCAAACAAGTCCCTGCGCAGCCCCGGTATAAGCGGCTGTCTGTCCGGCTCGCACTGGTAGCGGCTATTCTGGCGATCTCCATGCTGTTTTGTGGCACTGTTGCGGTTGCGTGTCCGGCTCTCCGGGAATGGGTCGTCCGTTTGTTCCAAAAGGAGGACGCCCAGCGCGGCAATACCCACTATACTGCGGTAGTGGAAGGCGAGGAACGCCGGGCATTCGATATTTCCACTTACTATACGCTGAGTGGAGTGCCGGAGGACTTCGTTCCGATCGTATCCAGAGAAGGACCGCGAAACGTATCTCGCACGTGGCTGAAGTCGGGCAGCGCATCCGGCGCGGAAACCTATATCTTATTTGAGCAGATTCCGTTGAATACCCTGTGTATCCTGAGTACCGAAGGATGCACCGAAGAAACCGTCACCCTGCACGGTCACGAAGCCACGCTGTACACCAAACCCGGCGAGCAAACGCTGGTCTGGTACACCAAGGATTGTATGTTCATGCTGGGCTTTTGGGGAACCGACACACAGAAGCTGGATGTCTTCGCACTGGCCGATACCGTTATTCAGTGCAAATTACAGTCCATCCCCTCTCCCGTGGTATAATTTGCACACAGAAAACCGCCTGTTCCGGATTCTTATGAAAACGGAACAGGCGGTTTATTTTGATTGCTTTTGTGGCAGTTGTGTTCATTTTCCGGAAGCCGGACAGGATCAAGAGACTATTGCATTCCCCATTGCCAATGTGCTTGTCCGTTACTCTGCATGTCCCCGGATTTTCGTCAGCACACCGCCGTCCATTTCGCAGACGGTGTCGCACAAGGCTTCGATGTCCTCGGCATAGTGCGACGACATGATGATCGTCGTGCCATTTTCATCGCACAGCTTCCGGAGCAAGGTGCGCATTTCCAGCACACCGTTTTTGTCCAGACCGTTCATCGGCTCGTCCAGAATCAGCAGAGGCGGATTTTCCATGATCGCCTGTGCGATGCCCAGCCGGTGGCGCATACCCAGCGAAAACTTGCCGGCCGGCTGCTTGCTGTCGGGATCAAGACCGACCTGCCGGATGACATCCTTAATATGGTCGTCCTTGATCTTGTGGTGGATGGACGCCAGCAGCTTCAGATTCTTGAATGCGTTCATGCCGGGGATGAAGCCGGGGTCCTCGATGATGATGCCGATATCCTGCATCCGGGCCGGGACGACACGCTTGCCGTTGACGAAGATTTCGCCTGCGCTGGGTTCCATAAAACCGCAGATGCACTTGAACATGACGGTTTTACCGGAGCCGTTTCGTCCGATGACACCGTGAATTTTGCCCTGTTCAAAGGTGATGGATACATCTTTGAGGGCGGTGACGTGCTTGAATTTCTTGGTGACGTTGCGTACTTCGACCATGTTTGCCATTGTTGTTTGCACTCCTTTACTCGTTGATATGCTCAAAACTGAACAGACCCGACTCTGCCCACGGCAGGGATGTAAGGTCGATGTACGATC
>JAEIGA010014353.1_pt1 | contig 12061 bp, 7 predicted proteins | sample 9270691 | NCBI WGS metagenome assembly JAEIGA01 (sample SAMN17057246, study PRJNA624740) | gut metagenome | biome: biome; isolation source: fecal sample | host: Bos grunniens | place: China: Xizang | collected 2019
AGAAATGATATTTAATTTATTGTTATTTCTTGCTAATAAAAACACTTTATATGCTAAGGTGATGAATAGCAATGGCAAAATATAGTTTGCACCACTCGACATCCATATAACAGAATATGTTAGGTAATATTGTGATAATCCAATAAAACCAAGCATTGTGATGCCCGATACACACATTTTTTCAGCAAATGATGCTTCTTTTCTAAAAGTCCCATGAAGAACAAACGAAAATAATGCAATAGATAATGGAACAAAAATTGAATATAAATGTTCTTTTGCTGAAAGTAAAATAGATAAAAATGTATGAGTTAATGTACGACCATTGAAATTATTATAGTGCCAGTCAATTTGTTCAAAGAAATATTTAAATCCGTGTTTTGTCCAATTTGCATAAATCATATCATCTGTAAAAATAACAGCAGAGCATTCGCAGATACACCAAAACAAAGCAAATGCAAACATTGCAAATAAGACACTAAACACTAACGGTGTTTTTTTAACTTTTTTTAATTGATTTTTTATTTCCACAAACATTTATCACTCCTCTTTTCTTGTTTAAGAATGAATGAAAACTTAAAAAATTCACAACTGTCCCATATCTTTTATCAGGATTGTATAATCCATACATAATAATTTCATTCTTATATAAAGAAACTTTATAAGGGGGAATTTATTTTGAAGAAACGAATAATAGCAATATTCTTAATAATTATCACCATTTTTTCTTTATCTGCTTGTATGTCAAAAGAGCAAAGGGCAAAAGTAGAAGAAAAAGAAAAGATTGCAACTGAATTGATGAAAGAATTTTTAGATGAAAATTATAATGGATTTAAAATTAAAAGTGTAAATCAAGTAGTTAACGGTAATGCATTTCAAGGGTATGACATAACAGATATAACAAAATTTGTCATCAAAAATAAAAACATATCCTATGTTTTGTATTATGAAAAAGAAACAGGTAATGTTTGGTCAAGTGAAAATTATGAAAAAATAGTAAATGAAATCAAAGATGAATTAAAAAAGACCTTACCATTAAATAGGGCATACGAAAGTCAAGTATTTATACATCCTCAAATAGATGATAGTTTTAAAGCAGTTCGATTTGAAGATAAATCATTAAAAGATATTATAAAAAGACAACAAGATAACCCGTTCGAGTATAAAATAGATGCATATTATTATCTTTTATCAGAAAATGATTTTACACCAGAAAATATCAAATTAGATTCTGTATTCACAAATTTAATTAACTTGGAGTTAATGGTGTTCAATTCAAAAATAAAACTTGAACCAAATGCACTACATAATGCTAACGATTATAAGTTTAATATTAATGATACTATTAAAATCTATGATGTAAATTATCAAAAAGATGAAAATAAAGAAAAAGAATACATTGTAGATTATAGACATTATGATACTGTTAAATGTGATGATATGTATTTCGTTTACAATGGTCATTATTTTGATGTTTCTGTAAATAAAGTAGATGGAGAAGATATAGATTTTACCCAATCGTCAACATATCCAAAAACAGAATTTAAAAGAACGAATAAGGCATATGAAATCGAATCTGAGAACAAAAAAGAGTTTTTAGAAACTTTATCTCATAAATATACTTATACAAATGTATTTGAAGTTGAAACAGAAGTTCGAGAAAATAATGCTGGCGAATTAATTATATATAAGAAAAAATCAAACGATTCAATGGAGTTTTATTATGATTCTGTTGAGAAAAGAATAGAAGAATTTCACTTTACCAACGAGTATGCATCACAAATGTTTTATAGTAAGAGTTATGGATTTGATAGAACAATACTATTTTTGAATAAAATTAAAGAAAAATAAGAAAGGGTTTATGTATGAAAAGAATTATATGTTTAATCTTATGTGTAATAATGATATTACCGACTTTGGCAGGTTGTGCGGTTTTAAATAATGAAGTCACACTCATTAAAGATGGGGAAATTAACCCAAACCAGCAACAAACAAATCCAGAAAAGCAAAATTATTACAATGGTTACTTCGCATCAGAAGATGTTGGTTTTGAAACACTCGTTTTTACAAAAACGGGTGATTATTCTGTTTCTACTATAAAAACAGAAAACGGCAATATGAAAGTAGAGGTTCAAATCGACAAAACTCATAAATTAACCAGTTATTATATCGATAAAGTAGAATATGTAGAATATATAAACGGAGATAAAACAGAATGGTACAAAACATCTGGTAAGACATCTTTTATTTCCCTCGTAGGTTCTGATAATACAACAACATCTGTTAAAGTTGACGACATTAAATCCATCAAGTATATATCCTCAAAAGACGGTATAGACACAATAGAGATTGAAAACTTAAAGAATGAAAAAATTAAAATGGAAATCAGAGAGTCATCAAAGAAAATTATTTATATGAGTGGAAATGGCATAGAGATGAGATTTTCTGATATATTAGAAAAAGATGATAAAATCTCATTTACAAAACCAAGTAAATTTACAGAAAAATCTGCTCAAGATATACAAAGCATTATGTTTGCTGTTCTCGGTGCATAATATCAAACATCGCAGTATAAACTGCGATGTTATTTTTTGCAACAATTTTTAGGGTCGCAGACTTTTTCGTTGCTCAAAGCAACAAAACACCCATATTATAATTTTTCTCATATCTTTTTTTAAATTCTTTATAATTTGCATTAAACATACTTATTCTATAAAAATATTTAGCAAAGGAGATTTCTAATTATGGATAAACAAACATTATCTAACTACGGATGGTTAGTAATAGTAACCCTTATTCTTGCTATTATGCTTGCTCTTGCTACACCATTTGGTACATATGTAGGTGATGGTGTTGTAAGTATTTCAAACGGATTTGTTGGCACAACAAATAGTGCAACAAATGAAGATAGTATAGACCAAAGTACTGTAGAATGGGGAATCAAAGCAGACCATGGTATTGATTATAAAACTTACAAATATTTTGATAATATACATAATGCAATGGAAAACAAAAACGAAAGTAATAAACTAAAAAACGACACAGTTGTAATTGCATATGCAGAGGATAAAACACCGATTATTAGATTTATAAGAAGTTGTGAAATTAATTCACCAATTACGGTTAACGGAGATTTAATCATTGATACAAATGATTGCAATATAATATTAACCAATGAGACTGGTTTTGTATTAAACAATTCATCCTCATTAACAATTATAGGTTCAGGAACAATCATACACAAATCTTCATCAGAAAATAGACTTACAACAATCGATGCAACAAATACAACCTCTTCGAGCATTAATTTAATTAAAACAAATTTTGTTTCTAATACAACAGCGAGTGGAAATTATTTTATAAATACTTTCAGTGGTGATGCTATAGGTACTTGCAATGTCAAGATAGAAGACTGCAATATTGATATAACATCGATAGATGAAAGTTTGTATGGCATACGGATTTCTGAGTATTCAACATTAGATATGAAAAACACAAAAATAAACACATCAACCAATAAAGGTTTTTCTTTAAGTGTATATTCAAAAGGTAATATGACAGCAAAGAATTGCGAAATAAATGCAAACTCATCAGGTGATTCAACTTATATTGCATATAACAGTTCTGGTAATTTAATTTTAAACGATTGTAAAATGTCAATGATAAACAAAGATGGTGTGAGTAACGGTGTGTTTAACTATAATGGATATATGGAATTAAATAATTGTTCAACTTATTTAGAGAACACAAACTTTTTATCCACAGATTGGGAATTTTATGCTGCCATATCAAATAGTGGTACAAATGCTATAACAAATATAAATGGAGGAAGTTGCAAAATGATTGCCAAATATGGTTCAGATACAACTGTTTGTGTTTCGAATGTTGGTGGCGAAGTTAACATTAATGGTGGAAGTTATTATTCCAACAATATAAATACTATCGAAGCAAATACCGAGGGTGGAGATATGGAAGCAGATAACTTTTCATATACAATTCAAACACAGGACACAACTGGTATATCAAATGTTAAAAATGCGATAATAGTTGCAGAGGGAACAAACTCACAAGTAACACCATTTAGAATCCAAAACGGTGCAACTGTAAACATAGAAGGTTGTACAATTACAGCAAAATGCACACGAACACTTGAACCATTAATTCAAAATAATAAAGATATTTTTTCGTACATATATGATTGTTGTATTTTTCTTAATGCAAAAATAAGGGATAATACTGTAAACATCTCCAACTCTTCGTTAAACGGAACTTTTGCATTCAATACAAATAAACAAAACCAATATATCGGCGAAAATGTACAATTTAATGTATCAGACACATATAAAGAAATATCATAAAACTATAAAAAGATATGTAGAAAATTCTCTGCATATCTTTTTTAAAATGTATAAAAAAACACCCTTGCAAAAGCAAGGGTGACCGCTCCGTTAAGAGGCGGATTTCAGCATCTCTTCTGTGATTACGAGTGTATAGGTAGTAGAACCAGCATGCTTACGAATTGTCAAAGTGTTTTCATCACCAATTATCACTCTGCAATGGTCACTTCCCGAATCATAAAGATTGGATTGAACCTGTACATTGCCCTCGTTATCAATGTATGTAGCACTAAAACGAACATAGTTACGAATGTTACCGCCAAAGCGGTTGGAAACTTGATGCACATACTGATTAACCTCAACAACCTCATAGATGTTTTCAACGGCAGGTTTATTTTCCGCCGCCTCAGTTATCAGCATAAGACCACCAATGAATCCAAGGACAATTACGAGTGCAAGGAAACCACCAAGCAGTTCGCCAAACAGGTCGCTCTTTAAAAACTTTTTCATTTATTATCCTCCAAATTTATATCATCGTGTTGTCATTTGTACCATTGACACAGGTTCAGAGGAGAGATGCAAGCACTCAAAAACCGTGAAATGTCAATACACTATAAGTATGTATCACAAGTAAACATTGCAATTTTTTAAAATGATTTTTTAAAAAACAACTTATCAAAACAGGCACGGTTATTATAGATGTAATGCCAACGATTGATGAAAAAATGTTTTTCGGTTCTAATATCACCGCTATTAAAACAAGTAGCGGAACGGTACATCCAATGGAAGCAGAACTTCTTGCAACAAAAGGATAAATTATTAAGATATGCAGAAAATCTCTGCATATCTTTTTCTTTTTCTAAAAAATTACACTACCTCTCTATAACTCATTCTTATATAAGAGAATTATAAAAAGAGGTGATAAATTTGGATAAGAAATACGAAAAAATAATCGAGGTGTTAGATAGTACTTATGGAACACCTATTGTTGATATGTTTGATGAAGAGTTGACAAAAACTATATTAAAATTAGAGGATGAATCAACCACCTCAAAATACAATAATCGTGACTGGGATATGCTATTCAAAATCGCAGAAGAAACTGAGTCGCCAGCACTTTTTATTTCACTTTTTAATTGTCCATATTTACCAGAAGGTTATTTTATAAAATTGTTTGAAATAACACCTCCAGATTGTGAAATATTTCCTCTTTTTAGTGAATATGTTCCCGATTATGTAATTGATAAAATATATAACATTAACATTTTCACATTTGATGAAATATTGCTCGAAGCAGGAGATGCTTTTAGTCAAAAAACAATGCACTATTTATGCAATTTACCTGAAAGCGATTTAAAAAATCTTAAATATCTTCCGTTTCGTTTCATAAATCCAGATGAAAAGATGTCATCTAAAATAAGACATATGATGAAAGAAAAAAGCGAAAACACATATATTGAAAAAATAGATGAGTCTTTTTTCACAGAAATTATTAATAATGAGCATATATATGAAGTTATCCGTAACGATGCTTTTAATGAGAAATACGACCCTGCAGATATTGTTGCTGAAACAGAATATATTACAAATGAATTATACAAACTATATGCAGACACTATTTTTGAATTAGAACCAGCACCAGAAAATGAAGATTTAATTAGACAAGCATCAATAAAAATATCCAACAAAGCAATGGCAGGAAAATTACCAGAAAGTTTTCAAATAGATTTTTTAAACCGTGCTTTACTTAATCAAGATAAGTGCGAACATGTTGTTGCTGACATTGCATATTATACAAAATCACAAGAAGTATTAGAACTCGCTGCTTTTCACAAAAGTTCTATTGTTAGAGATTCTGTATTAACAAATGCAAAATATGTTGATAAAAATGTTATGACAGAGTTGGTAAGAAGTTCTTCAATTGATAGTTTAATAAAATGTTATATTACGGCAATAATGTATAATGAATTCTCATATAATATTCACGATTTATTTATAGATAAAGGTGATGAATATATTCATAGAGCAATTTTATCTTCTATGAATTCATTTGTTGACAATTCTGTTCTGTCTGCAACAATGAGAAGACCATATTATAATGAATTGAAATATATATATGAATTCAAAAGTATTTTAGAATTATTTCCAAAAGAACAATCTCAAAAATTTCTTTCATATCTTTCTGATTTATTATTAGAGGAAAATATGAGAAAAGAAACTGGAATAATTAAAAATAGAACAGCATTAAAAGATGCATTACACTCTGTTAACCCTAATAAGTGGGATGCCATAACAACGGCAGAACATACTGTTTTAATGGAAAAAATAAATGTATTAAAAAAGAAATTTCCTCAGTTTGATAATCAAACAATAATATTAGAAAACAAAATTCAAGAAACCTACAGGGCATCTGAGATTGTTTTGAAGTATCCAAAAATATTTGATAGAAATAAATATGAACCGCACCCTAAAACCACCTATCACCCGCATCTAACAGACGTTAGACATATCCCTTGTCATCATATTAATGTAGAAGAAATTTACAAATTGTCAAATGATGATTTAGAACAATTTAAAAACGATATTTTAAAATTTGAAAAAGCAAGTATGCTAAGCGAAATAAATACAGCAATAACAAATGCTTGTGATTTACATCACAGCGAACAAGCATTAACATTTAAAAGGATATACAAATTAACTAATTTATATAATACCATAGATGAAAAAATCCAAGATTTAGAATTTTCATTATCACAATGGGAAGTTGAAGAGGAGAGGTGAATATAATTGAATAAATTTAATCTTTTGGTAGAAACTGTATCTGAACAAGTTTCTGATTATTATGAATTTGATGAAAATATTGCAAAACTTATGATGTCATTAGAAAATGACGAAATAACAAAACAAATGACATCAGAGGACTGGAAGAATATTTTAAAAATGTGTCAGTCTTCCAAAAATATAGAATTGTTGGTAGCGGTTTTAATGTGCGAAAATACACCTAAGGACATAAGAAAAGAAGTATATAGTTTTTTACCTATTGATAGAAAATTTGAAGCACTTAAAAGTGAATATATTGATGAAGAACTTTATATGAGTGTATTAGAACATTATATGGATTATGAAAATGATTTTTATGATGTCTTAAAATTTGAAGGTCATACATTTAGTAATAAAGTGCTTAATAGTTTATGTATGGAAGAACCTCGCCTTCTCAATTTCTTGGAATATCTGCCATTTGGTTTTTTAAGAAACAACAATATGAATGGTGTAATAGAGGAAATGTTAGATAGCGATGGAGATGCATTTTATTTTGAAGATGGAATATTGCCAGAAAACTTTACATCTTTAATTATTGCAAATCAACATCTTTCTGATGATATAAAAGAACAGGCATTCGAAAAGGGTTATAATCCAGATTTTTTAATGAGAGAATTAACCTATGATAATAGACTTCCTGAAAAAATAGCGACTGAAATATACCGCTCTTGTGTAGATTATATTTTTGATGTTGAACACGATAGTAAAAGTGAATATGAAGATGCAGATTGGATGATTTCTAAATTAATTAATATGAAATCGTTGCCGCTTCCTTGTCAAATAGATTTTATACATAGACAAAAAACTCAACCAAATATAGAGACCAAAACACTGCCAATATTATTAGCATCTGATGGAACTTCTTCAATAATAAGAAAAGATGCTCTTAAAATAAATCAAAAGAAAATTGAACAGATGGTAATGGTGAATAAAGGAAAAATAAGTGAAGAAACTTTGGATGAATTATCTAAATCTATTCCTCCGCTTAATATGATTCCAACATATATGTGGTCAACAACTAATTTCAAAATACCTGATATAGTTGCTCAAAAATTCACAAAAACAATTGATGAATCTGCCCATAGAATTGCATTATCATCTATTTTTTCCGAAAGAAAAACAGATGAATCAATTATTGAAAGGTGTAGAAATCCGCAATGGAAAGAAGAATATAATTTCATTAAAGATTTTAAAACCATCGTTAAAAATACTATATACAAACCAAATCAAAAAGCGGTTATGATGTATGCATTAGATACAATTGTAGATAAAAATAGTCCCAATTTAAGACATAGTAATTTACAAACAGATATAGCAAAAACAATGTTTGATATTATAAACGAACATAAATTTGATTGGTTATTAATGTCTAATGAAGAATTCAAACAGTTTAAAACAGAAATAAAAGATTTAACAAAACAATATTCGGAATATAGAGATATTACAGACAATTTGTTAGAACGAGCACGAGAGAATAACAAGTTGTATTCTATTCTTGTTAAATATCCAAAACTGTTTTCCATCACAACTGCAAGTCTATTTTCCTTTGATGTCGTAGACAAATTCGACAATAAAGAATTATACAATTTATCCGAAAAAGAACTTACTGGATTTACAAAAGATGTTAAAAATATAAATAACAAATTCTTAAATAATAAAGTGAAAACAGAAATAGAAGATTATATACAATGGAATATATATAATTTTCCAAACAAGGCAAGTGTTGCAATTTATAAATTTGCTGACTTATATAATACTGTTGTAGAATCAGAAAAAGATATGAGTGAAAAGTTAATGGAAAGCACAAAAGAAGAACCTGAAAGATGAGGTGATTACAGATGTCGATAAAACAAAGTTTGGAATATACCATTAGAAGTTATGGCGGTATAGAAAAAAGTGTTAATATAGGTACTGCTATCAAATTGTATGATTTGGAAGATGAAAATAAAACGAAAAACTACACAATGGAAGACTGGAACGAAATATTAAAATTATCAAAAAAAGATGAGGAATTTATAGCAGCATTATTTAAAGCAAAAAATGTTCCTCACGAAATATATGAAAAGTTGTTTGATAATCATATGATTTCAGAAGAACAAATATATGGTGCTATTAAATGTAATGATATACCAATTGATTTAATTGGAAAATTAAAAGAAAGTCAACCAACAAAGTTTTGGGCAGAATATTTATCAGACAAAGATAATTTATTAGAAATAAGCGATGTGTTAATTACTTGTCTATGCGAATCAACTTTTCCAGAACTGGAAGAAATGAATTATAAACCGTTTGAATTAGTAAAAGATGAATATATAACAGGTTTAATAAATGACACAATATGCAAACCTAATTTTTCAATGTTTCCAGGGGAAGTTCCAGAAGGTTTTACAAGTTCTGCAACAAATAATATTTACTTAACAGACGAAACAAGAAATAAGGCATTTGATATGGGTTTTGTACCGTACCAAATGACCAATTTCACAAAGTATACCGCAGAAGAATATTACAAATTCTTTGCTGATAATTTATTTGAAATTTTTCCAACAACAAAATTAGAAAAACGACATAACCAAATATCATCTAATTACATAATGCATATGATGATAACTGGAAAGTTATCAGAAGCATGTCAGGAAGATTTTATACAAAGATTTCAAAATTCCATAACAGAAGTAGATGACAGAGCATATAAGGCAATCTTACAACACACAAAATCTTCAAATGTATTACATTCTGCTTGTTGTTACAAAATGAAAACTTATAAACATTTAATTGCAGAAAATCCAAATTTGTCTGAATTTGTAAAAAAAGAATTATTTCCATACTTTACTGAAAAAGAACAAAAAGTAATTTTATTGAGAATGTTGTGTAATAATAAACTAACAGAAAATGGATTAAACGAAATGATGTCTTGTGGCGATATTAATTTAAACCGTGCAATGATTATTAATCCAAATATTCCTGAAAAAATTAGGGAAAATTTAATAAATGATGGGTTATATTCTTTTGATTTTGATGAATTATTTTCTTCTCAGTTTAAAATGTTAAATGAAGTAAGCAAGGCTCTTAATGTAATAGATTGTCCAAAAACAAGAGATAGAATTATGTACAATATTTTGAAATCCGTAATGAATCAAGATAAGATTCGTAATTATAAAGATATTTTAGGTAAAGAGTGTGTTAGTCACGAAAAAACATTTAAAACAATTGAACTTAATACAAAAAATAAATTAAAAAAATTATCAGATGAGCATTTTGTTGCCATATCTGAGGAACTTAAAAAACTCCAAAAAAGATTCCCATCACAAAAAGATATTTTAGAAATATGCATCGAAGATTTAAGAGAAATAAATAAACACTCAAAATTACACTGTCAATTTTCTGAATTTTATATTCACGATAAAGGAACTAATCTTATTGAATTCAATTTTGATAAGTTTTATCACATATCAAAAGATAATTTAAACAAGTTAATCGATTATGTTAAAAATGAAGAAGATATAAGAATACTTGAAAAATTGCAATCTGATATTAAATTTGGAATTTCAACATTACCTTTATGTGATTGTGATATTGTATATAAATCAATTGCAAAATTTACAATGCTGTATAGTGTAATAAATGATAAAATTGAGGAGTTAGAAAAAGAACCAATGTCGGAAGAAATCGATAGATAATGCAACAACTTTTGCTGCACCGCAATTTTCCGCTGCTGGAAGCAGCAAATTACTAGCAAATTAAATTTCCTCATATCAAAAAAATAAAAGGAGGGGTGTGTATGTCTGCATACGAGGAAACATCTTGTATTGATAAGATAGCAGAAGTATTAGAAGATAGAGATAACTATAATTTAAATATAGATGAAGAAACTGTTGAGATTGTGATGAAAATAAAAAATCACGAGCAGGCGGAAAAAATAACATTCGAAGAATGGAATCATATGATTGATAGTGCTCTTATGACTGACGGTTATAATACAGAACCAAATTATGCAATTATTATGGCGATGATTCACTCACCTGATTTGCCAGAAAGATGTATGTGGAGATTATTTGATGAATTAGATGATGTAATGCTTTTGTTAACAAGTGATTATATAAAAGAAGATTTAATTTATGAAATATTTAGTTTATATGACACAGAATTTCACGATATAATAGTTGACCAAGGTTTAGATTTTAGTGATACTGTATTAGATTTTCTATGTTTCGAATTAAGCGATAAAGAGATAGAGCAAGATTTAAAATATATTCCGTTTGAATTTTTATCAAAGGATAGCAAACGATTGCCAGAACTGGTTGATTTATTAGATAATACAGATATGAGTATCCCAGAAACCTTAACAATGTCTGTTGCTGATAATGTAAGATTTTCTGATGCGATTCGAAATAAGGCATTTGATAGGGGATACAATCCATTACAGTCAAATAACCATACAGAACATATAATGAGAGAGTTATACAAAGTTTATGCTGATACGGTTTTCGACATAAACCCAGAAACAAGTGAAGAAAGTGAAATGATAAAAGAAGCACGACATCGTTTATTGGGGTGTATAAAATATAATCGCCTTCCTGAAAGTTGTCAGTTGGACTTAATTGAAAGATGTGGAAAGGATGGTTACTCTGATGATGTTGCATTTGAAGTTATCCGCCACACACAACACCCATCTGTTATGTCAACAGCACTATCTGTTCTGGATATAAAAAACTTACCAGAAATAGTGTTAGAAAACCCAACCGCCATTGGAAATAGTGCGATGGAAAAATTGCTGTTAAAAGTTTTTCCGGAAAATACAAAAGAAGCATTTATAAAAGCAATGTTTCACAATCCGTTTTCGATGGATGTTGTTTATAAATTTATTGATTTAGATGACATAAATGTAAAAAGAGCAATTGTGTGCTCAT
>JAEIGA010014354.1_pt1 | contig 12061 bp, 7 predicted proteins | sample 9270691 | NCBI WGS metagenome assembly JAEIGA01 (sample SAMN17057246, study PRJNA624740) | gut metagenome | biome: biome; isolation source: fecal sample | host: Bos grunniens | place: China: Xizang | collected 2019
AATTTGCCGATCTTTTCTTTTTGATTAGATCGGCTTTTTTTTATTCCCTTTTCTAAACCAATCCTCTCCCACTCTTCCGATTTTATTTCACTATCTCGCCTTTCAATCTGCATTGCCAATTCCGGCATAATAGTATTCAGAAACTTCTGCAATTTGCTTTGTAGTGATTTTTGAATTTTTAGATGTTTTCTTTACTTAGAATCATAAACTTTAATCAAACTATGATGTTATAATGACATAACACATTTTTAATTAAACTTTACAATTATTTTGCTATGAAAAAGACACTATTCACATTATTGACTTTTATGTTTTGTGCAGCAATATGTTCACAAGCTCAACGAATCTCAAAAGATGAGTTGAAGTCACTCCAGGTTTTTCTTAATCAACCGGCAGTTGAAGCTTCGACTAATGCAGAAGCTCTCAAAATCAGCAACATCAATAACCCTGCTTCATGGGAGGGCGTAAAAATTGAAAACGGAAATATCACTGAAATTCATTGGAGCAATAAAAAACTTGCCGGCACCTTGAATTTATCCGGCTTCAAAAATTTACAAAAAATCGATATTTCCAAAAACAAAATCACATCGCTTTCTTTAGCCAACAATCCGGCTATCATGGAAATCAATGCCGGAAGAAATCGCATCAGTAAATTCTCCGTCAGCAATTGCCCCAACATTCAAATTTTAAAACTAAATCGCAATCAGTTGCCAAGCATTAATCTCGACGGCATACCTCTTTTGAGCCAACTGAATGTCGCAAGCAACGTATTAGTCGATATCAATGTCAGCAATGCTCTTAATTTAAAGACTCTCAATTGTGCCAACAATCATCTTGAGAACATCGAACTGGCAGGATGTAGCAACCTCAGAAATCTATATCTGGGTTACAATGATCTGACAAGTATCACTCTTACCGGTCTAAACAAGCTCGAAAACATAAACATCGACTCAAACAAAATCGGCAAACTCTACATTCAAGGATTTGAAAACCTTCAGACTGTCCTATGCAGTAGCAACCACATGAGCCAATTGGTTATCAATGACTGCAGAAACTTGTCGGACATCGATGCTCCATACAACGACTTGACGACATTTAACGTTAACGGTTGCCCTAATTTAGCATTCATTGACTTGGAATGGAATGACTTAAATTATCTTGATTTGAGCAATCAATCATTTTTGCAACGTCTCGATGTTTCCAACAATCAATTGCTCACACTCGACGTCAGCAATGACAGCATGTTGTCATTCATCAATCTAAGTGGCAACTACTCATTAACTGATTTCCGTACATTCGGTTGCTATTCACTCCGTCAAATTCGTGGCACATGGCACGACTACAACTTCTAATCCTCCACTATATATAGCAATTTTCTTTATTGCTCCAACGATGCTTATAGCAACCTCTGTTTTCTCTATAAGCATCGTTCTTTTTAAATAGAACCCCCAAATTATTCCGACGTCATTTTTATTATTAAGTTTTATTAACACACATACGCAATATTCAGGCAGTACCACTCAAGTATATTTGCGAACAATTACATATTAGGTCCAAACAGCAATAAACAAATGCAGGACCCTGACAAAATCTGACTTAAACGCTTATTTATATAGTTAGATTGCTATTTAAAACACACATCTACTGGCTGACATATATATGTTGCGCACTCCTCTGCCACCCAATATAACCATATCGAGCGACAGAGGAGTGTATGTTTAGAACTATTCGCTCAAAATTCAACAATAAAAATCGATAAAGATGATTTGTGTTTTTGCGGATTTTTTATTTTTGTAGTATCTTTGTAGTCTAATACAGCAATTAATAACTACAGATGAAAAATATTCGCAATTTTTGCATTATAGCACATATTGACCACGGTAAGAGTACGCTTGCCGATCGTTTACTTGAGTTTACAAACACTGTATCTTCAAAAGATATGGAAGCCCAAGTGCTTGACGACATGGAACTCGAAAAGGAACGTGGCATCACAATTAAGAGCCACGCTATTCAAATGGAGTATGAACGCAATGGAGAAAAATATATCCTCAACCTCATTGACACTCCGGGACACGTCGATTTCTCATACGAAGTGTCACGCTCTATCGCTGCATGCGAGGGAGCATTGCTGATTGTCGATGGTTCGCAGGGCATCCAGGCTCAGACCATTTCCAACCTATACATGGCGATCGAGAATAACCTTGAGATTATCCCAATCGTCAACAAGTGCGACCTTGATAGTGCAAAACCGGAAGAAGTTGAAGACCAAATAGTCGATCTCCTCGGATGCGACTACAGCGACATCATCCGAGCAAGTGGCAAAACAGGCATGGGTGTTGAAGAAATCCTAAGTGCCATTATCGATCGCGTACCGGCTCCTAAAGGCGACCCGGAAGCTCCACTACAAGCTCTTATCTTTGACTCTGTGTTCAACCCTTTCCGAGGCATCATAGCATATTTCAAAATCGTCAACGGCACAATCAAAACCGACGACTTTGTAAAATTTGTTGCCACATCAAAAGAATACCATGCCGATGAAATAGGCGTTTTGAAGCTTGACATGTCTCCTCGCAAGGAACTTTCAGCAGGCAACGTGGGTTATATCATCTCCGGTATCAAAACATCTAAAGAGGTAAAAGTGGGCGATACAATCACCCATGTAGCAAAACCTTGCGATAAAGCCATTGAAGGTTTTGAAGAAGTTAAGCCTATGGTCTTTGCAGGTGTTTACCCTATTGAGACTGAAGACTATGAAAATCTTCGTGCATCGCTCGAAAAACTCCAGCTCAACGACGCATCACTCACCTTCCAACCAGAATCATCAGCAGCACTCGGATTTGGCTTCCGTTGTGGCTTCCTTGGGTTGCTTCACATGGAAATTGTTCAAGAGCGTCTGAGTCGCGAATTTGATATGGAAGTAATTACCACTGTGCCTAACGTATCCTACAAAGTCTATGACAAGAAGGGCAACATGTCGGAAGTGCACAACCCTTCAGGTCTGCCCGACCTCACTCTTATTGATCATATCGAAGAACCATATATTCGTGCATCTGTCATCACACAAGCAGACTATATCGGACCTATCATGACTCTTTGTTTGGGAAAACGTGGCGAACTTGTAAAACAAGAGTACATCTCAGGCAATCGCATGGAAATGATTTTCGACATGCCTCTCGGCGAAATCGTAATTGACTTTTACGATAAATTGAAAAGCATTTCAAAAGGTTACGCTTCTTTTGACTATCACCTACACGATTTCCGCGAATCAAAGCTCATAAAGCTCGACATCCTTCTCAATGGAGAAAGCGTCGATGCACTTTCTACGCTTACTCACTTCGACAACTCTGTGCGTTTCGGGCGCAGAATGTGTGAAAAACTAAAGGAATTAATTCCACGCCAACAGTTTGACATTGCTGTGCAAGCCGCTATCGGTGCAAAAATCATTGCACGCGAAACAATTAAAGCTGTTCGTAAGGACGTGACTGCGAAGTGTTACGGTGGTGACATCTCCCGTAAGCGCAAACTTCTCGAAAAGCAGAAGCAAGGAAAGAAACGTATGAAACAAATCGGTTCTGTCGAAGTGCCTCAGAAAGCGTTCCTCGCAGTCTTGAAGCTCGACTAAACAAACCCTTTGCAGACAAATCTGTTATAACCAAGAGTATAAATCGAATTTAGTAGCATTCTACGACATTCACATGGAAAAAGTACTTTTCACAGCACGGAAAACTATCCGCAACTACACCAATGGTGGTAACATCTTGATTGCTGCCACTATTTTGGCAATGATTGTGGTCAATATCCCATTCACAGCCGAGATTTATAATAGTCTATGGAACAATGAGATAGCCCTACAGATCGGCAAGTTCAATCTCTTCAGCCACCATGGACACCCGATGACCATAATGCAGTTTATCAACGATGCGCTGATGGCTATTTTCTTCCTCAATGTAGGTCTTGAAATCAAGCGTGAAATCTTGGTCGGCGAATTGTCATCATTCCGTCAAGCCATTCTTCCGATTGTTGCCGCTATCGGTGGCATGCTCCTCCCTGTGGGTCTGTTCTTTGCACTTGGACATGGCTCCGACTATATCAATGGTGCGGCTATCCCTATGGCTACTGACATCGCATTCTCACTCGGCGTGCTGGCAATGCTCGGCAAGCGTGTGCCGTTGGCTCTGAAAGTATTCCTCACTACATTGGCTGTAGTCGATGACATCGGTGGCATATTGGTCATTGCTATTTTCTACTCGTCAGAGATTAACGTCACTATGCTACTGATTGCGGCTGCTCTTTTCGCCGTGTTGCTACTCGGATCGTTCTTTAAGATTAAGAGTAAAATCTACTACCTCGGCATTGGTGCTTTTATATGGTTCTGCTTCCTCAACGCAGGTATTCACCCGACAATCGCAGGGGTGCTAATCGCATTCTGTGTGCCGGCTAAACCATTACATACCCCTAACCATTACATCAACATCATCCAAGCCAAAATAAGCCATTTCAAGAAAGATATGGCTGTCAATTTTAAGGAACGTACATTCCTTACAAAACAACAAGTCAACTGGTTTAAGGAGATTGAATCAGCTTCCGATAAGGTGATTTCACCTCTTCAAGACCTCGAAGACTCACTCCACCCTATTGTCAACTACATCATAGTGCCACTATTTGCTTTTGCCAACGCAGGCATCTTCTTTGGCGACTTAGAGATAGCATCGATATTCCAAGGTGTCAGCTTGACAATCATGATCAGCTTAGTTGTCGGTAAGTTTTTGGGCATATTCTCATTCTCTTGGCTATGCGTCAAACTTAAGATTGCTTCAATGCCGGCAGGCACCGATTGGAAGATGATAGCAGGCGTGTCGCTACTTGGTGGTATCGGTTTCACTGTGTCACTCTTCATCGCCAACCTATCATTCACAGGCGACGCTGCATCTGTGGCAATACTCAATAACGCTAAACTTGGTATCGTCGTAGGCTCACTAATAGCCGGCATACTCGGCTATATACTCCTTGCGGCTACTCTTCCTAAAGGAAAAGCAAAATAACCCTTCATTCACCCCCTACACTCTTCATCATGGCAACATCCGTACTCGACCAAATCCTCAGCCTCAGAGAGCAACTCAATAAGCACAACTACAACTACTATGTGCTTAACTCTCCAACTATCTCTGACAAGGAGTTTGACCTCATGCTGAAAGATTTGGAACAACTTGAAGCAAATTATCCTGAATTTGCCGATCCAAATTCTCCGACTCAACGCGTAGGTTCTGACCTCACCAAAGGATTTGAACAAGTGATGCACATTCGCCCTATGATGTCGCTATCCAACACCTACTCTTTTGGAGAAGTTGAGGAGTGGTACGGACGTGTGAAAAACCTGCTGGGCGACGATAGTTTTGTCATCACAGGCGAGATGAAATTCGACGGCACATCAATTTCGCTTCACTATGAGAAAGGCAAACTTGTCAGAGCTGTCACTCGCGGTGATGGTGAAAAAGGCGATGATGTAACAGCAAATGTAAGGACAATCAAAAGCATACCTCTTCAGCTCCTACCCGGCAATTGGCCTGAATCATTTGAAATTCGCGGTGAAATTCTGATGCCATGGAAATCATTTGAGCGTCTTAATATCGAACGCGAGGCTGAAGGCGAACAACTTTTTGCCAACCCTCGTAATGCCGCTTCAGGCACACTCAAACTGCAAGACCCTAAGGAGGTGGCTCGTCGCAACCTCGATGTGCGTCTATACTATCTGCTTGGCGACAACCTCCCTTCCGACAACCACTACGACAACCTCATGGCAGCTCGCGAGTGGGGATTTAAGATTGGCAACGAAATTCAGCGCTTCGACTCGCTCGACAGTATTAAGCAGTACATCGAATATTGGGACATCGAACGCAAGAATCTCCCTGTAGCGACCGATGGTCTTGTGCTAAAAGTCAACTCCCTACGACAACAACTCAACCTCGGCTACACCGCAAAATCACCTCGTTGGGCTATAGCTTACAAGTTCAACCCCGAAAATGCTTGTACAAAGCTTAAATTTGTATCGTTTGAGACAGGTCGCATGGGGGTAATTACTCCGGTTGCTAATCTCGAACCGGTTCAACTATCCGGTACTATTGTCAAACGAGCATCACTCCATAATGATGATATAATTCGCCAATTAGACATTCATGAAGGCGACTGGGTATATGTAGAAAAAGGTGGAGAAATAATACCTAAAATCACAGGTGTCGAAAAGTCAAAACGAGAAGAAAATGCGCAGCCTGTCAGCTTCGTCAGCCACTGTCCGGAATGTGGCACTCCATTAGTAAGGATTGAGGGTGAAGCCGCTTGGATATGTCCAAACACATTCGGTTGCAAACCTCAAATCACAGGAAGAATACAACATTTTGCTGCTCGCAAAATGATGAATATCGACGGCATTGGCGAAGAAACTGCCGAACTACTCTACTCTGCCGGTCTGGTCAACACTATAGCCGACATCTACTCCCTCACAGCACCACAACTTGCCGGTCTCGAACGACTTGGCGAAAAATCGGCAGCCAAAATCATTAATAGCATAGAGAAATCAAAACAAGTGCCTTTCGAACGTGTCATCTACGCCCTTTCTATTCCTAACGTTGGAGAAACTACAGCTAAACGCCTTGCACAAGCTGTAAAATCAATGGAAAATCTTCAGAAGATGACAATTGAAGAATTGACACAGATTTCTGACATTGGTCCTATCGTGGCACAATCTATTATCGATTATCTTGCCCATCCTATAAACATTGCAAATATCGAAGCATTAAAATCAGCAGGATTGCAAATGTCTGTATCTGAAGATAAGACACATCCTGCAGGTAATGCTTTGGAGGGAAAAACGATAGTCATCAGTGGCACATTCACCCACCACTCTCGCGATGAATACAAAGAAATTATCGAACGCAATGGTGGCAAAAATTCCGGTTCCATTTCAAAGAAGACTTCATTTGTTCTTGCCGGAGAAAATATGGGTCCGGCAAAACTCGAAAAATGTCATGCTCTCGGTGTTTCTATAGTCAATGAGGATGAATTTTTATCCTTAATCTCTTAAATCTGAGTAAGACTGAACATTTGGCATAACTTTCGTTTTTTATTATTTGAATTAATATTCGCTAAATAATAAAAAATGAAAAAGTTTTATATTGCAACATTAATAATATTTATATTTAGTACGTTATGCAACAATGTCATTTATGCCCAATCATCTTATAATCAACCGATTTCCAAATACGAAAAAGCAGACTCAATAGATTTGACATACTATGGCAAAAAACGTCCATGGCAGGCAGCAGCCATAGTTGTCGGCACAAACCTTGGCGTATGGGCTTTCGACCGCTATGTAATGAAAGAGCCCTTCGCATATATCAATGCAAGCTCAATAAAAGAAAATTTCACTTACGGCTTTGTTTGGGATAACGACAAATGGTCAACAAACATGTTTATGCACCCTTATCATGGCAATCTATACTTTAATGCAGCCCGATCCAACGGCTTCAATTATTGGTATTCAGGGCTTTATGCATTGGGTGGCAGTGCCATGTGGGAATTGTTTATGGAGAACGAACATCCTTCAATTAACGATATCATAGTGACACCTATAGGTGGAATGGTCATAGGCGAAATGACCTATCGAGCATCCGACCTCATCTTAGACGACAAAACCATGGGCTGGGAACGATTCGGGCGTGAAGCATCAGCTTTCATTGTGTCGCCAATGAGAGGTTTGACTCGTATTATTAACGGCGATGCTTGGCGCAAGCGTTCTACATCGGGGCGTCAATTCGGTATTCCGAATATAGCTATCCAATTATCTGCCGGCGTAAGATCATTAAGCTATCGAGATAACCTCTTTGACCGAGGGGTTGGCTTTGCTTCTGAATTAATCGTCGAATATGGCGACAGATTTGAAGGAGAAGGTCAGAAATTATTCGATTATTTTACTGTCAGAGCTAATCTGAACCTCCAAGCATCACAGCCGGCAATTGGCAGAATCAACATAATGGGACGTCTGCATAGCAAAGACTTGATAAACAATGACAAACAGATGATTAATCTTGCCATGTATCAACTTTTTGACTATTTTGATTCTGACACAATATCCAAACAGTCTGCCAAAGTTCCTTATCGTCTATCTACTCCTGCATCTTTCGGCGCAGGAATGATTTATCAGTATAAAGCAGACAAACGCCATAAACTTGATGCATTTGTAGGTGTAAATGGCGTTGTACTCGGAGGCGTACTAAGCGACCATTACAACATCTATAAACGCAACTACAACCTTGGCAGTGGCTTCAGCACACGTGCGACCGTAAATGCTTCTCTATGGAATGGCAAACTTAATCTTACTGCCAATCATCAATTCTATCGACTATTCACGTGGAAAGGCTATCCGGAGGATATAGAGTGGAAAGAATATGACCATAAGACACTTAATGCACAAGGCAATGAGTCGCAAACATCGTTTCATGTGAGTGAGATTAGAGCTGACGTTAAATTACTCAATAAGCTATATATCACCGGATCAGTAATACATTTCTTGCGAAACTCCAATTATAAAGATTTGCCAAACGTCAACTCTGTTTCTCTTGAAACCAGACTGATGCTTACCTACCAACTATAATCAACATATTACGATAAGAGGCTGTCTAACTATAGTCGGACAGCGTCGCTTGTATTGAATAATACTGGGTGTGTCTAATGTCATTATTTGCCGTATGGCTATGGATTTCAAGCAGAGATGCGCATTAATCGCAATAGATGTTATATAGTGATTGTGATGTAGTAATATTTATCGACTATCTTGCCACGATAAATATGATCAATTGAGAATATGGCAAAGCCACGTTGAAGAGGTGTCAACTTGTAAATTCGTTTACCATCATCACCACCGGTCCAACCCGGCTTTTGCGGTCGATTATATTTGAAGTCGCTTTGCATATCAAAACGAGTCGAATCATAATTGACTTCGGACCAGATTCCTACCGACCCATGTTCCTTGAGTCTGATACGCAACGACTTACCATGTAGCACTATTTTAAGCTTAAAACGCATATACGCCGATAAAATCTAAATTAGGAGATGTTATTAATGACCTTTAAAACGAATGAGTGAAATTGAAACTCGAGAACTATTTATTGATGCGTCGTCTAAGAGCAGAGAATGCTTTTTGGTAGAGCGACGAGTCATCCATTGTGTTGAGCATTTCCATCAATCTGCTCATCGGAATAGTGAAAGTCAACTCATTTTCCGGGATAAGTGGACGCGCCGATGGATCAAGCATTCCAATAAAGCAACTTCGCCCATTAATTTTATTCTCTCTTATCGGTCGAGTCACAATTGAAGCACAACCCGACGAGAATTGAGTAACGACAGCATCTGCAGAGTTATTATCGTAGAATGCCCATGAGCAAAGTCCGGCAAGAATATCGGGAGTCGCAAAAAACAGTAATGCTTCTGCATCACTCCACTCCTTAAGATTGTCAATTCTGACGAAATTCAAATAAGCCTTCTTGGTTAGCTCGATGTTCAATCCACGAACATAGTCAACGACCATTTCCTTTGTCTTTTTGTAATGCTCTACTTCGGAAACAAAAATGGGTACACGCTCCGGCATCTCAGTAAAAGCAGTGTATAGACCACCACCTCCACAGATAACATTATCAGCCGAGAGTGTCAGCGAGTCTCCATGACGAACATTGCTGATACTACCGACCAAACACTTTGGAATCGATCGTATCTCTGAAGTCGGAGTGTTGCTATAACCGAATGCTATAGGAAGCGGGGCTTTCTCTCCGAACGCTTGACGATACTTCTCAATAAATTCTTTTACTGTCACGTCACTCGATTGTGATAATCTTTGAGAAACCTGTGAGATCGAACACCGAACGCACTTCTCTGTTGAGATTACGTATTAAAAACTTCTTCCCTGCCGCTGATTGCATCTTCTGTGTGAATAGAATCACTCTCAAACCCGAACTGCTGACATATTCCAAATCTGCACATTCGAATATGAGCAAATCTGTAGTAGCAATAATTGGCTTCAATGTCTGATCTAATTCAGGTGCAGTGAGCGTATCGAGTCGTCCGATGATAGCAAAGGTGTCTGTGATATCTTTACTTCCATATATTAGATGTTTGATTTATTTACATTTAATTTCTTGGTTATCAATAAAATGTTACGTCCGTCTATGCGTTGGTATTCCACGCTATCCATAATTTGACGGATAAGGAAAATACCTAAACCTCCGATTGGGCGCTCTTCCGACGAGAGAGTAGTGTCTGCTTCCTTGGCCTCAGTAGGGTCAAACTCCATACCATAATCAATGATTTGGATTGTCAGAGTGTCAGCATCCAATTGAGCTTCCAACTCTACGACATTGCTTTCTCCTTTAGGGTAAGCATAAAGAATGACATTCGCGACAGCTTCCTCCATAGCCAATCTGATTTGAAACACCTCTTCCGTAGGCAAGTTGAGAGTTTCACCGATTTCATCGACAAAAGCATTCATCTGCTCAAGTTCTGAAATCTCATTTTTCAACTTTACTTTAAACAATGCTTTGCCCTCGTTGTGCAAAGGACTATTATAACGACAACAGAGCACTGTGATATCATCACTTTGTGGAGTGTCTTTAGCATGATCTTTTACATCATTCAAAAGACCTTCGACAATAGTCTGTGTATCAGCCTTATAGTTACGAAGTATGGATTGCACCATTCTCTCATTGGAAAACAATTCCTTATCGTGATTTTCAGACTCATTGATGCCGTCGGTGTATAAGAACAAAATGCTTGAATCCTCCAAGAAGCACTCTTGGCCTTGGTACTCGTATGTGCCCCAGATGCCCATTGCAAGGTTAGATACGACATCTAAGAATTTTGCATCACCATTCGGACCGATAATGACAGGTGGATTATGTCCGGCATTGCAATAGTCCAATCGTCCTGTTGTCAAATCAAGTATTCCGACAAATGCTGTGCAGAACATATTTGACTCATTTGAGTCAGATAGCGCATTGTTTAATATACGCACAATATCCTCCGACGTTTTGGTGTTCACAGCAATCGTTCTAAACAATCGACATGTGACCGCCATTACCAACGAAGCAGGCACCCCCTTACCGGAAACGTCACCAATAATGAAATGCAACTTATTGTTTTCAATAAAGAAATCATACAAGTCACCACCGACTTCTTTAGCCGGTATCAAACGTGCATATAGGTCGATATCATTTCTATCAGGGAATGGAGGAAAGACTTTCGGGACCATGCCAAGCTGAATCGAACGAGCAATGCGCAATTCGCTTTCGATACGCTCCTTATTGGCTGTTGAGACTTGTAGTTTCTGAATATAGTCATTCAATGAACGCTGCATATACTCAAACGAATTGTATAGCATCTTCATTTCATTATTCGACTTTATTCGAGGCAATGTCACGTGAAAATTACCGGTCGCAATCTCATTTGCTGAATGAGCAAATTGCTCCAACGGTCGCATCATTCGCCTGATAGTCGTGAAACATAACAACACAAGCAAAAGCAAACCGACAACAGCTATACCAACGTTGAGTCTATTCATATCCTCAAGCCCGGCAAATATATCACTCGTTTGACAGACAACTCCGACCGACCAACCTGTAGCCTCAATTGGTGCATAGAAAGTATATACTTGTTTTCTATCAATTGTGCTACGTTCCATCCCCGACTGCCCTTCAATCATCTTATGACCCATGTTGCTCATGATAGTATCACCTTCGAAATATGCTTCCGAGAATATGGTCTCATTAAGAATCAAACTCGTATTTGGATGCACCAAAAATGTTCCACCACGACCTATCATATAATTGTAGGAATTCGGATAAGGCTTAATAGAATTTACTTGCTTCTCAAACCATTCCAACGATAGATCGGCAGTAAAAACAGCTATCAAATTGTTGTCCTTGTCGTAGATAGGATGAGAGTAAGTAGTCATAATCATTTCCCCACCACCTGTATCATAATACGGTTCGCTCCAATAAGGCTTATTGAGCAACTTTGG